>Ga0187862_10000730_pt1 | contig 36678 bp, 49 predicted proteins | sample June2016WEW_10_1_FD_133003 | JGI IMG/M metagenome (GOLD analysis project Ga0187862, IMG submission 133003) | Peatland microbial communities from SPRUCE experiment site at the Marcell Experimental Forest, Minnesota, USA - June2016WEW_10_150 | ecosystem: Environmental > Terrestrial > Soil >... | reverse complement strand
GTTGAATGGAGAGGGCAGCGTGACCCCGACCGCCAGTTATGCCGAGCTTGCCGAGCCGATCACCACCCCAGCAGCCATGCTCCCCGCGAACATCGGCATAACTGGGACCTCGGCATAATTGGTCGGCTGCACGCCGGCGTGCGAGGCGAAGGTCCACAGGGCGGGCCAGGCTTTCAGGAGGTTGCGGGCCATGCCGCGGCAGCGTTTGTTGCGAGCACGCTTGGCGGCGAAGGAGCGGACGATCGGCTTGTACTTTCGCTGCAGCGAGCGAGCTGTGCGCCGAAGCTCACGCCGATCGGAGGTGTGGGTGAAAACCTCCCAGGCCCAGAAGACGCGCTCGCACAGCTCGAGGCCGATATCGCCGAACTGCTTCTCGGCGCCGAGCCCTTCGGCGTGCGCGGTGAAATCTCTGCGCAGGTGCGCCCAGCAGAGCTGGCGGCGCTTGACGGGCAGGTGCGCGTAGGCCCACCAGCGATCAGATGTCACGATCGCCGTGGTGTCGGCCAACAGCTCCTTGGCATGGTCCTCGTGCCGACCTGGCTCAATGGCGAAGTAGGCATGGCGCTGGTCGAACATGCCCCAAAGCGCACGACGCTCGCCGGCGGTTCGCCAGCCCGTCTCGGGGCATGAAGATCCCGCTCGGAAGGTCGCGTCCGGGTCCGTGATTACGGTCTGGTGACCGGGACAGGGGCTTTCTGGGAGAACGCAGTTGGGCAGGCCGTTTTGGACGATGGGCTTCGAGCCCGTGCATTCTCGGTGGCCGCCCCTGCGACTTGCCCGGGTGTGCTTCGAGCACGTATCGGTCTGTGTCGTTCGCCCGCGGTTCTCCCTTTCTGTCGATGAGTGAGCGAGGAGGACGAGATGGCAGTGATCGGGAGAGCGATCGGGTTGGACGTGCACCTGGATTTCTGCGAGGTCGCGATCTGTGAGGCTGGTGAGCTGCGCTCGGCGGGTCGGATCGAGACGACGCCGGAGCGCCTTGAGTTGTTCGCCGCGAGTCTTGGCCTGCAGGATCGGGGGGCGTTGGAGGTGACGGGGAACGCGTGGGAGATCGCGCGGATCCTCGAGCCGCACGTCGCCAAGGTGATCGTGGTGAGTCCGGCGGACACGGGGATCAGGCAGGCCAGGGCAAAGACGGACCGGCTGGATGCAAGGACGCTGGCGAAGTTGTTGGCGGCCGGTGAGCTGGATGCGGTGTGGACACCGGATGAGTGGACGCGCGTTATGCGCCGTCGACTGTCGCGGCGTGAGCAGCTTGTGCGTTCGCGCTCGCGCGCGAAGAACGAGGTTCACGCGGTGTTGATGCGCCGGCTGAAGGGTCGCCCGCCGGTGAGTGACCTGTTCGGCGTCAAGGGCCGGCGGTGGCTGCGCGAGTTGGAGTTCCCGCTCGAGGAGCAAGAGACGGTCGATGGGTGCCTGCGTCACATCGAGTTCCTCGACCGCGAGATCGCGGAGGTCGAGCGGCTGATCGCCACCCAGGCGCTTGACTCGGCGGAGATCAGGCGGCTGATGACCGTCCCCGGGGTGAACGTGATCGCCGCAGCGACCTTCATGGCCGCGGTCGGTGACATCCGCCGGTTTCGCACCCAGCGCCAGCTGGTCGGCTATCTCGGCCTTGACCCGAAGGTCCGCCAGTCCGGGATCGCGCCGGCGAAGAGCGGGCGGATCTCCAAGCAGGGCTCCGCGTCGGCGCGGTGGGCGCTGGTCGAGGCGGCCTGGAGCGTGGTTCGCCAGCCCGGCCCGCTGCACGCGTTCTACCAGCGGCTGCGCGTCCGTCGCGGCAGCCAGATCGCGACAGTCGCCGCCGCGCGCAAGCTCGCGTGCCTGTTCTGGTGTCTGCTGAGCCGCGGCGAGGACTACGCGCACCAGCAGCCGTCGCTGACCGCTAAGAAGCTCCGGCTGCTCGAGGTCCGCGCTGGCGCCCCGACACAGAAGGGCAAGCGCACCGGAGTGTGGGCCAACAGAGGAGCGATGCGTGAAGCCGAGCAGCGCCTTGCCCAGCAGGCCGAGTCCTCCTACGTGCGGATGATCCGCGACTGGCAAGCCGCCAGGCCGGCATCAGCGAAGTCGGGCGCGAGCGTGACATCGGGGCGCGCATCACAAAAGCCCTCGAAGGGCAAAGTCGCGCGGCAGACCACGAGCCCCTGACATCTGCGCTTCGACTCGTCATCGACTCGCGCCCACCAGCAGCCTAACGCTCGCCGAGCTCCATGCCAAGACGCCGGCAGCCACCGGTATCGACGTCGCCTGCCCAAAAAGCGGCGAAATCACGCCAGTCGACCAGATGCCGCTGAAACCGACGCCACACGAAGCGATCTGCGGCCTCCAGCATCCACCCGCGACCGATCCTACCCCCGAACTACGTTCCTAAATTTGCGTCCAAGCCCTTGACTTTCATCGGTCGTCCATATTCAGCGCCTGCGCGGCGCGTAGCCGGCGCAGAAGATCATCGTGCGGTTCGGCCAGCGCCTGCGCCGTCCTGGTGAGGATCGCGTCCACCGTGCCCGAGCTGATGCGAGCACCAAACAGCTCTTCGATGAGCTCGACGGTGTCCTCCCGAGAGACTCGGTTGCGCACCGACAGCGTCGCCACGGCTGCTTGGAGCCGCGGGCCGAAGGAGCTGCAGGCCGCCTCCTGCGGCAACGCGGCGCGCGTGCGTCTGCTGCACTCAGGGCAACGCAAGCGCTGACGCCGGTGCTCGGTCACCCTGACCATGATCGGTGGCAGCTCCTCAACCTTGTGGCGCGCCGGCTCGCCGACCGGGACCTGCTCGCCCGCGCTGAAGACGTGCCCGCAGCGGCAGCGCTCCGGCCAGTGCTCGATGACCTCATCGACCGCCCACGCCGGCAACAGCGGACGCCCGTGGCCCTCATGGCCACCCTGCGCGCCGCGTTTGCGCCCCGACGAATCCTTGCTATGCGACGGCGAAGAAGGCGGATCAGAACTCGGCGGAGCGGAGGAGCTCCGCGAAGAACGGTTCAGCTTGCGCTCAAGCTCAGCGATCCGCTCGTCCTGGCGCGCCACGCGCTCCTCCAGCCGCCGGATCTGCTCGTCCATCCGAACGACGACGGCCACCACGACCTCGCGGCCCTGGTCATAGATCGCCTCCGCCTCCGCGCGGTCCACGACCCCAAGTTCGACGCGACAGGATCATGTCCCCCAACCCAACTGAACGGTTACGGTTTTTTGTTGGAGTAGTGCGCGCCGCCCCGCACGGTGACAACGCGAGTGACAACGCGCTGGCCCGTCCGCGGTCGTCGGCATCTTTGACGCGATCCCCGAAACCCTCGTCCACGTCACAGGCGTTGGCTGCAGTGAGCTCGGCAAAGTACGCGGGACCTCAGTCGCCGGTATTCACCGAAACGCGTTAGGCACCTTGGCGAACAGGAGATGCTTCTCATGGGCGTTCGGCGGAAGCAGACCGCGGCCCTCGCCCCACCCCGCGATGTACGGTAGGGTCGAGCCGGCTGCGAAAGCTACGATCACGTGCCGACCGATCCGGGAGACTTCGCGCCGAACCAGCGAGGAGATCAGAGATGTCTGAGATCAGCAGGCAGCAGGATCCGGTTGACATTCTGATCGTCGGCGGCGGCTCAGCAGGCAGTGTCCTTGCCGCGCGGCTTTCCGAACAGCCGACCCGCACAGTCCGGCTTCTGGAGGCAGGCAAGGTCTACCCGCTCAACTCGATGCCTGCTGATCTCCTGGACCCGACGCATGTCCCCGGCGAGCCGCGGCACGACTGGGGGTTCACGATGCGCGGGAGCGCGGCCAGCCCTGCCATGGCAGCTCCCCGCGGTAAGGCACTCGGCGGCAGCTCTGCCGTCAACGCCGCCGTCGCGATCCGCGCGACGGCGGATGACATCCGCAAGTGGAAGCGCCATGACCTGGAGGGTTGGTCCGTCGAAGAGGTCGCAGCCGTGTTCAAGTCGATGGAGAACGCTCCGGACGGAGCGCCGGCAATCCACGGTCAGACCGGTCCGTTCCCGATCCGACAACGCACCTACGGCGGGCTGACGTCTTCGTTGAAGGCGTTTATCGACGCGGGAGTCGCGGCCGGCTATCAGCGCGTAGATGACTTCAGCAGCGACCGGCACCACGGTATCGGCGGGTTCCCCGTGAACGTGGTCGGCGGCCGACGGCAGAGCACCGCGATGACCCACCTCACCGACGCGGTTCGTGGCCGCCCGAACCTCACGATCGACGGCGGCGTCCTGATCGACCGCGTCCTCTTCGACGACGGCGTTGCGACCGGCGTGATCGACGCCGACGGCACGGTCTATCGCGCCAGCGAAGTGATCCTCTCGGCTGGAGCCTACGCGAGCCCCGCGATCCTGCTGCGCTCCGGCATCGGCCCCGCCGACGAGCTCGCCCAGTTCGGAATCAGCGTGGTTGCAGATCTGCCGGTTGGCCAACGCCTGGTCGATCATCCCTTCTACTACAACGCCTGGGCACTCAAGCCGGAGCACCTCGACATGACCCCGGCTACAGGAGCGCTGCTTTGGACGGCGTCGAGCGAGACCCGAGGCGAGGAGCTCGACCTCCACATCACTGCGACTCACCTCTTCGATCATTCGCTCAGCCCGACCGGCGGGTCGATCGCGATCGGGGTCGCGGTCGTCTCCCCCGACTCTCGCGGCACGGTCCGGCTGCGTAGCCGAGACCCGCGCGAGAGGCCCGCGATCGACAGCAATTTCCTCAGCGAGGAGCGCGATCGCAGGCGGATGCTCGAGGGACTGAAGCTCAGCCGCAAGCTCAGCCAAAGGCCACAGCTCGGATCGGTGCTCGCAGTCGAGCTGCAGCCGGGAGCCGATGTGCAGGGCGACGAGGCGCTTGCCAACGCGATCGATGCCGGGCTTGCGCCCTACGCGCACCCCGCTTCGACCGCGCCGATGGGCGGACCTGAGGACCCGTCGGCTGTGGTCGGTTCAGATGGAGCGGTCAAGGGAGTCGCAGGGCTGCGCGTGATCGACGCTTCGATCATGCCTGAGATTCCCACGGTGGCTATCCACCTGACCGTCATCATGATCGCTGAGCGACTCGCACGGGCTGTCTACGGCGCGCCCGCGAAGGACTGATATGTCGTGGTGGTGGGTGTGCAGCGATAGGACTCGGTGATGCCGAGCGACACTGCCCGTCGTGCACGGCGACGGTCAGATGATCCCCCAGACGGCCTGCGATGCCTGGAGGATCTCTCTCCGAGACGTGCGCGCGTGCCGCATCGAGCAGCGGTGGCATGAGGTTGGCGCGCGTATCCGCGGCCAGCGCCTTGAGCGTCTGCAACGAGCGTTCCACGGCGAGTCCCGCCGCACGCGCCCGCTGGCGGCGCGGCCTGAGTCGATCGGCGCTTGGCGGATCTGTGCCGCCGGCTCACCCGTTTCGCTCCGGCTATCACGAACCGGCTTCGACAATCCCGAGGGCTGCCGGCGCGGGGTCGTTCACGGCTGCGGACTGCTGCTCTGAGGGCGGGAAGGATGGGAGCAGCGATGCCGCCGCTGCTGCGCCGGCGATCGCGACGCCGGCGGCGACGAGGCAGCCGATCGACAGGCCGGGGATGAAGGCACCGGATGCGGCGTCGGCGACGCGGCCACCGAGTGCGGCGCTGCGTGCGTTGCAAGGACCGTCCGTTCACACGGAGATCGCGGGCGAGATCCTCAGCACACTCGTAGGCGTCGCGTTCCAAGCGCTCCACTCACGCGAAGTCTAATGGTCGGACTCTGGCCGCGCATACCAGCGGAGTCGGCAATGCGTCCGAGCCGAAGGACCACCGCGGGACCACGAACACTTACAGAGGCTCAGAATCCCCGCGAACATGGGGATCTACGCGATGGGCGATACTGGTCGCAAGGGTGCGAAACTTGGCTTGCTGGAGCGGGATTCGGCGTCGGGCTGCGAACGTGGGCGCGTGTGCCCGCTGCCCATGCGCTGATGGACGACGCCTGAGCAGACGACGGGGCTCAGTCCGAAGCGGCGGGCACAGCGTGAGCGTCGGCTTCCGTGGCCTCGTGCTTCATCTTGATCGCGCGCAGTGCGCCCTGAGAGAGCAACATCGCGCTCTCGGCCAGCTCGCGGACGGCCTCGGGGGTGGCGTCTACGAGTCGATCCCCGCGCGCGATCTGCGCAACCTCACGCCTCCCGTTCGAGCGGTCCACTCCGTTTTGCATGCCCTCAGGGTATCTCATGCCAGGGAGCCTCTCGCACGTTCGATCCGGGTCGCGAGTAGCTGCGCGAGGGGCTCGATGTCCCCGTCGCGCGAGAAGAGCGCGGGCGCGACAGCATCGTCGTGGTCGACCAGATCCGCATCCTGAGTGATTTCGACGGCGGGCAGTCCCAACGACCATAGGGCCGCTGAGAGCGCCACGAAGCCCGTGCGGTGGTTCCCGTCAGCAAAGGGATGCACACGTAGGATGCCCGCATACATAGCGCCTACCACGCGGGTCTGCTCCAGAACACCGGCGCTCTGCTGCCCGAGTCGCTCAACGTTGCTGTTGAACGAGACGCAGACCTCCGCGAGGTCCTGGCGCAAAGTGTCAGGCGAGCTTCCCTCGATCTGGCGCATACCGCCATCCGCGGTCACCACTCCGAAGTACGCGCGCTCTTGGCGGAAGCGCCCACCGTCATGTGGGAAATGGCGGGCGAAGATCGCTCCATGCCACCAGCGGATGCGCTCGGGATCAACGTGTAGCGGAGCGCGCCAGAATGCCCGCTGCGCATCGTGCAGCACGCGGGCGAGTTCATCACCGAGAGCCTGCCAGGTCTCCTCCGGCGAGAGGCCGCGAACTTGGTAGAACCGCGACTCCTCGCGATCACGGAAGCGGCCAGTTGGATACACCCGCCGAGGATGTCAACAGCATCGGACCCTTTGGACAAATCACCACCGCACATTCACGTGGCTACTCGTCGAGCCGCCTGCAGACAACTGTCATGGGCGATACTGGGCTCGAAACGACAGCAGGGGTAGCGATCAAGCGCAGCCCCAGTAAATCCAGGGCTCTCAGGTAGCTAGGGTGCCCTGAGATTCGCTCATATTGGTGTCACAGATGGTGTCACGGGCGAACGCAGCGGCCACAAGCTCCGCGTCACGGGCCTGCGGCCGGTAGTCCGCGTAGCGTTCCGTAGTGCCGATATCGCGGTGCCCCATCCACTCCTGCAACGTGCGCATCGGCACCCCGGCTCCCGCCATCGCCGTACCGAACGTGTGGCGTAGATCATGGAAGCGGTGCGTCTCATCGAGCCCCGCCGCCTTGAGCGCACGTCGCAGCCGACGCAGCACGCCGGCCTTGTCGAGCGGTAGGCCCGTGTGTGCGTCCGGGAACACCAGCATGTCGTCTGCGGGCTCGCCCTGCGCCTTGTAGAAGCGCTCCAGCTCGCCCGCCACGTCATCGGCCATCGGCACGCTGCGCGTCGAGCGCTTCGACTTCGGCGAGCCAAACTCCCCGAGCACAAAGTTGGAGCGCACACGGATCGCGCTCGACGGCCAGTCAACGTCCCGCCAGCGCAGCGCGATCAGCTCCCCCAGCCTCAGCCCGGTCATCGCCGCCGTCCGGTACAGCGCCCGATCCAGCACCTCATACGCGCCGCTCTGAGCGTGCGAGACGAGAGCGTCCACCTGGTCAAGCTCTAGATACCTGATGTTGACGTGATCGGGCACCGCCGGCAGCTCCACGCCATCGCACGGGTTGAACGTCGCCCACCTGCGGCGAGGGTGCATAGCGAAGCGGTACAGCGACGACAGGATGCCGATGTAGTTGCGGATCGACTTCGGCCCAACCCCCCGCTTCTCCAACATCGTCATCAGGTCCACGACCTGCTCGTGCGTCACCGAGCTGATCGACCGCTCGGCAAAGAACGGTTCCAGGTGGACGCGCAGGCACGACTCCACCGCCGTCCGCGTCGAGAGCTTGCGTCCCCCCCGCTCCAAGAACGTCAGGTATCGACGCCCAACCTCCCCGATCGTCAGCGCGTCCGCCACGGGTGCCGTCGGCGTGACCTCGCCCATCAGCTCCCGCATCTTTTTCTCGGCCTGCGCTCGCGTGAGCCCGTTGCTTGTGCCCTCGATCCGCTTCGGCCCGATCCGACGCCGCACCTGCGCCTTCCCGGTGCGCCACTGCCCATACCACGTCACGCGCCCGGCTCTGTCCGCGCGCTCCCATAGCGAGCCCGTCCCGTAGGAGCGTCGCGTCTCGTCTCTCGCCGCCATCAGCGCTCACCCCCGCCCGCAAGCAGCTCCCGCGATATCCGGTAATGACATGGCAGCGACGGCGCCCAGCCGCAGTCGCAGGCTTCGAGCCGTCCGTCGCGCTCCTGCACCCACGCACGGAAGCCGTTAAGGCCGACCGGGTAGTCGGGGCGGAAGTCCCTCGGCCGCACATGGTTGTGTACGACGCGCAGCTCTCCGGCGAGCACCCTGCGATGCCTCTCGCCCGATTTGGGAACGCCGGTTATGTAGTTGTAGTGCATCCGTGCCTCGGTGGGCATCAGCGCTCACCCTTCAAGTACGCCTCTACCTCGTCAAGGGTCACGCCGCCGACGCCGCCAAGGACCACTACGTCGTCGATGTCGCGCACTTCCCGGCCGTTCTCGTCCCTGAGCCAGCGGCCGTTATCTACGCGACTGAGCCAGTAGCCCCGGTAGTCCAGTGCTCGCGGGTCGCGCCTGCGGGACTTCACGAGAGCGAGTCCCTGCCGTTGAGCCATCCGCCTGAGCCGGTTCTCGCGGACCTTCTCGCCCTGCTCTGTTATTGCCGTCGTCATCGGTGTTCCTTCCGTCGGATTACCTTATGCTGGAAACGATACCAGACGCGGCGGGGGAAGCTATGCCAGACGCGTCTATCCTCCCCCGGCTTTGGCTGCCGCGCGTTTCTTCTCGCGTTTGTCGTCTCGCAGCGCAGCCGTGACGGTCTTTTTATTGTCTCGGATGGCCTGCTTCTCTGGCTCGGGCAAGCTTGCGGCCGCGATGCGACGTTGGGCGGTGCGAGCATTGACGCCCAGCTCGGCGCTCAAAGCGGACACTGTGTCCGCTTTGCCACTGGGGTCGCCCTTGCCGCTGCCGAGTCGCACACCGCGAGCCTCGGCTAGTCGCTTGAACTGTTCGCCCCAGGTCACGGCGTCCATATGCCGGCGCAGTAGGTTAAGCTTGATCTCGCTCGCCGCGACGGACACAATGCCGGGTCTATCCACCTGCGCTCGTACCCTCCCGTGCGTGTCGCCGCCGACCCTTGTCCTCGATCAGCTCGCCGCCGCGAGACGTGCGGGTGAGAGCTTTGAGCAGACGTGGCCGAAGGCGCTCAAGGCAGCGCTGAGCGACGCGCCCGACGACGAACGCGACGACTGGCAAGCAGCGCTCGACGGGACGGCTGAGCGCTGGCGTGAAGCATTCGAGCGCCGGGCGCCACGGCGAGCCGAGCAGGCGCTACGGGTGCTGCTCGACCCCGACCGGGAGACGGCCCCGGACACGCACGGGATCTGCCAGCACTGCTCCGGGCCGATCCCACCGGGCAAGAAGAGACACGCCCGCTACTGCGGCGATCAGTGCCGTAAACGGGCCTACGACCATGCTCGCGCCGTCGAACGCGCCGCCGCCTAGCTGGACTCGCGTTCGATCGCGTCCACGAGTTCGTGAAGGCTGAGGTCCAGCGCGGCGGCGATCCGGCAGACCGTCATCCATGCTGGGCTCGACTGCCCCAGCTCGATCCGCTGGAGCGCCGTTTTCGTGATCTCCGCGCGGTGAGCGACCGTCTCCTGCGATTCCCCGCTCTCTTCCCGCACACGGCGCAGCACGGCGGCGAGCGCGGGGTCGGCTGAGGGTCGCGGCATCACGGCGGATGATCGTCTACGTGATCGGTGGCAAAGTTCACGCGGCGTATTTGACACGGCTGCGTCAACGTGGTAGCACTACCGCACCTATGTAAGTAAGTGCCCCCGCGCCTGTGTTAGAGGCCGGGGGCGTGGCGACGAGAGAACGAACCTCTCCCCGCGCCGGACACCCTACCGAGTGTCTTGCTCGCGGAAAGCCCGTCTCCCGGAGCCTCCAACGAACGGAGGAACCATGCCCACCAGTCCTACCGATCCGCCCCGGATCATCGTTGCCCCTACCGAGCTGCTGCCCCTGCTGCAGGAATGCCTGCTCGAATGCGTGCATTCGGCCGCAGAAGGCGTCGAGCAGTGTGGTTTCGACGTTGAGGCTTACCCCGACGCGCTCGCGCGGCTCGATCTCATCCGTGCGCTGCTCGACGCGACGGGTTGGGGCGAACACGGAGACATCGACCTCAGCGTCCACCGCGAGGCGCTACAGGACGCGCTCTCTGAACGGCTGGCGACGGAGCGCGACATGCAGGCCAGCGCCGAGCAGGACGCGAGCGAGGGAGGCCGCCAGCGCGCGAGCGAGTACATCGGCCAGCTCGTCACATTCATGCAGGAGGCCGGGTTGGTGATCCCCAATGACTGACCTCGGCGAGCTGCTGGAGACCCTTGTGCAGAGCCTGCTCTATGCGCTGATGACCGTCGCCGTCGAGTTCGACGTGTTGGACATGGAGCCCGGGCCATACCGCGTGCAGGTCGAGAAGTTCGAGGCGATCCGGGCCGTGCTTGACGCGATCGAGTGGGGCGCGCGGGGCGAGATCGACGTGGAGGCGCACCGCGACGTTCTCCAGCAGGTGCTCGCGGATCGCCTGATCGCCGAGCACTCGCTGATGCAGGAACAAAGCGACACGGCGAAGGACCAGCGAGAGCACTCCTACGCCTGCGCGCTCACGATCGAATCGTTCATGCACGAGAACGGGCTTGAGATCCCGCAGGCGGGTGCATGATGCGCGACGTAGCCATACAGCAGAAGCTCGGGGCGGCGATCCGCGCTGAGCGCGAGCAGCAGGGCTTTTCGCAGGAAGGATTTGCGGCGCGCGCCGGGATCGACCGCAGCTACTTCGGCGCGATCGAGCGGGGCAGGTTCAACGTCACGCTCGACACGCTCGCCAAGATCGCCAAGGGCCTCGACGTGCCCGCGTGGACGCTGCTGGAGCGCGGCGAAGCGCGAACGGCGGGTGATCGTCATGCGTGACGCAACCGCACAGCAGGCGCTCGTCAAGTTCGGCGCGGCGCTCCGAACGGTACGCGAACAGCAGGGCCTCTCGCAGGCCGATCTAAGCGCCGGGTCCGGGCTCCACCGGACAACGGTCGCGCGGATCGAAGATGGTCGGGCGGAGCCGCGATTCGACACGCTCATGGCGTTGCGGCGCGGGCTTGGCGTGCCGATGGCCGATGTGCTGGAGTTGGCCGGCGAGAGAGGCGAAGATGCGTAGGGTCCGACCTCTCGCCATGCTCTGCCCGGAATGCTTGGCGCTGCCCGGCGAGCCGTGCCTGAGCCTCGACGAGCACCGCGACCCCGAGCCGGTGCCGATCCTCGAAGCGCACCCGGCGAGGGTTGCGGCGGCGCGGCAGGCAACGCACGCACGGCAGGCGCTCGCCGACTACGCCCGTCGCCGACAGGTGAACCGGAACGTGGGCCTCATCCGGGAGCTGAGCCCGCTCCTAGATCAAGCGATCGTCGCCGGTCACGATCGAGCAAGCCCGCGCCATCTTGTTCCACGGGGAGCAGCCATGAGACACGGGCAGCGACTCCACGCTAGGCCCTGCATGTGGCTGCCGGCTACGCGCACGGCCCGGCGACCCGCCTGCGCACCACCGCGCGACCAGCACCGCACACGGCTGCGCTACGGCGTGGGTCTGCGGATCACGAGCACGCCATCGGGGCCGTAGAAGCTGTTGGCCGTCTCTGGATACCGTGGCTCCAGTGCCAGCGCCGCCACGGCCAGCTCATACGGCGTGTCGTGGCCGTGCAGGGTGGACTCCTGCGACAGCGGGTCGCCCAGCCAGTTCTCCGGGTCGGCAAGATACTCAAGCGCCGCTCTCGCCGGGTCGTCACTCATTCGGCCAGCCTCACGGGACACGAGCCGAGCGCGGGTCTAGTCAACTCACCGCGTCCAGCTCGTGCCCGCCCACGACGGGAGGAGTAACAAACCCCGCCGAAGATCATGCGCTCGCCCGGCGGTAGCGCAACTGCCATGTTCGATCGCGGCTGCCCTCACACTGAGAGCACAAGTGCAGGACCGCTGGCCGGTCTGTCCACTTGTCGTGTACTGCCACGTCGATGAGCCGGTCTGAGCGTGCGCAGTGCTCGCACGCTGTTACGCGCACCCTCGGGCTTGTCGCCGTGGCCGTCATGTTGCTGTTGGTAGTACCTTGGACGCGAGCGCCACGAGCTGACCCATGAGCCGAGAGGCGCGCGGGTCAGCCGCTGTCACTTTTTCCGGCGCGGCGGCCAGTTCCTGTGCCAACGCCGAGAACGCCACCCTCGTCTCCAACGGCGCCCCCGTATCGCTTGCCACCTGGTGCGCGAGCAGCGACGCACTCGTGCATTCCGTCTGCGTCGGGCTTACGACAGTCAGCTTAGCGATAGTTTCCAAGTGCGTCTTGAGTGTGGACATTTGCTCTCCTTTTCACGCTGGCGCGAGCGATCCGCCCGCGTGCCACGTTTTCGGAATTAGGTAAGTCGCCCCCAACGCCTTCGCCCTTTGCATCAAGAACCGGCGCACCGATGGGCGTTCACTTGCTGGCGTGCGTCCTAGCGCCCTCACGGCGTTTTTCACATCTTCATGGTCAGCGGCCGGAAAGTTGTACCCCTTACCATCGAGCCGCTTGTGGGCAAGTCCTTCACGGCCCAATTTCGCCACGTCGGCGGCCGTGTACTTGGAGCTGGCGCGCATCTCGCCGGTGGCATATTCGCTGGCGAGCTGGTCAGCCGCCTGCTGCCCCCGTGCTGCCCGGATCACGCCGTGTGAGACGGATGGCGCCGTGGCGTACCGGGCGCGCTTGGCCTTCGCCAAAGTGAGCGCCGCCCGCGACGGCTGCCACGGCGTACGAGGAACACTAATCTGTGATCGTCCGCGCGTGGCGCTGCCCGACGAGTCGCCAAGGGTAACTCCCCGATGGCCGCCCCACCCGCTGAGCTGCTCGACGAACGCCCGCCGCTCACTGAGACTGCTATCTCCACGCTGGCCCATCGTCATGGATGTGTCAGGATTGGCTCCGAAGCAACAGGCGGAAACGTCACATTTGTCGATAAGCGCCTCCTTCACCCACCTCTGCTTCATGTCCTCGCTGCGCTCTTCCCGATTACACCTAAACGAGAATGACATCTCTATCGGCGAGTTTTCACTCTTCGCCAACAAACCCTGTGCATCTGGATCACGCGGATTGAGATTAGCGGTAACACGCAGGCCCTTGGCGTCTTCCCGGAGTTTCAGCGAGCCGGTCTTTGTGTGTGCTAGCGGCAAGTGATCGTGTTCGACTCGCAAGGCGACTCGCGGCGATTCTTTCAGCGTTCGCTTGAACGCGCCGGGCACCACCTGCTCTTCTACCCCCCGGCCGATCGGGTAGAACGTGCCGAACACGCTTGCGTAGCCTTCGAGCACGAGCCGGCGATCCTCGTCCGGGCCACCGATGATTTCCCGGATCTCAACCTGGTTACTCACGCCGTCACCGCCAGAACCTCGGCTACACGGCTTTTACTGGTTTCACCCTCACCAAGCGGCGCCATGAGCCGGCCCAGCGCGTCGTTTAGCTCCCTACGCTCACCGGCGATCCGATCCCGCTCGGCGGCGTGGCGCTGCTCAAGTGCTGCCAGCTCGCGGTCTGTGGCCTCAATCGCGTTCTCCAGCCGTCGTATCTCACCGCGAACCGCGCCCCGATGTGCCATAAGCGCATCGTGCTCGGCCTGCGCCTGGCGGCGGTTCCTGAGCAGCCTCAACGCCTCGCGTCGGTTGCGCTGCTGGCGTTCCTGCGTGGTTTCACCCCACATCTGCGGCGGAACCTCGTAGGTCCGTCGGTCGCGTTCGGCCTCAAGCCGCCCCAATCTTTCTCGCAGCTCGCGGTTTTCGCGTTCACCTGAAGACTCGGGTGGAAGGCCCGCAAGCCGCTCCCGCTCCTGCTCGATCCGGCGATCTTCCTGCTCGATCTCCCTAATCAACTCCTGCTCCAACAGCTCGACCTCGGTGGCCTCGCCTTTCCCGCGCCGACGCCGGTAAGCCTCCCGACGTTCCGCATCAGAAGCGAAGGGTTTCAGGCCCAAGTCCTGCGAGGACATCTGGGTACGCGACGGCACAAAATCAGTCATTTGCGGCACCCCCCACGCGCCGCTCAGGTGCCTTGTATGGACGCGTCTCCAGCCCATCACCCTGGTATCGTTCAATGATGGCCACCAGCCACGGCGTCTGCCCATTCTGCCGGACGGAATGATGCGCCAGCGGCAATATGTCGTCCTGCTGCATGGTTTTCACTTCCTGCCGGAGTAGATCCACCTGGCGCCGCAGAAGCTCCAGCTCAGACTCGGGCGTGTCCTCGCTCAGCTCCGGTGTGTCAGTTTTCGTTGCGGTTGCCATCATTCTCTCCTTTGGTTTACAAGCCTTCGGCGCGCACGGCCTCGCCCGCTTCGAGCACATCCGTAATCAGATTCCAAGGCGCGAGCCCCCGCGCTAGCGCCGCTTCGGCCGCACACCCGACAGTCGCGGCGAGCCTGCGAATCGGAAACGGCAAGTCGAGACGCGCGGCCAGCTCGGACGCGTCCGCATATACCCCCGCAAGTTCGTTACGGTCCAGAATCTCGTCCAGGCTTTCCGCGAGCGCAGGCACGGCGTCCGGGACGCACGGCCAGCCACCGAACACCCGCACAAGCGTCTCGACCGTCATGCACGGCCTGACTTCCTTCGCGTACTCAGCGAGGTTCATGCGATTACCTGCCAGCCTGCCGCTTCAATCTGGTAATCCGGTGTGCCGGGTGGCGGCGGCGCGCTCGGGTCGTCCAGCTCGGCCGCGATCGCGTTCAAGTTGTGACAAGCCGGCTCGTACGGCCCTTGCGCACGGGCACGCCGCACAGCGAAGCGGTACGCGGGGTTACGCCGCCACTCACGCAACGTCTCCGGGTCAATGTCGGAGGCTTTCGCGGCATCATCTTCGGACGCCCCGTTGCGCACCTCACCGACTAGCAGCCTTGCCAGCGATGAAAGCTCGTTATCTTCAATTTCTCTCTTGAACAAACCCAGGAAGGTCACGACCAGCTCCTACTTACGTGGACTGCTCGCCTGCGCCCGGCACCGCGCCGCGAGTTGCACCCATAATGCGCGGGACGCATCAGGGCAGGATCAACCGCTAGAGCCTGCCGTGTCTCAGCGTCAAGGTGACGGGTCGCAGACACTGGCAGTTCGTGGTCAGCACTCGGCGCCCACCGGGAACGCGGCGGCGCGTCGAAGTCCAGCGGGCCGCCGCACAGATGGCACACCTGCGCCCCGTCGAGCACCTGCGCCCTGGCCTTCTGATACGCGTAGTCACGGCCGATCCGGCTCATGCGTCGCCCCAGCTCTCCCAGCGCCAGCCAAAGCACGCCGCACTCACCGCACACAACGGCGTGATATCTGTGCCCGAACGTCTACGGGACCATGTGGAGCCGTCCCCGAGTGAGCGCAACTGCGCGCCGTCCAAGGCGACGATTAGCTCGCGTTCCCCACGATGACGCAGGCGCCCACGCCCGACGATATCCAGGAAGTACGCGCAGCTTTCCGTGGCACCAGTGCTGTCTATTTCCACCACGTCCAGGGCCTCCAGCTCATCCCAAATCGCGGCGCACGACCGGCGGTCCGCGAGCACTTCCGCGCCCAGCTCCCGCTTCAACTCGGCAAGCCTCGGCGCGATCCAGTCACTCCCCGGCCCATGCTCCAACACACTGACCGAGAGGTTGCCGTCACGCACGCCAGCGGCGGCGACAGCACCACCCTTGGAGCCCGGCGCGAGATCCACACCAAGAATGACAGTGGTGGGCCTGGGCGCATCGGGTTCGGCGAGCGCCGTCCAAGTGTCAATGTCGATGATCGGCTCGCCCATCGACGGCACCCAACGGTTCAAGTAAGCCCGTGCAAACTCCCCGCGAGCCATCGACCGCTGCGCAGCCGCGACCGTATCCTCACTGACCGTGTGACCGAGCGCTGGCATACATTCCCGCCACGTGTCCGGGCTTGCAGGGTCGGCGTCATCTCGCGCGCTCCACTCAAAGAACGCGAGCCCGCTCGTAATGCCCGCTTCAACCGCCAGCCGCCCAGACTGCACCCGCTCCCACAAGTAGGGTGAAGCGTCCGGCGTGCCCGCCGTACTTACTACCCACAGTTGCGGGTCGGGCCGCGTGATCTGCGCCGGCCGTAGTGCCTGCTCAGTCCGCGCGTCACCATAAGCAAACGCCTCATCCATAAATGCCGTGTCCACCGACATTCCGTGACCGGACTTAGCGGTACTGGCGACGAGCTGCACGACCGACCCGTTACTGAATCGTAGGCTCTCCCGGCCCGGCGCGAGATACGCCGTCACCTGCGTTCCAATAACGCTCGCCTGCACCGCCGGCAACCAGTCTTCGCCGAGCTTCTTACGCGCATCGAGCCCGGACTGTGCCGTGTAAACCGCGTTGCTTCTCGGCTGCAACAGCGAGCGCACGAGCAGTAGCACGAGTATCAGGAAACTCTTACCCTGCTGGCGCGGGACCGTCAGCACCACGTCGCGGTAAATCAGCCGGCCCGCCGCGTCAACCTCCAACGCCACATCAGCAACTAGCCTTTGCCACGGCATCAGCGGCGAGCCGAGCAGGCGCGCGAGCTTCCCCGCCGCCCTCCCGAGCGTTTCGCGCTCAGGCGTGCGAGTAGTCGCATAACGCGGCAGACACTCAGTCACCGGCTGCAAGAAGCGCCTCCCTCAGCTCATCGAAGCTCGACGCCTGGCGCAGCTCGTCAAGCAGGGAGCGATACTCCCTCGCCAAGCTCGCCGCCGCCATCGCCGCAGTCCCCGTGCTCGCGCGCGTGGCCCAGTCCAACTTGGCGGCGAGCGCTCTCAGCGCCTCAACCCGCGCCAAAACATCCGGCGTCAACTCAGGTCCGAGACTCCGCACGAAAGCATCGACAGCATCCCCCGTTGCGCGATGAACGCCAGCCTCACGACGATCAGCCAACGCACGCGAAACAGTGCTCGGGGAAACGCCCAAAGCACGCGCAGCCTGCGCCTGCGTCCGACCTTCCCCAACCATCGCCACGATTTCCGCGTGAAGATCCCCGTTGCGCGATTTCACGCTCATGCGCAACATCCGCTTCTACAAGCCGCGTTGACGCGATTGAGAACGCCGCAGGTCAGCGCGGTAGTGTTACAAGCTTTTGGCATGGGCGCCGCAAACCCAGCGCTAGAGCCAAATCTGTGCTCGCTGGCGGTAGGTTGCACTGTTACAAAGTGCGTGGTCACGACGGGCGCACCCGCTTGCGGCAGTTGCGACAGTGCTGGTCGTAGGGGTCAGGGTCGGGTACATCGCAGGCGCAGCGCGAGAGGTCGGCTTCAATCGCCTTGCGCAGTAGGTAGCTCGTGCTGCGATCTGCCGCTTGTGCTGCTCGCCGTACCCGGTCTGCCAAATCTCGACTTACTGCTGTGTGAAGTACAGTTCTGTTTGCTGTAGCCATAGTTAGACCATGACTGGTGTTCACCGATTCGCAAGGGCTGTGTCACGTGAGCGTGTCCGCTGTCACGCGAGCCTGTCCGTATCTGTGTGCGTGCTGCCTGCAAGCGTCGCAGTGGAAGATGTGGCTCTTGCGTGTCGGCTTGAACCAGACGTGGCAGTTATCAGCAGCACATTCGCGCTTCGCTCTGAGCGCTCGCTTGGTTGCACGTAGCTGGCGCCGATACTTCGCCTCAGCCGCCTGCGCCACGGTCTGCTCGGTCTGCATCTAAAGCAGCGCCCACGAGTCGAATCGGCGAGCTGGGCGTCGTGGCCGTGCTGGCGGACGCCACGGTGATTCCGTCTCACGCTCGGGTGGCGCAGGCAGTTCTGCTACTTCGCGGCGGATGACGCTGGCGCGTTCGCTGTTGCGCCGTTGGACACGTTCCCACGACGCCATAAGGTCGCGGGCGTCGTGGTAGTCGCCGCCTGCGTGTTCAACCTCACGGGCGATGGCTCGAATCAGCCCTGCATCCAAGGTCGAGCGCCTCACGACCTTCAATCCCCCACAAAGCCGAGTTCTCGCGCGCCCCGGAACACATACGCCGCCGCGTGGGCGGATATCCCCTTGGCCTCGGGTACGTTTGCGAGGACCCATAGTGCTTTGTAGGCATCGTCGTAGGTGAACGGGTCGCGGCGTGCCTCGGATTCTTCGACCATACATTCGGCCACGACGATCAGGTTCGGCTGCTCAAGGTGCGTGTCAACGCTCATTGCTTGGTCCTTTCGATGGTGTTCTCAACGTGAAACACTTTGGTCGTATTTGTCGTCATGCACTTTGGTCGTGTCGGTCGTTTCCGTCGTACAGGGGTACGCACACGGGAGGGTGAATCCATAGGGCACGACATAAACGACCGAAGCTGGAAATAGGCACTTCGCCCGCTGCTCTCCGGGTACGACGGAAACGATTTAGACGACCAAAGGGTCACGTCGCCCGCCAGACCTCAGCGGCACGGCCGCCAGTCCCGGCCTGCTTGCGCTTCGTGGCGAGCCCGAGCTTTTCAATCAGCTCTAGTGCTCGCTCGATATGCCCAACCTGCTTGTTCCGGCCAAACCAGTCTCGGATCTGCGTACGGGTGACTCCCTCGTCGCCAGCCTGGCGCAACATGCGCAGGATCTCGTCTGCCACGGGATCTCCAAGCGCGTCTCCGAAGATGTGGCTTACGGAGCGTTCGACGTACTCCCAAAGAGCCAACGCTGCCCATAGATGGTCAGCCGTGATCTCGGGCGAGCAGTCCAGCACCGCGTAGATCAACGCGAGCCTTGTGACATGCGCCTCGGCCCTGGCCGTGAGGCTTCCCAACATGCCGGGACGATCCCTGGTCAGCTCTTTGTAGATGGTCTTCCACAGCTCGCGGGCCTCGGCGTTGCGGGTTAGCGGCGCCGTGAGGCTGTCGGCGTACTTGAACGCGCTTTCCAACTCGCTCACGATCGGAGCCCAGTCGATCAAGTGAGCTTCGCCGCCATCGGGCAATTCCTTCGACCGGAAAACCGACACGTACAAAAACCTGTTCCCAAACCCATTGCAGGACTCCGTGCTCGAAAGCTCACGGGTCAACTCGTCAATGGTGATATGCCCGAGTATTGAGACGTGCGGATCGGTGGCACGCAGCGGCGAGTTCCTAGTCATCACCCTGAGCGTCCCGCCGTCAAAGCCGTTTCGCAGGACCGGCGACAGCGTGTTGCCGACGCGGCCAGCGACTTTCAATGGCGATGCAAACTCCGTCTCCACAACCGCGCAGCGCTTGTCACTTACTCCAGCATCGGCTAGCTGCTCCTCGCCATCGACGATCTTGTACGACTCGTCCCGAACGGCGTAAATCAACCCCTCGCCTGTGCTGAGCCCGCTGGCTTTGCAGTCCTTCGCCCAATCCGGCGCGGCCATGCGAATCGGGACTTCGGCCTGCTTGAGGCTCGTTCCCTTCCTCGCGCGGCTGGACTCGCCCACCACCAACACAAACAGATTGGTTCCGTGGGTACCACCCTCGACGCGAAACTGCGGACGGCCGCCCATGACGGAGCCGAGCAGCGTCACGACCTGCACCTGGATAGCTACCGGGTCGCTCTCCGTGTGCGGCTCGATCTCCTTGGTGATCCTGCCAGCGATGCCGTGGAACGCGGCGGGATCGACCGGCCTCGGACGGTCTTCGTCGCTCACGAGCGCCACGGCCCGCGTGCTCGTGTCCGCCACCAGACGCCCAGCTGGTCGGCGTCGAACCTCACATATCTGCCAAGTTTGACGTGAGGGATGCGATCGGCGCGGGCCTCGGCGAGTACCCAACTAGACGGGACGTCCAGCAGAGCACCGGCTGCCTTCGCGTCGATGAGCGGCCGTCTTGCGGGGGCGCTAGTCTGGTCGCCGGACACCGTAGATGTCCTCCGTCGTGACCACGGCCGGGTTTGCCCCCCGGTCGTTGTCGTTTTCGGCCTGCTCAGCAGCGGTGAGCGCGGCCCGGATGTTGCTCAGCGCGGCCGACTGGTGTGGGATGCAGCCAGCCTCGATGTTGGCCAGCCATGTAAGAGAACAGTCTGCCGCGTTGGCGAGCTGGCGCTGTGTCATGCCTACGGCACGGCGGCGAGCACGGATCGCAGCGGCGATATCCGATGAGGTTGTGATGATTGCGGTCATGGTCGAGCAGGATCACCCCGCCCAACACTTGAGTCATCCTCCAATGCGTGACGTGCTCACCGCCCGAGAGCGCGCGAGGGTGCTGCGGTCCAAGCGGGAGCAACGCAGACGCGAGTTCGCCGCCTTCCCGATCACCGGCCGCGATGAAGCTCTCTACAGCCTCGATGCGTTCGCTGCCAACGAACTGCTCCGTCAACCCGAGGTACGGGCGCGCTTGGCGCGGGCGGCGCTGGCGCACGAGCGCATCATGCAGGCGACCATCGAGCGCCACGTCCCGGCCGCGTGGCTCGCCCACGCCCGCCTAGGACTCTGGATCGGGTTGGAGGCGCTCGACGCCGACCATGACGGCGTGCTGCGCGGAGCTGGGGAGCTTCACCGCCTCGTACGCCAGTGGCCGAAGATCAGCGCGAAGATGGAGGTTGGCTGGCCCGTGTTCTCGTCGGCTGGCTGGGTCGGACGACCGGGCATCGAACAGTCGATGACACGGGAGAACGTCCTGGTCGCGCTGCGCTCCCTGGCGCTCAGGCCACGGGCGCGTGAGGCGCTTCAGCATGGCGCTATCCCCGACTACAGGGAGCCCACCCACCGCTCTCAGCGCGGCCACAAGATCGTGCAGGGATCTCGGGCGCGTGGTGCCAGCTACGCCGACGAGCTCGCGGCCTCCGAGGTCGGCGAGCACGAAACGCGCAAGCACGTCGAGAAACAGCGCGCCCGCCTGATGGCACTGCTCGCCGAAGCACGCGCCTGACCGGGGGGGAAACGGTGTCATATTGGTGTCACGGGCCTTCCCTAGAGACACGAAAACCCTGCGATTTGCAGGGCTTTCAGTGCATGGGCGATACTGGGCTCGAACCAGTGACCTCCGCCTTGTCGAGGCGGCGCTCTCCCAGCTGAGCTAATCGCCCTGGGATCGGCTGCCAAGGGTATCAACGAGCGATCGGTCAACCGCTCGACCGCGCCAGGCGACGCTCCGGGCGCGCTCGCGGACACGTGAGACCGGACGCCGAGTAGACCTGCTCTCACGCGGCGCCCGGAGCTCACGCCGCGATCACGGCACGATCGCTGTCCGCCCTTCGCCGCTTTCGCCGCCGGCCGATTCGTAGCCGTAGGGCCCAGCGACGCGAGCCCCTTCGACGCTGCTGCCAGCACCTGAGCCTTCGGTGCCTGCTCCGACACCTGAGCCGGAGGCTTCTGCTTCGACGTAGGGGCTCTGTGCACCGTACGGCGAGACGGCATAGGGCGACTGCCCTCTGCGTCCGACCTCGGATTGGGCGGTGCTTTGCGTCGCTGAGGCATATGTCACGCCTTGCCCTGACTCGATCGTCTTGATCGCCTGAGCGACGGTGTCCGAGGAGATCGCAAAGCCCACGCCGGTACTGCCCGGCTGCGAGCCGTCTACGGTCGCCGCGTCGCTGGCGATCTGCGAGTTGACGCCGATCACGTCGCCTTCTTCGTTCAGCAGCGGCCCTCCGGAGTTGCCTGGGTTGAGCGCCGCGTCCGTTTGCAGTGCGCCGGTGATCTTGGAGCCGTCAGGCGCCTCGATTTCGCGGCCGAGAGCGGACACGATCCCACGCGTAAGGGTCTCTTCGAGGCCGTACGGGTTGCCGATCGCGTAGACCGCGTCGCCGACCTGCACGGAGCTCGAGCTCGCGAGCGTCAGCGGTTTCAGTCCAAGCCCTGACGGATCGACGCTGATCAGCGCCAGATCTTGGTTGGCTTCTTCGCCGACCAGCTTCGCGGCCCGCGTGATCTTCGAGGATCCGCTCGCATCGATCATGATGCTGGTCGCGCCCTTGACCACGTGGTCGTTCGTGAGGATCAGGCCTTTGTTGTTCAGCACGATGCCCGTGCCCTCGTCCTCGCCTTCTGCGGTGACCACCTTGATCGCGACCACCCCGGGGGAGGCACGCTGGTAGATCTGGGTCGCCGAGAGAGACGTCGAGGCGACATCGCGGCGGGTTCCCGTCGAGGTCGACGCGGGCGCCGCAGCAGCCGTACTTGAGGCCGGACTGCGCCCGCGCGCGCCCAGGACGAAGACGGCTGCTCCTGCGACGAGCGCTCCCACGAGCGCCGCCAGCAGCATGGGTGCGAGTGCATGTTTCAACGGGATCACCTCTTGAGTTCTTCGGGTAGATCTCATCGTGCGACGACCGCTTCTGTCGGCGCTAACGATGTCCCAAAGCCCCGCTAAGAGCGGCAGAAGAAGTTCATAACGACGGAGCTTTCCGCCAAGAGGCTCGTGCCTCGACGACCCTCCCCCAGGCCGACCGCTACACGAGCGCGCGATCCGAAAACCCGCGGCGTGAACGCTACGGTCCGGCCTGCCACTGCCGGCTCGATACGCTATGAGGCCTTCTCGGCGACGTGGCGGAGTGGCTACGCAGCGGCCTGCAAAGCCGTCTACACCGGTTCGATTCCGGTCGTCGCCTCTCGGAGAGTTCTCCCTAGAGTTCTCAATTAGCCGGTGCGGCGCCCGATCGCGGCCAGGGGCCAGCTCGATTGCGGCCAAGACCGTGCGCCGAGGTTGCCGCGAGGCCGGCGGCCGTCGTTCGTGGCTCAGGAACGTCGAAGCCGCCCAGGGGCGATCCCGAGCGGCGGCTGGGCACTGCTGACGGCGCGGGCGGGACTGCCGGTGCTCAGCCGGGGGGCCGGGGCCGCGGTGGCGTCTCGTGGCCGGTCCCGGTCTTCTTCGCGCCAGGGCCATAAGGCGTGTACAGGCCGGCTCGGGCGCGCGTCTTCGCCACGCTCATCGCGGCTTCGCGGCCGGCTTTCTTCTTGCGCCTCACGCCGCTGTGCCGGCGCGCCGCGCGCGTTGAGCCGAGCCAGCCGGCTTTCGCCGCGATGCGCATCCAGTCAACGAAGCACGCGACGTTGGCGCGGAGGCGGTGCCAGTCGAGGCCGACACCCTTTGGTCGGTTGGCGAGCGTGTCAGCGGCGACCTTGTACCTGTCGCGCCAGTAGTCGTGAGCGCCCTCGTATTGCTGGTGGGACTCCTTCAACTCGTGGTAGAGCGCGTTCGAGCGCGGCAACGGGATGAGGACTCGCCAGTCTTCGCCGCATGAGATTGTCTGCTCGCCCGCGCAGGCTGGCGTGAGCTGGAACGTGCAGCGAAACCACATGCGCGGCCTCCCGCCGTTCGCGGAGAAGCGCGTCATGTACATGACGCCGCCGCAGTGGTCGCAGCGCTTCACGCCGTGCCGGTCGAAGCGCGTGGAGTCGTAGCGCGGACCGCCGCGCCACGGGAACACGGGCGCCGTGTCGTTCCTCGTCGCGTGCTCGTAGCAGGTGGACACCGCGAGGCCCTTGTCGGCGATCGCGGTGTCCGGGCGCCGGCCAGCCATCACCGACACACGGTCGTAGAGCCGCGGGAACAGGTGGCACTCCACGGTGCTCGCGGAGTCAACGCTGGGGATCACGCCCGACGTGTAGTGGTCGACTGCCTTGCCGGAGTAGTAGCCGTGCCAGAACCGCCGCAGGCGACCGTTCGACGTGTAGGCGCGCACGCCCGCCTCCTCGTCGCGAGTCCTGTACCAGCACCCGCCAACCTTCACGCGCTTGCCGCGCGTGAGCGCTTCCGTGGCATCGGGTTCGGCTTCGTGCGCGTGCTGCTCTGCTTCCGCGGGCTCCTCCTCGTTCCACGCCTCGCGGTGCTCACGGGCTACGCTCGTGGGCGCGCGCGGCGCCCTCGGCGCCGAGTTGCGGCCCCACCGTCGGCGCGACGATTTGCTCCACGAGCGGCGCTTGCACGGGTCGTTCGGGCCGCAGTCATGGACGAGCGCTGCGTGCGTCTCGTCCTCGGTCCAGTCGAAGTGGACGTGGGCCATGACGCGCGGGTCGTGCATGCGGCAGCGCTGGATGATGCGGCCCGCGGCCTCAAGGAACTTGTCGGCGACCTTCTCAAGCTCGTGGAGTCTGCGCTGCGCCGTTGATTCGGACGGCTTGCGGTTGAATCCGCACTCCCGCCAAAGCTCGTCGGTCGTCTCGTGGTACCACGGCTGGACGTCCACTTGGCCGGAGACGACGAACGCGACGGCGGCCAAGTCCCAGTGACCGGGTTTGCGTTTGCGTGCCCACTTTATTTCCAGTTCGCACGCCTTGCGCAGCTCGTCCCACGCCCACGGCTGACTCTTGACGAGCCGCACAACGTTCACGGAGCCGCAGAGGTCGGGGCGCTTGGAGAAGTCGGTGGCGCCGACCAGGCGGTCCGGTGGCTGGTAACGGTTCTTGGGCATGGGCTACCGAAGGGCTATCGCGGCCCTGGAACCCGGCACGCGGGCTCGACGTTTGATCGAGTCGACCCGCGGTTCGCCAGCTCGTCGGCGCGCACCGCGGCCCAGGACGCGCGCAGCTTGTCGCCGTTCGAGACGAGGAGTCCGTCCGCTTGGAGCGTTGCCACGGCGAGCCCGATTGCGTCGGCGGGGAGGCTCAGCCGCGAGGCGAGTTCGTCGGCGCGCCACAGCGAGTCCTCGGCGAGCAGGAGCGCGAGCACCGCGGCCTCAACGCGCTGCCTCTGCTCATACGGGATGGAGCTACTACGCTCGTCTTGCATGGGAGATCGTTCCTCCTGTGCCGGGCTTCGGTGCGGTTGCCGCCGCGCCGGAGCCACTATGCGCTTTCGTGGGCCGGGTTCGGCCCTGCTTACACGTCACATCGAAGCTCGATCAGAGCCCCACCACTCGAACATTCGTCGATCGTTCTACTGGCGGGCCGAGTTGTGTGATATTCGGCCCGGAACCGACCGTAGGGCTTTACTCATTCGCGCTCTTGTGGGTATCTTCGATGTGAATGGGAGCTGGTCGGGGGACACGGCGTCGGGTTGGGAGCCCGTTCGTTCGCGGGGCGTTGAGGCGGACGAAGTTGGAGCCGGAGCGCCGCGGCAGGGTCATCCACACCTGCTACGTGGAGGCGTTGCACTACCGCACCGACGAGGGGTCCGCTCACTGGCTCTACCTCGTGGACGAGTACGGAATGGAGGCGTCGCCGACCGTTACGCCGGACCCGTGGTCGAGCACTGGCGGCGCCGCGTCCACGGGCCGGGAGCCTGCCCGCCGCCCTCAGCGATGCGCAGCTACGCGATGCTGGTCAGCGAAGACGACCTGTTCTGGGCCGTCGGCGCCCGCGACCCCGACGCAGGCTCGCACGACGCCGGCCGGCCACGAGCACCACTCGATCCGGTGCCGTTCACGCACGCCGTCTACTGGAGCGCGTACAAGCGCGGACGACTACGCGAGCGCGACGGGGAGCGTTGCCGCGTGCACGCCGTGGAGGAGCGCAGCGCCGGCAGGGGCCAGCGCGTGCCCTCGCGGTACGGGATTCGCTTCCCCGGCGACGACTCGTACTGGGTCGTCCCCGCGAGCGAGATTGTCCTCGCGCCGGCGTATTAGGGCTCCCATCCTCGGTGCACAGCCCCGCGGAGGCGCTACCGCAAGTTCCGGTGTCGGCAAGGCGATGAGGTTCGCGCCGTGTTCCTTTGCTCGCAGTACTCAAGTACCGGCTGTTCCGTACCGACGAACCTGCCGAATATACAGGCGTATCAACGCGCCGAGCACTTGCGCCGACAATCCCACATGATGAAGATGAAGACACCGAGATTCACTAAAAACGACGCCCCGAAAGCGAAGGCAAGAGTGTTGTTGAATCCCGCAACGTGGTCCAGCCAGAGCGCGACAAAGATGAGCGCGAGTGAGCAGTTGGTGAGGGGGATTTGCCAGTGGACGCGCTGATCTTTGCAGGCGGTGGCTGGCTTTCGGCCGCGCTTCTCCTCTACGCCGTTTCGCCGTCCTTTCTCGCCCATCCGTATCGCAATTTCATTGGACTGCGCTTCGCCGTGGGCGTGGTCGTGTTCCCGGCGATCGCCGTGGCGGGTGTGTTCCTTATTACCGGACAGACCGAACTCGCCTGCGCCGTGGGCATACCCGCCGGCGGCTTGCTCTACGTCGGCGGCTCGAGCCTGGAGCGCTTGTTGATGGCGCGCGAGACGAAACCGCCGGGGCAGAGCGACGATGAACCCCCGCCGTTTACCCCCGTGGCTGCTGCGTGGCTCGGGAGTGCCCTTGCGCTGGCGATTGCTACTTTCGCCTTGGTGCTCTTGATCTTTTCTTAGCGCGCCCGCGCTGTCCCGAGCCTTCATGCCTGGACATACCACACGTCTTCACGTCTTTCAGCCTTGTTTGGTGAGCTTGTCGCGCTCCTGAGCCTCCCTCCTCGCCGCTTCCCAGCCGCCGAGGGCGAGGATCGTGGACATCGCGGACGCGGCGCCGCGTGGTTGCGTGGCGGCCCAGTCGGCGTAGCCGCGCTCCGTGGACCGCTCGCCCGTGGGGAGCTGGTCGAGGTAGCGGGCAACCGCGGCAGCGCAGTTCGCACGCGTCCACTTCGCCCGCCGCCGCTCGCCGGTGCGGCCGGCGCCCACGTTGGCTGAGTAATCGGGTGCGCGGTTGCCGAGTCTACCGGCTACGTAGCGCTGCCCTCGCTTAGAGTCCCGCCGATAGGAAGGCGGACTCATACCCTTGTTCCTGGCCTTCGGGCGTCGGATGGAAGCTGCCGGGGAATACGTAGGTAGCCTTTTTTGTGCTGTAGTTGTATTCGCCTTCGACTTCGTGAATCCATGTGTTTGAGGAGTCGCAAAGGCGGTGCGTTTCGAACTCCGGATTCGGGTCGACGAACGTGATCGAGACACCCGTCAACACCTGTGCCGTGGAAACCGCGTCTTCTAGCGTAGTGTTGAGTTCTTCAACGACCGAGTCGATCCAAGCGGCGTCTGCCGACGTGATCTTGACCGCGACGTATTCGCTTCCGATTACGGGCAGGTTAGTTACGAGGAACTGGCCGACGCCACACTCGCCGCTGAACGAGCCGAGTAGTCGTGGATACCCCGCGACGTAGATGCTCGCTTGAGGCGCCCTCGCGTGCGCTTCCAGTAGCAGCGACACCATCGACTGAATCGGGACGCCCTTCGGAGTCGTCGCAGAGCCGGAACCGCCCAGCGCGTTGATGCGGTTATGAACATTTGTGACTAGCGTCGCGTCTTTGGAGCAGCCGCTCTTTCCGTAGACCTTGATAATCGACCAGCGGGCGAAGAAGCATTTTTCGAGTTCAGCGAACCCGACATCGTTCCCCCCGATCGTCCACGTGACCGTTTCCGTCTCCGGCCCCAGCACTTCCAACTGGGCTGGTTCCAGCTTCTTGCTCACTTCGTTCTTGTTGCCCTCGTGGTTGGGCGCCACGAAGTCGTCGGTGATCGCGCCGGAACAGGCGACGAACGCGATCGGCGTGGACAGCACACCATCCGCGAGCAGCGGCCCGTAAGCGTAGGGCGAGCGGTCGCAGTGATTGTGCGCGCCTCCGCTGCCGTAGGTGTACGAGCCGTCCCCCTCGCCCGCGGAGTATGAGTCGCCAAGCGCGGCGTAGCGCGCTGACGCCGCGGGACTCGGTGAGCCGCCACGCACCGTGAACACGTCCGTGCCGGGCTGCGTGCTGCCGTAGCTCTGGTTCGACAACCCTGTCGTGGGGCTCGAGCTGAGCAGAGCGTTCGCCACCCCGGACCCTGGGAGTTCGTACGCGAGCCCGGTGCCACTCGCGTAGCCGGCGCGTGCAGGTACGCCTTCAAGACAGCTTTCATTGCCGCCGCTGGCCTGGCCGCTTTCCCATTCGATCGGGCCGTAGTTGAACTCAATGTCGAAGTCGCCCGTGCCGATGTCGCTGCGCGAGATCAGCAGCACCTGGAACGTGTTCGTAGTCGCATCGCGCTCTGCGTAGCAGCCGACGCCAGGCCAGTTGACGCCGAAGGCTTTGTGGCCTTCCACGGTGCCGGAGCCATAGGTCACGACGTTGCCGACACGCGTGTCCACGTCCGCCCAGAACGGCGCGATCATCGGCAACGTGATGCTGCCGAGCGGCTGCGGTGTGTACTGGGACTGCGACGCTCCGAACGTGAGGTTCCCGTTGTTGTTCACGTACACGCCGCCGTACGTTTTCCCGAAGTAGTTGACCTTGAACGGTAGTTTGATTTCTGCGGTGCTGCCGTCGTCATTCGCGGGGAGTTCGAAGCTGTTGAAGCCCGACGCCAACGCGACGCCGCGGATAAGCGAGCGCGCGCCAGCGTGGTGCTGCGTCGGCACGCCAGCGAGCGGCGCGCCCACGGGTTCCTTCCCAGCTGGAGCACCCGCAGCGAAAGCCGAGGGCGCAACTACGAGTGTGGCGACGACAGCGAGGATCGCAGCGCCGAGACGCCAGCATGGTAGGCCCCAGGCGAAGTGGATGATCGGCTCGCGCCCGCAGCTCGTTGCAAACACGTCGAAGTACCCCCAAGAGTCGTTGACCTCATCCCGCGGCGCCGAAGCATACGGGATTGTTCCAGTATGAAGACTCGTGGACTAGCTCAGCCGTGTTGTGACGATCTTGCGATCGTTGCCCACGAAGGCGTCGCCCTACGTTGACGCCGATCCACCGCCGACGGCGCCCGCCAGCCCGGAGGCTTTCGAGACGGTTTGATCCGCCGTCGCTGGAGTCCGGCAGCTGATAGCAGCCCGCTTGGTCGAAGCGCGGCAAACAAACGGATCGTCGGCGATCGCCTCGCGTCGCACCGCTTCCCAGCCGCCGAGGGCGAGGATCGTTGACATCGCGGGAGCGGCGCCGCGCGGCTGGGTTGCGGCCCAGTCGGCGTAGCCGCGCTCCGTGGAGCGCTCGCCGGTAGGGAGCTGGGCGAGGTAGCGGGCGACGCCGGCGGCGCAGCTCGCGCGCGTCCACTTCGCCCGCCGTTGCTCGCCGACGCGGCCGGCGCCGATGTCGGCTGAGTAGTCGGGCGCCTTGTGGCCGCGTCCGCCGGCCCGTGTGACGACGCGCGGCTGCGGCAGTCCGGCCTCGCGTCGTTGGCGCCTCCACTCCGTGACGGCGGCGCCGAAGCGCTGCGCGCGTTCGGACGGGTACGGCACGCCGTTCCCGCGAGCAAAGGCGCGCAGCTCGCGCGCGGACGGTTGGAAGCCGTGCGCGTCGTGGAAGCGCTCCAGCAAGTCAATGAGCGTGGGCGCTGCTGGCTGACGTGCTGGGCCGTGCTCCGCTGTCGTCTTGAGTTCGGCGAGGCGCAGCGCGGCGTCCCACGATCCGGCCGCGGCAATGACTTGCTCGTCGTCGGGGAGGAGCAGCCAGCGGCCGTGCAGCCACCGCGCGCGATCCACGGCGAGCAGACGTGTCCGCTCCGCGCGGTACGCGCCCGTCGTCAACGAGTCCTTCTCGAGCCTCGCGGCGACGAGCTGGAGCGCGCCGACGACGTGCTCCGCGGTGAGCCAGTCCGCGGCGGACGGCGCGCGCGTCTTCACGCCGAGGAGTTGCGCCTGGCGCGCCTCGGGTTCGTGGGCGAGGGCGAGCACGTCGCGCCACGACAGCCCGAGGCGTTCCGTGATCCGCCTCGCCGGTGGCAGCGCGGCGTGCTCCGAGCCGTGTGTATCGGCGGAGCGGAGCGCGTCGGCCGCGGCGTCAAAGGCGCGCTGCGTCGCCGCAGTGGGATCATCGGGGTTGGCGTGCGCCGCGACCTCGCGCACGCCCCGGAGGAGCATGAGCGCTTCCACGGCTAACGGCGCGCCCGCCCGGTCAGCGTCACCCGCCCGGCGGTCACTGGCTTTTGCTGGCGCTGAACGGCGGCACGACCCCGCTGGGGAGGATTTCGAACGCGAGCATGTATTCGCTCGGATGAATGTTCGTGGGTGGCTGCGCGACGAGTTCGGCGACGCTGCGCACGGGCGCGGGGAGGCGCCACGTGACCATTGCCCTGCCAACGCTGCCGAGCGCCGCGTTCGGCGTCGTCGCGGCGCAGACGGCACTCGCGGGCGCGGTGCCGGTGAGGTTCGCGGAGTGCGCGATTTTCCCGCCGTTTTCCTCCGCTTCGCGGTTTTCCGCTTCCGTCGTCCACCACAGCGTGAACGTCGTCGCCGGCCCGGTCATGACCGTGTACGGCTTTTCCCACTGGCCCGGGTTCCGCCCCCACAGAGCGCCCGTGTTCGCGTCTTCCCCGAACAACGTGAGGCGCGCGAGCTTGATCGCCGAACCCGCGCATGACGCGTTCGGGTGCTGCGTGCTGATTTGGCCTTCGGCGTAGACCTCGTACACGTAGCCGGCGCCCAGCGTTCCCACCGGGACGCGGCTCGGCCGCTGCTGGTGTTGGTGCTGGTGGTGGCGGCGGTGGACCGCCGCGGGCTTGCTCGCCGCAGGCTCGTGCTCCGGGGTGGCGCCCGCCGCGGGGCACGCCCCGGTTGCGCCGAGTGCGGCGACGCTCGCGCTCAACACGACTGATCTGCACCGTTTGGCCTTGCCCATCGCTGTTGCCTCCTTGCCTTGGGGTTCAGGGATCGGCTGGTTGTACCGCGCGTTAGGACTGATAGTCTCTAACATCGTCGAACGTTGTAGGCGAGGCTGCGGCGCGTGCCGCCCCGCCGCCAGTCCACGCCCCGCTCCGCCGAGCACGCCGCGCTCGGCGAAGCGATCCGCTTGGCGAGGGTGGAGCGCGGGCTCTCGCAGGAGGCGTTGGCGGACGCCGTGCCCATGCACGTCACCTACCTCGGCGGGCTGGAGCGCGGCGTGCGCAACCCGAGCTACGACAGTCTGGTTCGGCTCGCGCGTGCGCTCAAACTGGCGCCGGGCGCGCTCGTCGCGCGCGCCGACGAGTTGCTGAAAACGCAGTCGTAGCCTCGATTTCGAAATCTTTTCGACTGTTCACACAGGCATGCGTAGGTTCGACGCGCAATGCCGCGCAAGCCGAGAGCCGAGGAGTCGTTGCCGGGTCCGAGCGTCGCCGCGTTCTCCGCGGCGATGAGGGCGATGCGCGAGGAGCGCGGCATCAGCGTCACCGACGCGGCCGCTGCGACGCGCGGCGTCAGCGCGACGCGCCTCGCCGCCGTCGAGGACGGCCGACGCGAACCCGACTTCGTACTCATCATGCGCCTCGCCCGCACCCTCGGCGTGAAGTCCTCCGAGTTCGTGAGCCGCGGGGAAATCCTTGACCCGGCGATGCCGCTGGCTGACGACGTGATCCTCGCCGCGCTCGGCCGCGCCGAGCTGCACAAGGGCGACGACAGGCCGGGCGTCCTCTACGTCACGCTCGTTGAACACCTGGGGCTGCGCAAGGGCGCCGTGACGAGCCGCCGCCTGCGGCCACGACTGGCCGAGCTGGTGGCCGCAGGGCTCGTGGAGGAGTTCCGGCGCCGCGGCTACGGACTGCTCACGCTCACCCACAAGGGCAAGCGCAAGCTCAGGGACGCCGAGCCCGTCTCGTTGCCGGAGTCCCCGCAACACCGATACTGGCGCGAGGCCCGCGCCGCCGCGACGGAGCGCATCAGCGGCTTCCACGGGGACGTGCGCTCCGCGCTGGACAACGCGGCGGCGCTGCTCGCCGACGAGGACGCGACCTCGGATGCTTGGTATGCGCTCGCGGGGACGCTTGAGCGGGCGTGCAAGCGCGTTGGCTCGGCCACGCATTGCCTGCGCGAGTGGGCGGAGCCGGGCGACAACGCCGCGGACGCGCCGAGCGACGAGCACCGCGGGCGGCGTAACTACCGCTTGTGGGACCACACCGCCGACGGGTCGGGAAGACCGGACGACGCCGGCAATGAATGACTGTCACCGCGGACCCGAGGGCGACGGCCCCGACGAGGCTATGAGGCGCCCCGTGACGATGCGGTGGTCGGCGCGCCGGTCATCGTCCCCGGACTCGCGCGAGTTGGAGGCGAGGTTGACGCTGACGCTCACTGGGGGCCTGTGGTGGCGCGTCTGCTCCTGGCTGTTCCCCGCTCGTGGCGGCGACTGACGACCCGCCGTCGGGCAAGCGCCGCCACCCAGCCTCCGCCGAACCGGACGAATAACGCCGTGCCCGAAGCCGCTCCGTAGGCTAGGAGGCGAGGCAACGGGCACTGGAGCTACTACCCGTCCGGCACGGCCGTGGAGTTGCTTGCGAGTCGGCAACGAGCGTCGAGTGCGGAGCGTCCCACGACCCGCGGCGTAGAGTGCGCGGCGATGCTGGCACTGACTACTACAGGCGCTCTTGAACTGACCGCGTACGCGACGGCCGGCTTGGCCGTGGTTACGCTCCTCCTCGCCGGTGCGACTACGTGGATGGTTAGGCTCACCGGGAAAGCGCTCAATCAGGGGCAAGAGGAGATCAAGCTCTCACGGAGCGAGGTGGAAGAAGCACACCGCCCGGTCGTCGTGCCGGTCCTCGCGAAAACGTTCGTGGACCTCGGCGCCGACGGCAAATACGAAAAGCGGCCGCAGGTTCTCCGGGATGGGAAGCTGCTGGTTCACGTTGAGAACGTCGGCCCTGGCCCAGCGCTGAACGTTGAGGCGTGGGCGAGGCTGCTCGATGACTCGGGCGGACCCTCCGCCGGGTCAAGTGGGCCGCTGTTCTCGGCGCGCGCCGCCGGGATTGGCCCGCAAAGCGACACGCCGCTGCTGATCCAGGTCCACAACTGGACCGGCACGCCGAACTTTTCGCTGCGCATTGAGTACGAAGACGTGGCCTCCAACGGCTGGCGCACCAACTCCGTGTTCGTGGCCGGCGTCTACGAGGTCACGGGCATTGGGCACTGCGAGCGCAAGCGCCCCCGATCCCGCATGATTCAGCCGGTGGCGCCGGCGCAACTACCTACCATGAGCGAGGAAGCCCCTACGAGAAAGGACGACTCTTGATTAGCCCGCTCGCGAAGCGCATCGGCAAGCTCGCCGATGACGTAGAAAAAATCAAGGAGAGGCAGGTTGCCTGGGAGGTTGGCAAGGTCGCGAACGCGCTAATAGAGCAGGCGAAGCAGCAGGCGCCGAATGATCCGGTCCTCAACGAGGTTGAACCGTTCGTGAAGGAGGAGAACAACGAGAACATCGTTCGTCTCTCGCCGCCCGAGGTCGCAGCGATCCTTCGCCAGGTCGCGGAAGCGATCCCGCCCGCACCGATGGCGATGCCGATGGCGGTTCGCGGACGCACCGTCATGGGCGACATCGCGACGAGGCAGTGGTAGACGCGCGGAGCCAGTAGCAGGACTAGCACCGGCGACGCACTCAGCACTTCGCAGGGGTCGGCGAGGACACGCCGAAGTGCGGGGCGTGGCGCAGGACCCGCTCGTACTGCTCGACGGCGTCCGCGAGGTCGCGGCGCTCGCCAGTCCCGCCGATCCGGAAGCGGCGACGCAGCGCGCGTTTGACGCCGAGCGCGAACGCAGCTCCGAACACGCCGCGTTGCCACCAGCGAGACGGATCACGGAACAGCTCCGGCTCCCTTGGCGGGAGGTGCTGGCTGTTGCGCACGCGCCCGACGGGGAACAAAACAAGCTCCTCGCGACGAAGACGAGAGAGCCTGAGCAGGACTGGCTGAGCGACGAGCACGTCGCCGCCGTGCTGCAAATCGCCGCGACGCGGCTACGCACGGACACGCTCTCGCGCGGGGAGTACCGCACCGAGCGCAGCCGGATTCTCGAGGAGAATCGCCGTCGCTCCGTCCGCAAGGGGCTCCTCCTTCCGACGGACAATCAGATCGTTCTCTACGTCGGGTCGTGGGAGGCCGCCCTGGGCCTTGCGGGTTTGCGCACGACGTGGACGCCTGGGCCGACGACGCGGGGCAAAGCGCCAACGCTCGTTGAGCTCATCGACCGCTTCTACGACGCGCACGGCCTGGAGCCGTCCAATACCGTGTTGCAACAATTCGCGCGCGCGAACGCCGTCCCGTTCCCGGCGGCGCACACGCGCAGCCCCTTCAAGACGGCGCGCGCCGAGTGGAGGCGTCAGCGACAGGCTCAGGGTCTACCGGAGGCGCGCCGCGTGGCGCGAGCCGCGCGCGGGCAGAAGGCGACGGACTACTCGTACGACGTGGGCGACACCGTACGGCCAGAGGAGCAGCGCCGCAACAAGTGGACGCGTGAGGACTGCGTGGAGTGGGTCGCGAAGTACATCGGCCAGCTCGGCACGGGCGAGCGCTCAACTGCGGCCGGATACACCGATTGGGCAGCTACGCAGGAACTCGCGCCTGTAATGCGCACGATCCGGTACCACTGCGGAAGCTGGGAAGCGGCGCGACGCGAGGCGCTAAAGCGTTGAGCGCGGCTCGGCTGGACACCCTTGCTGGCCCCGCCGAAGCCGCCATGTAAGGGCCGCTACAAGGGTTCCGTCCGGAGCAAACGAATAAGATCAGGGAGCTTGGCAAAAGAAGACGCCGCCGGAGGGCAATCCAGCGGCGTCTCCCCTTCACGATCGAACAGATCGCTTATTTGCGTTTCCCGCGTTTCGTCGCTTCGTTGACTGTCGTGCGCGGTTTCGATTTCACGGTTGACTGCTTCACGAAGCGCCCGGTGATCGCGGAACGACCGCGTTTGCCGGGCGTTTTGCCTTTCGCTGCCATGCGTCTGTCCTCCAGCTCCGGGGGCGACGACTGCGAGCCCGACTAGCCCAACCCCCTTCGGGTCGCCTATTGACCCAGTTTTATGATTGCGGCGGCGGCGGACGGACATGCACCGTCTCGGACCCGCTTGAGGAGGGCGGGCAGGCCCGCTGGCCCACCCTCTGCATGCCGTCACGCGCGCGTGACGGACGTGGGCAAGCACGGACTAGAGACGGCCTCCCTTCACCTGGTTGCAGCGCGCACACAAGAGTTGCATGTTCTCCACGGTGGACGCGCCGCCCATGCTGAACGGGATGATGTGGTCGAACTGGATTTCGAAGTCGCTGCCGCACTCCACGCATTTCCCCTCGTCGCGCTCCCACACTGCGAGGCGCACGTCCTTCGGGATCGGTTCGCGCTTCCGCGCCGCCGGCGAGGTTGACGCGGCCAGAACGGCGTGCGCGTGCTCCAGCTCGCGTTCGTTCTGGCGCTGGCGCTTGAACAGCACAGCCCTCACGTCCTCGCCCTCGTATGCGCCCGCCGTGGACCAATAGAAGGCGTCGCCATACCACCAGAAGTCGCGGTCGCGCCACGTGGCGAGGTACTGCGGCGCGTCACGCTGAGCGGCGGCGACCTCGCTCCATCGGGCCTCGGGTATCGCGAACGGCGGCGTGCCCGAGCCCACGAACCAGTGGCGCCTGCGGAGCAGGATGCCGCCGCGATCGGCGAACACGCGCGCGTTGCCGTCCTGGCGGAGTTGCTGGCGCGTGGACCCGTTGGACTGCCACTGGCGTCCCACCCGCACGGCTGGAGGGCGACCCCGGACGAGGTCGACGCGAACCACGTGGAGCACGCTGAGCACCACCCACCAGAACCACCAGCCGACCGGCGAGAAGATGACGAGCGCGAGCAAGGCGCCACCGGGTTCATGGCTCCCGGCCGTGCCGACGATCACAACGAGGGCCGTGATTACGGCCGCAGCGATGCCACGGTTCGTTCGCAAACGACGACGCATACGGCCCTTATCGGGACTCGTTCCGTATACCTGAACCCCTGCGGTGATGAGGGTCGTCTTGACCCGCTTGCTCGCCCAGTCCGCTATACGAGAGGTGTGGAGTACCTGGACGAGAACGATCTCAACATCTACACGGACGGCTCCTCGTACGCCAGTCCTCGGCGTGGCGGCATCGGAATCCTATTCGTCACCGTGGATGACGAGGGCAACGAGCGAACCGACGAGTATCCGCTCCCTGGCTACGACGGGGCCACGAACAATCAGGCGGAGCTGGAGGCGTGTATCGAGGCGCTTCGCGCGATCACGAAGCGTCGACCATTCATCGATCCAGCGCCATTCCGGCGCATCGTGATTCGCACCGACTCGAAGTACGTGGTCGAGAACTACAGCCACGCGCTATACGAATGGCAAAGCAACAAGTGGATGAAGCGCGACGGCAATCCGGTCGCAAACGCCCAGCAATGGGAGGAGCTAATCAAACTCATCTTCCGCGCGGGCAAACGCGTCGAGATTCGCTGGGTGAAGGGACATCGTAAAAGCGCGCACAACAAGACAGCGGACAAGCTCGCGAAGGAATCAGCCGCTCAGCGGAGTGGGCAACGTCTCTCGATCGTCAAGGTGCGGCGTAAGAAGTCGGACCGTTCTGTTGAACCCGGCTCGGTTGCGATGCGCGGGCAGCGCATGACCATCCGCATCGTCACGGACGAGTTCCTTCGTACCCAGCGGATGAACAAGTACAAGTACGAGGTCATGTCGGCCCGCAGCGAGTTCCGCGGCTGCATAGACGTCATCTACTCAGAGCCCGGAATCCATCTGAGCGCCGGCCACACCTACTACGTTCAGGTTAATGCTGAGCCGCGCCGGCCGCGGGTCGTCAAGATGTTCCGCGAGATTGTGCCGGTTTGAGCGCCCCCAGTAACACCACGAGCTGGCACTCAGACCGCGACCTATTGCGTTAGCGGCAGTTCCTTGGCGTGAGGCTTTGGGGGTGTCTTTAGGCGGAAGTTTTTGAGGTTCTGAGGCCCGATCGCCCGTGTTTGCGGGGAATCGGGCCTTCTTTTGGTGGTTGGGCGTAGACACTAATATTGGGTTTTGCTGTCCGATGGGTGTGGCATTATATGG
>Ga0187862_10000725_pt1 | contig 36802 bp, 25 predicted proteins | sample June2016WEW_10_1_FD_133003 | JGI IMG/M metagenome (GOLD analysis project Ga0187862, IMG submission 133003) | Peatland microbial communities from SPRUCE experiment site at the Marcell Experimental Forest, Minnesota, USA - June2016WEW_10_150 | ecosystem: Environmental > Terrestrial > Soil >... | reverse complement strand
CTTTGCACACTGGCAACGAGGGATGGTGGGGGCTTTTGCTTGATGGGAGCGGTGTGAGTCGAGAGGCTCCCGCACCGTTCTGCGAGGGGCTGGGGGTGCAATTCCCCCGGTCTACTCACCGCTAACATTGAATTTTGAGTACTGCTCATCGGTGCGTTCTTCCTCAAGCAGTTGGATGATCAGATGGAGCAAATGGACTCGTTTCGCCAAAAAAATTAAAGGTTTTAAGATATGCACGGACGCATGGTAGGGTAATCACAGCCATACAGATCCTGCCCGAAACGTGACAGATTTCCGACCGCGCCGATTACAACCAGGGTGTCTCCAGCGTGGAATACCTCCTGGGGAGGCGGATTGAATATCATCGATCCTTCAGCACGCTTTATGGCCACCACAATCAAGTCAAAATTACTTCGAATGCCTGAGCCCATAAGGTCCATGCCGACCAGCTTTGAGTTGTCAAAAATACGGATTTCCTCCATGCTGAGTTCCATCCCCTGCTCTGAAAGGGCAAGTTCGAGAAAATCCGTAACGGTGGGCCTCAATATGTTGTGCGCTATCCGGGTCGCCCCGATGACATATGGTGCAACAACCCGGTCGGCGCCGGCTTTGAGAAGCCGTTTGTCCGTACCAGGAGAGCTGGCACGTGCGAATATGAGCAGGTCTTTATTAAGATCGCGCGCAGTGAGAACGATAAAAACGTTTTCCGAATCCTTGTTGACTACTGATACCAAACCCTTGGCACGCAGTATACCAGCGGAAATAAGATTGTTCTCATCCGTGGCGTCTGCTCCGAGATGCGGAAAATTCTTTTCCCGCAAGCGAGCAAGAACCGATTCATCAGACTCGATAATCACGACAGGCACCTTATGTTTGTGCAGTTCCTCGACGATTATCTTGCCCATTTCCCCGTAACCGCAAACTATGTAATGATTTTCCAGTTGATCGAGCTGTTTTTTCAATTTATGCCTCCGATAGGCTTCCAGAAGGTTCCCGTCGAGCAAAATCTGGCTCAAATAGGCCAGCGAAAACGCCACGAAGCTGACGCCCAGCAGAATCAGAATCATTGTAAAAATACGGCCGTTGTTGTCCAGCGGCTGGACCTCGGTAAACCCCACGGTCGAAAGGGTTATAATTGTCATATAGAGAGCCTCGATAAATGAGTAATTCTCCACGAGCATATATCCGGAAGTACCAAAGCCAGTCAGCAGGATGGAGAGGATCACCAGGACCGTGATCCTGCGGCCCGTTGCCGAGTTCCAGAATTCTCTCATGACAAAAGGTTATCCTTATTGAAATCCCGGGATCATTTTGCCTGGGATCGAGTTTGCGTCGGGTTATCACAAATTCAAATATGAGGGCTTATTCGCGGGTTTTTCTTCGGGATCTGGCTTAGCTTCTGCCCAATCCCACCTCGAGCCAGATTTTCGCTAAAGCCCCAAATTGTTATTATTCCGAAATAATGCCAACCTGACCACCAACGAATCTCGAAGAGTATTTTTCGGGTCGGCCTTCCTCCCTGAAACCCTCTCAGGACAACTTGAAGGCCCATAGAACCTTCCCATACACCAATCAAAAACGCAAGTGGAAGGTCAACGCAACCGGTTTAGCAATTTCCGGACAAACCCCTTGCCCCCCAGTTGAAGGTCTCAATTCCCACCCCTCCGAGCAGAATGGCGCTCAGGCGAAAATGATGCGATAGTGACGGGCGAGAGGAAAAGCTGACGCGATACTGACGAACAATTTTCCGACATTGTAGGCTACCCTGGCCACAACCTTTACAAGCCGATTATCAGCACGATGAGATAATAGTCGACGCCATCCACCACAACAATCCAATCGTTGAGGAAATCCTCGAAAAGGGATCATAGATTGTTGCTATGGTTTCATATTATTGTGGAAATGCAAGGAGCGTCAAACCTGATCGCTCGGATTCCTCTGCTCCCCACTAAGAGCGCGGAGTTGCCAGAGGAGTTGTAACTGAGACCCTTAGGGTTTCGAGGCAACACCTCGCCCAAAATAACCGATTTCAAAGTTAAACTGGGGGAATTTCCTGGGAAGGGTCATCAGATTGAATACCATGACCCCGATGGCGAGCCTGTCGAGCCAAGAGGACAACGGCCAGCCGAAGTGGACGGTAATGTTTCTGTCCGGCAATTCATATTGGACAATCCTTAGCACAAGCAGAATACGCTGGTACAGGCCGCTTCGGATCATGGGAAAACGGAAATGGTTCTTCGCCATTTTGGGCGGGATGCCCTGGCGAGGTGCATAGAAAGTTATATAAGCTTCGTTGTCTTTCGGTTCTCCAAGAGATTCCTCGCGTGGGCGGCGGAAGATTATATGTATGTCGGGCGAGGATGACTCGGCCAGGTAGAGTATCATTTCCATCTCATTGTCGGCCTGACCGATCTCTACGATTTCCGGCGCTCTTTTCTTTGCCAGCAGAGTTCCCGCTACAAGCACAAAAGTCGTTATCCCTGCCCAGAGCGCCGTGCCGTGTGGTTTGTCTATCGCCAGAAAAATGAAGCAGCTTACCAGGATGATCCAGAGAATAAGCGTACCGACGCGGCTCGTGTAATACGGGATCACTTCCTTGGTGCCGACAAAATAGCGGTAGATAAGAAGCGATCCCATATTGATACAAAAACTTGCTACAAGGCCTATTGCATACATGTCGGCCAGAATTTTTTGAGAGCCGCTGGTAATGATGATAATCGTTGAAAAGAAGAGAGCATTGAGGATGTGAATCCGATAGAGTGAGTGGCGCCGGTTTGTCACGATCAGCCAGTGGAATCCATAGCGGTGTGCTACGCGCTCCAGCAGTTCGCTGGAGGCCACAAAGGCGGTATTCACAGCCATCATCAGAGTGATGCTGGCAAGTCCGGCAACCAGGATGCCGAAAAAGGTCCCATTGATCTGCGTTGCATAATAGGTGATCAGATCGCCCTCGTGCTCACTGAAATTAATAGGAGTGCAAAGAACCAGGGCTGCCACGAGGGGCGTCGCGACGCCCACCGTAACGGCCAGGAAAAGATAGGCCTTGTGGATCTCACGCCAGCTTCGTACGAAACCAGCGGTTTGAATCACCGATTCAATCCCCGAATAAGCTAGAATACAAAAGGCGATGTGGGATATGAAATTGCCGTAATCATGAAGCCAGGAGCCAGTCTCAAGCGGCTTTAACGCGTTCCCGCCCGACGCTTTCAGACGTGCCAGAGCGGAGCTGTCAAATTCGACTATCCCAGAAACAATAAGGTTCAGGATAATGAATGAGGCCAGAATGAAGACAAAAAAGGTAAACCTCGCGTTCTCCTTGATGCCGAGGATATTCAACCCTGCGATTGCCCAGAGTATTCCGAGAACGAGAAAAACAACCAGCGAGGAGGATTCGGAAACCTGAGGGAAAAAAGAAGCCGCATTGAGAATTGCGCTCACAGCCGAGATACAGGCAGTAAGCGTGTAATCGACCATAATGGAGGAAACAGCCACAAACGACATCATCGGACCGAGCACGAGATAGGAGAAAGAATAGACTCCGCCCCCTATAAGGCCGTTATATTCCAGGATTTCAGCGATTTCGGTAAACCGGGTGCTCATGAACCGAACAAGAATGCTGGTCAGCGCAATAAAGACTATGGCGCTCGAACCGATGAATCTGTATGCCTCGGCCGGGGCGTAGAAGATGGATGTAAACTCGTCCATCAGGGTGATAATGGCGACCGCCAGCCAGGTTAGCCAGAGTCGTCCTGTCTGGGAAAAGGTGAGAAGGTTCGGCCTTCGCATGAGATAGGCAAAAACGCCGACCAGACTCAGATTGAGGAGCGACAGTATGAGGATTTTCATCTCTCAAATTCTTTTAGCAAGGTTGGATCGAGCGCCTAAATCGGCCATTCAATCGGGTTTCGAGCCACAGACGGACCTTCGTGGTTCTATCTGCTTATCCTCCGAAAGCGCGTGACGGGGGTTTGCCATAGCGCGTCGATCCCCGCCTACTTCAGATGTCGCCCTCCGAGAAGCATTTGCCACGTTTTCCCATCCCCCGGTCCATAACCGAGGTAAACGTTCAGCTTACCTCATTGTGAACGACGCATCAGTTGAAGAAAGCTAAAGGCCCTGTCTTCGTCCGACATTGGCCTCCCATTCATTCCTCCGGGGCTGCATTGGAACCGGTCCGGACTCTTTTCCAACCGGCGGAGTTTTTCAACGGGATACCGCTTTCGGCCAGATATTCCATTTCAAGCGAAAGAGCCACTTGCTTGACAAGCGATTCTAGAAGGTAGCGCTGGTCGGGCAACAGGAAGCGTTCCGGATCGCCGGGCCGAAGGGCTACAACTCCCAGAACCAGGTCCGCCACTTGGAGCGGCACATAAAGTACTTCGTTCTCGGGATCGTGTTTTGTTCCCCACCCTGCAGTCTCACCCGTTTCGAATGCCTTCCGGGCAATCTCCATTTGCCGGACCACATCTTTGACAAACACTAGAGACGGGTCACCGCAGGCCGTCTTCAATCTTTTATCCTCTTCAGGCAGCAGCACGACCGCGTGGGAATTGAAGATTTCCGAAAAGTATTCCACGGCGATCCGCAGTGTTTTTTCAACACCTCTGGCGGCGGCGAGTTGCCTGCTAAGACCATGCATGGCGGATGCCTGCCTCTCCTGCAAACGGGCCGTTTGGGTCTGTTTGCGCATGAGCCCCGTCAGGTGGCTTATAGCAAGGGCAACCGCAAACATTACGACGAAAGTTACGATATATTGAGCGTCATCCACGGTGAACGAAAAACGTGGGGGGACAAAGAAGAAATCAAACGCCAGTACGCTTAACAGAGAAACAGCAACAGCCGGTCCGCGTCCACATTCTATCGCCGTCACTAAAACCGCCAGCAGATAGACCATTATGAGATTGCTCAGATCGAAATACCGATACATCAAAAAGCAAAGACCTGTGGCCAACGCAAGGAAAAGAATGCCGGTCCCATAATCCGACCATGGAAATTCCTGAGGTCGAATCCGATACGGCGTCTCGACCGGTTCGCCGGAATCACCTGAAATAATTTCGATTTCTATTTCTTCGCAGATTCTTATCAGACGGTCCATCGGACCACCCTGGAGAATGCTCTTCAGACGTGAACGCCCCGGTTTTCCCGCAATTATCCTGGTTATACTTCGCAGGCGCGCAAACCTCACTATTTCCTCCGCGATGTCGCGGCCCGTCAGGGTTGCGGTCTCGGCACCAAGCTGCTCGGCCAGCCACAAATTGTCAATAACGCGGTCGCGCTCCTTTTCAGGTAACAGCACGGACCGAGGGACCTCGACGTAAACTGCAAACAGCTTGACGCCTTCGCTCTCGGCCCTTCTTGCAGCGAACCTTATTACACCCGCGGAAGAGGGACCGGGACCAACACAGACTAAAATCTTGTCCACAGCTCCATTTGAACCGGACATCTTTTATCTCCAACATCCCCCGGTGCCGCCCAGCCGGAAGCAAACCCACCGGTCTACAAAGTTTCCACCGCTCAAGCCCCTCTACCTGGATCCTCTACAACTATTTTTACATGATGCCACCGGTCTAGAACCTTGTAGGAGAATTAGCAGTAGAGCCAGTTTATGCTGATAGGGCTCCATTATCGAAACGACCTTCAAATCCCGCGACCGAAAACAAATGCTGCTGTTTGAACAGGCTGCTTAGCAACCTATCTTCTGCGGAATTTGCGATTAAACGGGAGCAGTGCGTCATGTAGAGTCCCCAAAAGGGTCAATAACGAGCAGATTACCCCGGAAACAGTCGTTTGAAGTTCGACCGCAGCATAATTCCCAGGCAAGTTGCTGAAGGCTGCTATCGTACTTCTGCAAACACCTATGTTTCCGGATGGACGCTAACCGAGGACTAGCTCATGCCACCTGAACGCTTACCCAATCAGAAGTTATAGTGTTTTAAAATTAATTCCAGGCGGGCACAATATAAATCTGGCGATTGCGCAGGTGGAGAGATTTTGTTCCAACGAGACTGCCATGAAGATGTTCGCCCTTGCTCCCAGGCATTCCATCAACGATGCGGGGCCGAATTATTTATCACCAAACCACCGACTTTCGATGAATGGGTCCAAATGATGAAGTCTATGGCCGAAAAATGGCTGAGGCTGGATAAATCATAAGTCGGGCAGAAGGGGAAATAAGACCCGTCGGTGCTGTCGCTGTACGTAACAAATCCTTTAAGCAGCCGCCAGATAAGGCTCAGCGAAAGTTCACACTCCTTGCCACCTTGTGAACTTCTGAACCTCTTAAAATATGATTCGGGAATAGAAACGATTTCGGGGCACCATTTCTCAACTACAAGGAGAGATACATTAACTTCTCAAGCGACTTGGCATGAGTCACTACATGGGAGAGCGGAAGATCCTGAAACTGCCAAACCGTTCCCTTTGAAAGATGTATCACTTGCATGTTCGATTGGCAACCCGTATGATTTTGCCGTCTACCGGGTTGTTCAAGGATTCTTTCCGGGCGGAATCCGCTCAAAAAAATGAGGTTCGACATCGCAGATAGTCAAGTTGATGAATTATTCAGGTTAAAAGAGGAGGGTTAAGTTGAGAGTCTTTCAAATTGAGGATAACTGGTCTATGGAAAACGTTCGCATAGGCACCCGCCGTGACCCGCAAGCCGGCCCGGGGCAAGTGCGGCTCAAAATGAAAGCTTCCGCCCTTAATTACCGAGACCTCCTTGTGCCTGTGCGCGGCTGTGGATCGAGGATGAAAACTCTGCCGCTAGTTATGCTTTGCGATGGGCTGGGAGTCATCGAATCGGTGGGCGAGGGAGTGAAGCAGTTAAGAGTCGGGGATCGGGTTTGTCCACTTTTCTTTCAGAGTTGGATAAATGGAGGAAGGCCGAATAGAAAAAGGCGTTCAATGAGCTTGGGCTGTGAGATGTATGGAACGATGGCCGAGTTCATTGTGTTGCCGGAGGAAGGCGTGGCGATTGTCCCCGAACATTTGGACGACATTGAAGCGTCGTCCCTTCCCACTGCGGCGGTGACCGCATGGCGAGCATTGGTTACGGAAGGTGGCACCAAGCCTGGTGACAAGGTATTAGTGCTAGGGACAGGCGGCGTTTCGCTCTTTGCTCTTCAGTTCGCAAAGACGTTGGGAGCGTTTGTTATTGTGACTTCGTCGAGTGATGACAAGTTGTCGCGGGTAAGGTCCATGGGCGCCGACGAAACCATCAACTATCGTGCGGTCCCGGAATGGGGCAATCGAGCGCGTGAAATCGCGGGTGGCGATGGTGTTGACCATGTGGTCGAAGTCGGCGGGCAAGGTACGCTGCCGCAATCGCTTCGGGCTGTCCGGGCGGGAGGGACGATAAGTCTGATCGGTGTGCTTGCCGGTCGAAATATGGACGTACCCTTGGGACCCATTGTAACCCGACATATTCGAATGCAGGGAATCACTGTCGGCAACGGAGATGATTTTGCCAAAATGAGTTCAGCAATTACCCTGCACATGCTTCGCCCGGCGATTGACCGAGTGTTCGCGTTTGAGGAATTGCTCCTTGCGCTTGAATATCTAAAGAGCGGCAAGCATTTTGGCAAGATCTGCATCATGCACTGAATTGCGCCGCATCAGACTGTCACACGCTGTGCGATTTGGAAGACGGCGGTTTCTCCACTTATGAATTAACTACCGCAGGAAGACCTGTCCATGAGGTCCGACTCGGGCTGCAGGGCAGCAAGGAGCTTTTAGAAGCGATTTCTCATATCCTTTTGAATCCGACTCAGGTGATCGTCTGTCCGCCATCGATGTAGATCGCCGAACCGGTCATAAATGATGGACAGTTCGCAAGATAGAGCGCCAGAGACTTTAGTTCGCCGACGTCCCCGACCCTGTTTATGGGGATCATGGTTTTTATGAAAACCTCCCCTTCTTCGGACTCAAGAAAACTCCTGGTCATATCGGTCAGGAAGAAACCGGGACATATCGCGTTTACCTGTATATTGTCAGGTATCAATTCGAGCGCCATTGTGCGGGTCAACTGAAGGACGGCCGCCTTGCTGGCGCAGTAGTCTGTCACGGTGCCGAACGCGATTTTTCCGAGAATGGATGCAATATTGATGATCTTGCCTTTTTTCTGTTCGACCATGATCGGGGCTACAGCCCTGGAGACCAGGAAAGTGCCGCGGAAATTGGTATTCATAACCTCGCCAAGGTCTTCGTCGGTCATGAGACTGACCGGTTTCGCAGTGCTGCCGATTCCTGCACAATTGACCAGGATGTCTATTTTCCCGAACTCGTCCGAGATTTCCTTGACAACGCTCTCCACGGACTCGGGTTGGCGCACGTCCATCGACCTGGCCATGGCCTTTATACCGAATGTATTTTCGAGTCTTTCCGCCTCCTCCCGGCACCCTTCCAGGTTCCTCGCAACAATGGCGAGATTTGCACCTGCTTCAGCGTACATTTCGGCTATGGCCAGTCCTATCCCTTTATATCCACCGGTAATGAGGGATACTTTGCCCTCCATGGAAAACAACTTTTCAAAACAATCTCTTGCCATCTCCGCTTCCTCCCCTCGACAATTACGTTCCGAGATACGCTCTCACCCTTAAATTAAATGCAAAAAAGACCTGCCTGTGACGAAACGATAAAGGACCTGAACCGCAAACTTTAAACCATATTGTTAAGAAGCCTCCAATCGTCCATCTTGCCAAATGCGTATGGAAGAAAGTCATTCGCAGGAATAGTGGCTATCCGTTCAGAGTTGGCATCTAAATTGACATTGCCATAAAACAAACCGACTGGGTTTATACATTCCAGTTCGTAAAGGAAATCATGATCTGAAGGAAGATATGTAATATTTCCCAGGCCTTGCTCCAGCGAGTTATAATGTGTCTTAAAATGAGCTTTCAACAGAATTGGGTCAAACTCTAAGCCGGAACCGTTACAGGCAGGGAGGAACTTAAAGTAAAACACATCTGAGTCCTTCGGCATTTCGTCTATATTTGCAGGTCCACTCAGATCTCCATGAATAGTTAAGTATTCTTTACCAAATCTCTCCACACGGGCTTCCACACGGTCCCCCTGCCTGACAAGAGAAGGTTTACCGTATTTTTTCGGTTCGCCCATGAGTTCGCGGCCAAATATGATCGCCTGATCGGTGTTCATGACCATGTGGACACAATGTGCGCCCGGCAACTCGTTATATCTGCAGGAAATCCATACACCGCAGCCATCAAACGCAGCCACACAGTTACTCCGCGCAGCTAACACGATTTGCACTGTTACCATTGGAGGATCCACTGGCTGTAGAGGGGGAGGCAGCATTGCAGCAATCACTTCGGGTTTAGTTTCATACAAAAATAATAGTGTGTCCACATCGTAAAATTTTGGGTTTGCGTAAATTGACAGGTATTCCTTAATTTCCTGCTCGGTTTTGACATACCTGCTTCTCGCCATTTATACTCTCCTTTCCAGTCAGTGTCATTGCAGAGAACCTCTATTGTACTGAACTGAAAGACGGAATCGTTCTGTTTTCTTGCATTTACTTTCCTCATTTCTTTTTCCCGGAAAGTTTGAATCAATTTTCCCAATGGCCCCGGGTTTTCGGCTAAACTGGTATTTTCCCCTCCTTGGTCCTGTTACGATTTTGACCTCGTTGTCCGAAGGTAATCGTGAATGACTTCTCCGTAATCCAGGGTGAAATCCGAATTCACATAAACGCCACCCAAAACCTCCCGAATGGGGATCCTATGAAAAGGATCTGCAGGTGAAACACCGAATTCCAACGTTGCTTTACCTTTATATACATTGCGGAACTTCATGTTTTGCAGTGTTGTGGAATTGAGCTGATGAACTTCGGGTAACGCCCCCTTTTTTACGGAAGGAATTAATTTGGCGCTGATAATCACAGGGCTGCTGGCAGCATCTTCAGGCGTTCCATACTCCTCCAACTGCATAGCGCCCCTAATAAACGAAATCCCGCCACGCTCTCCGTTGCCTGTCATTACTCCATCCTTATCTTTCAGCTCGACTCGGCCATACTTCTTCGGGAATCCCCAAATCTCCCGGCCGGCGCAGAGGGCGATATCATTGTCCAAAATCAGATAGATGCAGAAGTTGCCTTCTTTCCCATCGAATGTCACCGGGGCCGCCACAAGTAACTCGTGGTAACTGCCAAAGCCGCTTACGAAAAAACGACTAAATGTTATAGACATAATGTCCTCATCGTTGGGAACAAGGGGCTCAGGGACCAGTTCTTTCAGAACATTGGAAGTTGTTTTGAACAGGATAGTCATTGATCTGTTATCACGGAATTCAAATGGCGGAGTCCCATACAAGGAACACCATTCAGGAGTACTATAGGCAGGCTTATCGATGAACATCTTATTGTCTGTCATTGTATTTTTCTCCTTTTAATACCGGCTAAACACGATTTGTGAGACATTATTGTGAACAAAGTAATATTACAAATGATATATGAATATTAAACCATATTAATTCGTAAAGGAAATCATGATGTGAAGGAAGATATGTAATATTTCCAAGGCCTTGCTCCAGCGAGTCATAATGTGTCTTAAAATGAGCTTTCAACAGAATTGGGTCAAACTCTAAGCCGTAACCGTTACAGGCAGGGAGGAACTTAAAGTAAAAAGGTTAAACAGATTTGGCCACACACCTTCACACCGCCGTCATTCCACCGTCAACCATGTAAAAGGAGCCACTGCAGTATCTGCTGTCGTCACTGGCCAGAAACAACATGAGCCTTGAGACGTCTTCCGTGGTCGCATACCGTTTCATGGGGATTTTGGACGCAATATCGTCATGGACTCCTTGCCGGTCGAGTTGAGTTCCACTAAGGGCGAGAGAGAACGGAACGTAACCTTCTTCGACAGAACGCATCAATTGGCTTTCAACACATCCAGGATTGATGCAATTCACGCGTATGTTGTAAGCCCCGTACTCGACGGCAGCCGTCCGCGCCAACCCTATGAGGGCGTGTTTGCTCGTTACATAGGCACACATGGCAGGCGATCCTTTAAGGCCTGCAATAGAGGAAGTTAGAATACAACTTCCGCCTCCTCGCTCTATCATCGCCGGAATCACGTACTTCAACCCAAGGAATACTCCTATTATGTTTACATCGATCACCTTTTGAAAGACGTCTACAGGGTATTCGTGGATGGTCGATACGACCCCATCGATGCCGGCATTGCCAACGAAGACATCAATCCCACCGTATCGATCGACGGCTGTTTGTACGTAGGCCTGCACTTGATCGGGCTTGGTAACGTCCGCCACACAACAGCTCGCCGCGCTGCTTCCGATCTCTTTGATCACCTTTTGGCACGCCTCTTCGTTGATGTCTACGAGCAAGACGGTTGCACCCTCCTTGACGAAAAGCTTTGCCGTCTCGGCGCCGATATCTCCGCCACCACCCGTGATCACTGCTATTTTCCCTGAGAGTCTTGCCATACAGCCCTCCCGTTCATTTGGCTAAAGGTCATCAAGAATTTTGCCGGTTCGGGCCTTTTCGATGGTCTCATCAAGACTGTGTCCCAGATCGACGCCCAACTCTTTGACTCTCTTCTTGGCCCAAAGGCCAACGTTACGTTCATCCTTGTAAAAGGAGTCATCCGGACGCTTTCGGGTATCGAATTCAGCCAGGCGCTGTGATTCTGTTTTAATGACCACCACACGGGATATTACCCGAACGAGACGATTCCCGCCGCAGCGGCCGCACAACACCTTTTCTTCCTCTTTCGGTTTGAGGATTAGAACAGGGGTAATTTCTCCACATGACTCACACTGGTATTCATAGATAGGCATAGTATTTTCTTTCTTTACTTTTTTTCTCTTGTCTCATTTATTTTTGCGGTCAGTCTGGGGAGGAAGTCCAGAATATCGGCCACCACTGCTACATCGGCGATCTGAAAAAAGGGTGCTTGCGGATTTTTATTTATTGCGACAATAAAGGGATTTCCCTTTATCCCGGCAATATGCTGAAAGGAACCGCTTATGCCTAAGGCCATATAGACCTTGGGTTTAACAGTCTTGCCCGAGTTTCCCACTTGCCTTTCCCGAGGAAGCCATTTCGCATCGACAATCGGTCTGGAACAGGACACGTCCCCCCCGACGGCTCTGGCAAGACCGAATATTATCTCGAGGTTTTCCTGATCCTGTATCCCTCGGCCTACTGAAACCAGTATCTCCGATTGTGTAATATCGACTTCCCCTGCTTCCGCCTTGATAATCTCCAGGAAACGGCGTCTTGTTTCGGGTATCCAGTCTTTGAAGGTTTCCTCCGTTTTATCGATGACCAAGCCGTTTACTCCCTGCCCCTCTTCTTTCTTAAAAATTCCAGGACGCACGTTAATGACGGCCCCATTGGACAAGTCACAATCCACATGCGTGCTTACCGATCCGTTGTATTCCTGCCGCACGGCTCTGATCCGGTCATCTTTGGCAGCTTCAAAATCAACTACATCGGAGAGGTAGGCCGTCTCGAGCAGGATCGAAAGTCCGGGGGAAAGATCCATGCCGAAATGTTCATGAGGAATAAGAACAATCGCTCCTTTCGGGAGGATACGGACAAGCACACGTCTAATCACCTCCGCATCAGGATGGGTAAGTTTTTCGTGCTCGATTTTCCAGACCTCCCGATAATATTGGGCAGCTTGCCGGCAGGCGGCAGCGAGATCGTCGCCGAACCCAAATGCAACGGCCGTGACGGAGATGTCGGGATCGATCCTGGAAGCTGCTGAAATCATCTCCAGAGCCGAATCATCGATTGTCCCATCGTGGTGAGTCAAATAAACATAAATCGGCCGGGACATCATCTAATCCCTCCTTTTGATTTCAGAAGGCCGATCAGTCTTTCAATGATTTCCTCAGCGGTCCCTTTAAGGATCTCAGCCCCTTCACCCATGACGGGAAGAAAATAGTCCTGCCGCTTTACCCTCGCTCTTGATCCGCCAGCGGTGTCCGCTGTAAGGCCCAGGTCGGATGCCTTGTGAATCGGGATATCCAGGCTGGACGCTTTCAGAATGCCACGTATCGGGACATATCGCGGCTCATTAATGCCGGTCTGGATTGAAAGCACGCCGGGCAGATCCATTTCGTAGACCTCCTGGTTACCCCCGGCAACTTCGCGGTGGATCCTGATTTTTTGCTCATCTAACACCTCAAGGTGACTCACTATGGAAGCGAAAGGCCAATCGAGCATAGCAGCCAGCATACCCCCGACCTGCGCCGACCCGGCGTCCGCCTGGACACCGGTGAAAACGAGATCGTATCGGCCTTTTTCGATCTCCGCCTTTAATATACGGGCCAGCCCCTCACCGTCGGCCCCCTCAAAAAGCTTGTCCTGGACGTGAATGGCCCTATCCGCACCCATGGCCAATTCCCTCCTCAGCACTTCATCCCCTTCTTCATTGTCGACGGTTACGACAGTAACGCTCCCCCCCGTGCGATCCCGAATGCGGATTGCCTCCTCCACGGCATAATTGTCCCATTCGTTGACGGAGTAAACGAGGTTGTCCCGTTCGATGTCAGTGCCGTCAGCGTTCAATCGGATCTCGTTTTCAGCAGGGTCTGGAACTCTTTTTACACAAACCAGGATATCCACAGTTTCCTCCAGCGTTTCTATTCTCGACATACCAGGTGATCATTGATCAGTTCGACTAGATCGATGACCTCCATTTCTCCTTCCAGTCCGCTGGTCTTGATCCCGTCTTCAATTTGGACAAGACAAAAGGGACAGGCCGTTACAATGACATTGGCCCCGGCCTGCCTGGCCATATCGACCCTGACCTGTCCCATCCTCTTTTCTTCAGTTGGCTCGTAGAACATAGCCAATCCTCCGCCACCACAACAAAACGATCGGTCCCGGCAGCGGGCCATCTCCACCCTTTTCAGCCCCGGGATGGCGTCGATCACAGTTCTTGGCGCCTCGTAGATTCCATTATGTCGGCCGAGATAGCAGGAATCGTGGTAGGTGTAGATATTGCCGGAATTTTCCACATTCTTTAATTGAATATCCCCCGACTTAATCTTTCTTTCCATAAGCTGGGAAATATGTTCAACAGGCGGAATACCCTGGTAATCATGTCTCAGGGCATTGAAGGCATGGGGATCGGAAGTAACGATGTTTCTGACTCCTGTGTTAAGGATCGCCTTGGTATTTTTCCCCTTTAGTGCAAGAAAAAGCATTTCCTCACCAAATCTTTTCACTTCGTGGCCACTGTCCCTCTCATCGGCACCAAGAATTCCAAAGTCCATCTTAGCCGCATCGAGAACGCGGGCCATCGATCTCGCGATCTTCTGCGCCCGGTCGTCAAAACAAGTTATACTGTCCACGAAATAGAGCGTTTTACAGTTTTCCCCCTGCCCGAGGACCTTTACAGGCAGACCTTGAATCCAATCAGCCCTTTTTGTCTCTAATTTTCCATACGGGTTTCCTCTTTTTTCGATAGACTTGAGCGGCTTTTGCAGGGATTGAGGAACCAGCCCGTCGTCTATCAACCCTCTTCTCAAATCCACTATCTTATCGACATATTCGATCATAAGCGGACATTCGTTCTCACAGGCGCCGCAAGTCGTGCAGGACCAAATCTCATCCTCCTCCAGCACCTGGCCGACCAGTGGCGTTTTCTCTTTCGCAGCCCTGCCGAACAGGGGGTATCTTTTGAAGGCATGGTCGCGACACTTGAGCGAAATGAATCTGGGGGACAGAGGACGGCCTACCGAATTTGCCGGGCACTGATCGGAACACCTTCCGCAGTCGGCGCAGGAATAAAAATCGAGAATATGCTTCCAGGTCAGGTCCTCTAAATTCTTTGCCCCCACGCTTTGGAGATCCACAATCTTAGATTCATCGAGGTCCCATTTGACTGGTTTTACAGTGCCCTTATCCAGTTTCATCAGAAAAACATTGGGCAGAGAGGTAACCACGTGAAAATGCTTTCCCAAGGGCAGAAAACAGAGAAAGAGAAAGAAGATGAGATCATGTAAAAAATACGCTACCAGGTGAATACTCTGTAACGATGAGACGGGCAGCGGGTTAAACGCCCTTGTTGTCAGCCATGTCCCGGTACCGGGAATGAGCAGACCGGTCTGAAATCCTTTCTGGAAGTTGGCCGAGAACTGACTGGCCTCAAAGGTCATGTCACATAGCATCAATCCTGAAATGAGCGTAAGTACGGCCAATGCCTCAGCGGTGTGCGCCTTTCCGTATTTAGCCGGCACCGCGTAACGCTTCGGCCGGAAAAGCCCTCTTCGAACCATGGCGGCCAGGCAAACCACCAGAACTGCAGTGGCCGACACCTCCTTGAGACACGTGTAGAACCTGCCTCCGGACCCGGGCAGAGTGAATCCATCGACTATGCCGGACAGAATTAGAGTAACGGACCGTAAAGACAGAATCATGAAGCCGGCGAAGATGATGATATGAAGGATACCGGCAAGTCGATACCTGGGTTGACGATACTGAAGGATGCCGTACTTGAGAAGCCTGACAAGTCTCTCCGGGATTCGATCCAAACGAGGATCGGCGCCTGCTTTGAGTAAAGGCGTCAAACGCCTCGCTACGAAGTAGGCGAACAGTGACAAGCCGATTACCAGGATCGATATCGACCATCCCACGCCTGAAATACCCAGGATGGTTGCTTCCGCCGGAGAGATCAAAGCTGTTTGCATAGCGTAAACGCCTTTGACGGCAATTCTTGTGCCGGCATCCTTCGCAGATTGCTATGTTCAGGAATCCATTTCCAGACCATTTGCCCCGGGCCGAATCCAACCAACTGGTCTGGATTGTCTGGCTACAAGACCTTCCTGTTTGAATTTTGGATATCCCAGTGCTAAAACCGCCTGTATCCGCCACGGCTCCTCGAGGCCAAGCTGTTGCTTGATCTCGGCGACCAGTTCGGCGCACGACCCGAAACCGGTCCAGCAAGCTCCAAGTCCCAGCGCTTTAGCTGCAAGGTTCATGTTCTGTCCACAGATTCCGGCATGAAGCTGGGGGCTCTGGAGTCGATCGTTGCAGGCCAGGAAAATCACCGCAGGCGCCCCCAAAAAGATCGGCAGCTCTTTATTGAGCAAGGCGGCCATTCCGCCCTGGATCCGCGGGTCGAATACGCCCATCGGGGTGGGTTGACCAAGTGAAGCCACCAGGGACATAACCATGGTATCGTTATGGTACATGGTGTTCATCACGTTCAGCAGACCGTATACGCCTTCTTCCATCTTGCTGATGAAATCCCTGTCAGTCACCACGACAAATTTCCAAGGCTGGTGGTTGCCTGCGCTCGGGGCGAAGCGGCCGGCCTCCAGAACCCGTCGAATGAGAGGTTCGGGTACTGGGTCAGGTTTGAAATTACGAACGCTTCTGCGTTCCAGAATGTTTTTTTCCACTTCAGTCCACTCAGTGGATTTTCCTTCTGCGTTAAGAGGTGGAAGAGGCATTTTGACCTCCGGAAATCCCACATCAAAGAAGGCGCCCTCGTCGACGTGATACGATTCCACAACGGATATAGCGGCCACCGGGCAAGCCACCATGCAGTTGAAGCAGGAAAAGCATGAATTTCCCTCTCTCATCCTGGGCACTTTGTTTTCGTCCATTTCCCAGCACTTGAAAGGACAGTTCGATAGACATAGCCCGCAAGACGTGCACGTCTCAGGGTCGGCTTTCATAAGACCTGCATGCACCCCAGTCGGACGCAGAATGGGTTTGAACTCTTCAAAGGTCGGACCGGTCGCTTCGCCATTTGGATCCATTGCTAACGGGGCAGTGCCCAGCTTGACATCCAGGATCAGCCGGCCTTTTCCCAGCTTTTCCGCGCCATCAAGGGACAAAGTCTCGTTGGTGCCGTCTTCGATCATCGCTGCCCGGGCATCCCGGAAGAGCTTTTCGATGTGATATTCCTTCGACAGTCCGTAGCCGCCAAAAATCTGAATTCCTTCGCTGGCCGCTCTGAAGGCCGTCTCGGTGGAAAGGACCTTCGAAGCCATGGCATAATGGACAGCCATGGGCTCTCCTTTCAAAAAGAGATCGGTGTTATAGATGGCAACGCGGCGGGCCAGAGACCGCGCCGCTTCTATAGATACGAACATGTCAAAGAGTTTGAGTCTGATATTTTGATGTTCATAGATAACCTTACCACCCTGCACCCTCGACTTGGCGTAGGCCAGGGATTCCTCGAGGGCGGCCTGGGCCAGGCCTACAAAGCACAAGCCCATCCAACCGTTGGCAATACCCAACTGCATATTTGAAAACATTTTGAAGGTAGCCGGATCGGCAGCGACCATGTATTTTTTGGGGATTCTGACATTATCGAAAAAAATCTCCCCCTGGTTTAACGCCCTTTGACCGAGCTTATTTAAGGGTTTTCCACGGGAAATGCCGGGCAGGTTAAGAGGCAGGACTGCGATTCCTCCGCCCTCGTTGCCGCGGGAAGGGTCCAAACTCAGCCACAGAGCCGCATAGGTGGCCATGGTCCCATTGCTTACCCAAGACGACTTCTGGCCGTTGATCACATAGTCGTCACCATCTGGAACGGCACGAACCTCGTTGGCCATGCTTGGAACGGCAGCGTATTCTCCGTCAAAACGCAATGAATCCGAACCATGATTTGGTTCCGTGATGGCCCAACACCCGGTCATCGTCCCTTTATCTTCCATAAATTGTCGAGCCAGGTCCTGCATTTCCGGGTCCGGAGACATGGTGGCCCAAAAATATGGAGTGGTGCAGCATCCAAAACTGACAGCAAGGTCACTTGCCCCCCAACCCATTACTTCCGTGATCAGAGCAAAGCTCAGGGGATCGACCTCCATTCCCCCTAACGCTTTGGGAAATAACAGCCCGTGGTAGCCGATCTCATAGGCCTGGCGTAGGAAATCCCACAAGACGGAACCCTCAGCGATCACATCGGCCGGGTCGGCCAGCTTATCCAGCTCTATAGCCGCAGGGCGCATGACCTTCTGAGCGAATTCTTTGCTGGATTTCCACAGAGCAACATGTTGTTTGTTTAAATCAATGTTTAGATCGCGTAATCCCATAGCCAGTCTCCTTCTTGATTTTAATTTTCCTGCCTCTCGGGGCCGATGCCGTTAACCTCATCTTTTCTTCAAAATAGTTACAGCCAGGGCAGCCTCGGAACCGCCCACGCTCCCGCCGGCATTCTGGGCAAGAGCCGCCTTCGCGCCAACCACCTGCCGTTTTCCGGCTCGCCCGCCGCCGGCCAGATGCCGATAAAGCTCTACTATCTGGCGCACTCCCGTTGCTCCGATCGGATGCCCCTGGCACTCCAAACCACCGGAGACATTGATCGGAAGTTTTCCACCTAAAGTACTGTGGCCGGCTTCGGCGAATAGCCCGCCTTCACCCAGCGCGCAGAAACCCAATTCTTCAGCTGCGTATAATTCTCCGATAGCAGTGGCATCGTGGACTTCGGCGACATCGATCTCTTCCGGACCGATGCCGGCCTGTTCGTAAGCCTTTTTAGCTAACCAGGCCAAGGTGCTCTCTTCGGCTTCTTTGGATGGGTCCTCTCCACTGCCCAATTTGCAGGCCGCTAACTCTACAGCATGGCCGGCACCGATCTTTCGAGCAAACTCTTCGGAACAGATGACCGCAGCTGCGGCGCCATCGCCCAGAGGCGAGCACATGGGCCTTGTCAGGGGCCAGGCCACTTCCGGGGCCTGGAGCACTTCCTCAACCGTGTAGAGGTCCTGATATTGAGCCAAAGGATTTAAAGAGGAATGATAATGGTTCTTAGAAGCTATCACGGCCAACTGCCGCTGCGTGGAGCCATATTTCTTCATATGACTTCTGGCCATCAACGCATAAACATCCATGAAGATTGTGCGCTGCCCTGATTTTTGTTTGCCGCTCTCACCGCGAGCCTCCTGATCTTTCTTGATTTTTGCCTCCTGCTCGGCGAAAAGTCTCATAAGCTCGGGCAGAATCTCCACGTCCAGGCAACCGACAAAAGCCGGCAGAACCTTACCTCGATCTTCGAAGTACAATTTTTCCATGCCCACGGCCAGGGCCACTTCCATCTCACCGAGAGCCACCATTGCCCTGGCGCCGTGAACCGCAGTGGCAGATGAGGCACAGGCATTCTCGACATTGATCACCGGGATGCGGCCAATGCCCATGGCCCTCATGACCACTTGTCCGCGAATGGATTCCTGTCCGGTCAAAACGCCTTGAGAGGCGTTGCCGACCCAAACCCCTTCTATATGTTCCTTAGTTATACCGGCGTCTTCCATGGCCTCCGTAACCGCCTCGGCCACCAGGGACTTCAAATTGCGATCCATGTGGCGGCCAAATTTTGTTATGCCGCCGCCGATTATGCAGACTTTGCGCATGGGATCTTTCTCCTCTCCACCCAATTAACGGAAATCCGTGAAGCAGTAGACATTTTCGGACTCGGGGCTGAACAGTTCCCTCAGCAGACGGTCCAGGTTTTTCTCCGAAGCTGTCTTCGGAATTTCCTGCAACATCTGAATGAAGGTCGGCACGCTATTGCGATCCAACGAGTTCATGCAGAGCTCGAAGATACTTTTGATATCCACACTTTGCCCTGCTACGGGTACTACGGCTGCCACCAAATCGCTTTCACCGGGCGCGCCGGAAGCAGCCGAAACCCCGAAAACGCAGATATCCGACACCTGAGGATGCTGTGCGATCACGCCTTCTATATATTCGGGCATAATAAATTCACCCTGGCGTCTCAGGCCCCCGCCTTTGCGGAAGTCAAAATAAAGCCACCCATCTTTATCCTTGTGGACCATGTCACCCGTGCGAAGCCATCCTCCGCGGGTCTTGGCCACGGAGACGTCCCTTTTGCCGTGGTATTCCACCTCCGTTTCCCCGGTTATCAAACGGCCGATGAGTTCACCGATCTCTCCAGGCTCGCACTCCGTCTCATCTTCGCGAACGACTTTCATTTCCATAATTCCTTCCAGGGGTTTGCCGAACGAACCGATAGGGCCGACCCCGGGCGGTTTGTGGGCAAAACCGCCTTCAACTGCCCCGTACCATTCGTGTATCTTTACGTTGAAGCGTCTTTCAAAGGCTTCCCAGATGCCTCTCGGCGTGCCTGCGCTGAGAACGACCCTGACCGGATTGTCACCGTCATCGGGCCGGACCGGTTCAGAGAAAATCCCCATCATCATTCCCCCCAGCAGGGAAAAAGTCGTGCAGCCATAGCTACGGCAAAGGTCCCAGATGCGGCTTTTGGTGAACTTGCGGGAGATCACCGCCGGAATGGAGCGGTAAAGAGCTGGATTTAGAGTGACGGTTTGAGCGTTTCCATGAGTCAATGACAGTCCCGTGTAGAGCTTATCATCCGGTGTGTAATGCCAGACCAGGTCAGCCAGCAGGATATAGCCCTGTGTTCGATCTGCCCGTATTCGAACCCCCTTGGGGTTCCCCGTTGTACCGGAGGTGTAAATGATCTGGCAATAGTCCTTCGGCGTATGGAAGCTGGGGTCGAACGTCTTCGATTCGGAGTCCTCCAGAACTTCTTTGAGGTCCGGATATCCGGGCAACTCTGAGACGCCGAACTCCGGATTGTACATACACCCGATGGTCTTTACATCAGATTGCCCGGAAAGAGCTTCGTCCACAGATTCCAAAAATTCAGCCGAAAAAATTACCCCTTTACTTCCCGAGTCCTGGATCTGATACCTCAATTTCTCCCCTTTCGACCTTGGATCGATGGGTACCAGAACAGCCCCCAGTGCAGAAGCGGCATACATGGACAAAACCACTTCCGGATGATTGCGCATCACGATGGAAAAAGTGTCTCCACGTCCAAACCCTATTCTCTCCATGGCTCTGGCCAATCGGTTGCCCTTTAGGACAAGATCGGAATAGGTGAGTACCTCGTCCGGGCAAGGGCGATTCTCAAAGGTCAGGACAGGAAAGTCAGGGAAATCTTCAGCCTTGGCTGTCATGTCGAAAGCCAAGACCCCCGGAACTTTACTTTCGGCCATTTTCCCTCCTAAATTCTTGGGCGCTTGGTTAAGTGATCGGAACTGCTACTTATCTTTATCTTCAAACAAAAGCGAGAAGGCTGTTTCTATGAACAAAAAGTCTTCGCAGTTTCATTTTTCCCATGCTTGACACAATGAACGATGGAGAGAAGTAGCTTGGAATGAGCGCGATGGAATTGACAGTTATCCCATACGGCGTGTTGAAATAATCGTCAATGTTTAAAAGTGTTTCATCAATAATACCATTTTATTTTGAAACATTTCACGTTTCAAGCCGCAGAAATCAGGCAGAATTTGTGTCGAAACATTGGTTTCAGTCTCGCTCAGGTGCCCCGGGCGCCTTGTAAATGGCCCCGGTCTTCCGCAGGGCTTCTTTGCTCCATTCTCCACCCACCTGGTCGACCAGCCACTCGATAAACGACCACAGATCCAGGTCGATCTTCGTGGGGTCCACCGGAGAATCGGAGTTTTTTCTCACGTTGATTCCTATCCCTTGAAGGCCCCGGCTGTTGTCCTTGACCGGTGAGACTGAATAGGCCAAGCCTGAAGGGCCGCGGAATAAGAGTTGTCCGGCCCGCACATCCATTTCTTTACGAATGAAAACCTCGAACTCAGGGTAAAAACCGGGGGACTGCTCCAACAGCACAAGCTCCTCGAACTTTCCTGCAGCTTCAGCCTCTTCCAAACTGATCAGTTCGATATCCATCAGTTGCTCCTTTGTCCTGTTCGTGCGCATAATTTCAGGATCTCCTCGGCGATCTCCTCAGGGGCGTCTTCCTGGATGAAATGGGCGCCGTCATGGATCATCCTGGGGGCTGAACAATCAGGGATCAGTTTCTGAAATCGGTGGGCGTTGGAGGGCGGAAACACGATATCCTTTTCACCCCACAGAAGCGAGCAGGGCAATGTCAACCGGCTCAACCCCTTTTCCATTTGCCGCATCCTTTCCCAGTTCAAGTCCCCGTCTCTCCTCGGAATATTGCGAGGAAAGGCCAGCATGGCGATGCGGCTCTCCACAGAAGGAAAGGGAAGTCGGTAGCCCTCCAGGACCGGTCCTCCCTTCAGCCTGTGTCGACTCCTGAACGTGGCAAGGTAGAGGCCCCGCTCCACCAGGACGTTTTGCCGCAGGAAAAAGTTGGCGCCGGCGAATGGAGCATGAAGCATGCGCCACGGCGCGACCGCATCGTGAAAGTCCGACGGATCGGGCCATGCCCAGGTATTCATGATGAGTATGCCTGCCACGTTCCCCGGATGAGCCTGAGCATATCCAAGTCCTATGGGCCCACCCCAATCCTGGACCACCAGGATGATGTTTCTGATACCGAGTCGCTCTATGAACTCCGTGATGACCCGCGTGTGGTTTTCGAGCGTGTAGAACCTTTCGTCTGCCGGTTTGTCCGAGAGGCCCATCCCCAAATAGTCCGGGGCCACAGCCCGACAGGATCGAATGAGCGGAATGACCTCCCTGTAAAGAAAAGACCAGGTGGGATTTCCATGAAGCAGGACCACCGTCGGCGCGCCTGATCTTTCGCCTTCATCCAGGTAGTGCATCCTATAGCCCTGTACGTCCATCCAGCGGCTCTCAAAGGGATAGATTTCCCTTACTGCATTGGGTATTTGAATCTCCTGCTTATCTACCTTCATATCGATGCCACAATCCTTTCCACGACTACTGCGTATTAGTCGATCAGCACCCTCGCATCCAAAGCCAAAGCCCCCTTCCCGCCATCGTCCAGGCTGACCGGGTTCAAATCCATCTCGCGGATTTGGGGGAAGCAGTGAATGAGCAGGGAAACTTGAACAAGAATGCGGGCCGCCGCCTGGATGTCCGCCTCTCCCATACCTCGGAAGCTCCCGAGTATACGTTTTCCGCAAATCTCTCCGAGCATCTCCAGGGCCGTATCGGTATCGACGGGAGCAAGACGAATACTCACATCTTTCATCACCTCGACCATGATCCCTCCCAGGCCGGTGAGCACAACCGGCCCGAAGGAAGGGTCTCTTTTTCCCCCGATCACAAGTTCCCGTGAGGACGGGGCCATCTTTTGCGCTACGATGCCCAAAATGTCATCGGAGATTTTCTGCAACCGGTGCCATTCACCCCGAAGCGATTCGGCGTCAGGAACATTCAGCGAGATCGCGCCCCTGTCGCTTTTGTGCAGAAGCGCAGGAGAAACGGCTTTTAGCGCCAATGGGAACCCCAGTTCTTCAGATGCCTCAATGAGTTCATCAAGACTTTTTGCCATGCGCCACGGCACGACCGGTATGCCCGTCAGATCCATCAAATCAAGGGCTTCATGAAGGAGCGGCTGTCGATTTTGACTCCCGATATAACCGAACCACTGGTCGATTATTTTAACGGGTATATCGAATGGTGCGGCAGTCACTTCGGATTCGGACCTTAAACGGTGTGCTGCTGCGGTTTTGCCCCATTTCAAATTGACCGAGAGGGCCTGCACGGCTTCCACGGAGTCCAGAAAAATGGGACAACCCAGGTTTTCAAGGCTCACCCGCTCTTCAAAAGGAACGTCCACCACCGTCGCAATGGGCTTTCCTGAGTCCACGGAAAGTGTGAACAACCTTTCCACCAGTCTCCGTGAGGCCTCCAGTTCAAAAGACATGTTGGACACATGGATGAATACAATGCCGTCGACATCGTTCTGAGAAAGAATCTTTTTAATTATCCTGACCCAGGAGCCAAAGGTGAAAATATCCCCAAGATCCAGTGGATTGCCCAACCGGATAACGCCGGCATGACTTCGGCTTTGAGCTTCATCGAGAACGTCTCCGTCCAAAGGAGGCAGATGGAAGCCGCAGACGGCGCAAGTGTCTGCGGCTATAACAGCGTGTCCGCCGGACCGTGACAAGACGGCAAGATGTTTGCCTTTAAGCGGTGGCAGGCTCAAACCCTTCGCCGTGTTTATCGCTTCGGAGACGGAATGGACCCTCAGGATGCCGGTCTCACGGCACACGGAATCGACTATTTGATCGTCTGCAGCCAGAGCAGCCGTGTGAGATTGAGCAATAGCCGAACTCACAGCGCTTGTGTTCGACTTGTGCAGGATCATAGGTTTCATACATCTTCTCGCCAGGTCGGCAAAAGAACGGGCTCTTTTAAAATCTTCAAGATAGAAATATATGATCTCGGTTTCCGGATCGTCTATGAGGTAGGCGAGATAATCTGCCTCGCAGGTATCCAGCTTGTTGCCCATGCTCACGACCTTGCTTATGCCAACCCCGGAGGTGGATAATTTTTCGGCAAGGCCAATCCCAACTCCGCCGCTTTGAGCAAATACAGCCGTTTTGCCCCTTCTAAACGGGTTCGCGAAGGTAGTGAACTGAGTGTAAAGGCAGTTCGCAGTATTTATAATGCCCACGCAGTTTGGGCCGACAATGCGGATGTCACACCTTTTGCTTGTTTTCAATATTTCCTGTTCGAGCATTTCTCCTTCTGTACCGAGCTCTCTAAAGCCTGCGGTGCTGATAACGGCCCAGCGTGTCCCTTTCACGCAACACTGAGCGAGCGTATCGCGGACAAAACGCGCAGGCGTGAGAATAACGGCTAATTCGGCATCTCCAGGCAATTCGGAGATGGATCGATAGATCGGAATTCCAAAAACTTCTCCACCTCGATGACCAACCGCGTAGATTTTGCCCGTGTATCCGAGGTTAACTAGATTCGAGATAACATTCTTGGCGAGGTTGTCTATGGAGTCGGAAACTCCAGCCACCACAACAGATTCGGCATTGAATAGACCATCCACGATTCTTCTCCTTTAACGTCCCGGGAAAAAGACAAAAACCTTTGGCGGTTATTCATGTCCTCATATGAGCCTCTTCCCAATTTGTCTGGTTTGAGGTCTTCGTCTTTGAAATGAAAGGCTTTGAAATTTCAGTCATAAGTCTGATTGTTTTAATACACTAATCTTTAAGGTCTTGAGGGCATGCGTTAAACAAGCTCCTGTCGGCGATTTCTCTCAAAACACCTCTCCAGCTCTTTTGCTTTGACTTGCAACGCATTTTATGCCTTCTTATTCCGCACTGATGTGGCTGTCAACTTTTTAAGACGTTTCAGCAAAAGCTCTGTTTTACTGAAACACCAGATTGGTGAGATCGCGGAGGTACTTGCAGATGGAGAAGAAAAATATAAAAAAAGCGCAACAGGCTCTGTCGGCACTCCTGGCTGTTTTCCCGACCACTGAGAACTTGGCCCTGTTCTCTGGAAACACGGCCAATAAGAATATAGTGGAGTCATTTTTGGCTTTTGCGCTCAGACACGGTCTTATCAAAAAAAATGAAGTGAAAAGCCTGCACGACCTTATCCGGCAGCATTCCCGACCGTATCAGGACCTGATACCACCCAATCTTAGTTTTGAAGAATTGCTCGAAAAGAAGCAAGAAGTCCTCAAGATGAAATTATCAGGACGAGCTCTAACGGACCGGATCAATTCACTGCTCGACGAACACCGGATCGAATTGCCCAAGGTCAGCAACTCCATGCTGACCAGACTAAAAAGAGAACCGGCCAACACGATTTATAAGCAGCACGTGCTGAGAAGCCTGTCCTTCTGGCTGGGGTATGAGCGAGGGCAACTGGGCCCTCAATGGAACTTTGAAGCCCTGGTCAAACTATGCAGGGACAGTAGACCAATGAAACAGTATAAGGAAGGGGCCCGCATCGGGTTTGCTCTTTGCAGCCGGGGAGATGTTGTCGATCAGGACATTGTCGATTGGCTCAAAACGGCCGTGAAAAATTATATCGAACAATCGGCGCTCCACTTTCTTTACGGCCGGTGGGGTAAAGTCCGTTCACATGATATGACCACTTTGCATGTGGATTTTCCCAAGGAAGACGAATCAGATGACCCGGTATTTTATCATGAGTGTCTCAGGAGCGCCATCTCCCTGGCGCATCATATAGCAATTCGCTGGGCCTTATCAAAGCATAATACCAAGAACCGTTTTTTGTCCATCGGGATCGTCGCGGGGGATTTTGGCGACCTGGTTAATTATTTGCTTCCGGTTTTAAACGCTAAACTACCCGGCGATCCGGTTATCCGGGTAACCGACTATGTCCGCCAATGCCTGCTGATCAACGATATTCGGGTCATATTATGCGGACGCCCCTCCGAAACCACCCTCTTTAACGGCGAACCCCTGACCCTTTGGTGGGTAATGGCCCTTTGGAGTACTCTCTATTTCGATTTTGTCCCTGATTTGCTCGAGGACCCTATTCTCAAAAACGATCCTGCTTCTGTGGAAACCTTGACTCGGGTGCTCTGGCCGGCGCTGGACAATCGCCCCAGGTCTGTCGGAATGAAAGAACTGAATGCAGTCACGATTTTCCTCAAATTTCCTCTTAACTCACTTCTGGGGGTCGAAATTGCCAAAACATTTTTTTTCGGCGCCGCTTCTGGGAAGCCGTGGAAGTGCTTCGTATCGTCCTTTCAATCGATCCGACCCATCTGGTCGCGAGAACTTTGAGACTGGTGCTTTTTCACAACCTGGCCATCGAAGCGCCTGCTTATGAGGCAGCAGAGGCCTTATTCGAACGAGCCGAATATGAGGCGCTGTTCATACAGGAGAATTGTGACAGTCTGTCCGAAGATTTTTATTGCGACTATGGGTTGTGTCACCAGGGCCGGGCCATGTTGATGCTGCGCCACATGCGCCAGGGGCAAAGGTTCTTTTCCGGCTTGCAGGATGCGAAGCAATCAAGGAAGACTATTTTTGAGGCATTAGGCAAGGCCGAAAATCTTTTTCAAAAAGGAATGACCGTATCGCCATCCAGCGTCAGGTCAGCGTTTCTGCTGTGCTCCGTCAGATTACTTAAGTCTATTTTGAAAAGTGATAATGATATCTTCAGTAATCCTGATAAATCTATCGACGCCAAACCTGAAATCGTCAGACAGGCAGCCAGAAACTTCTATTTGCAGCGTGGCTTTTTAAGACATGGATTTTCGCCGCAGCAGGAGTACGCATTTCTGCTTCAATCCATATACAGCAAAGCTAAAATTCATTCGGATTCTATATCTTCAAAAGCCTATAGGCCAACAAATTATTTTTGTTCCGCTGTAACTTTGTGGGACTTCATACCATTTGCCAGGACTGCATCCATCGCAAAAAGGGCTGTTAGTTTGTTAGAAACTGCCAAAAATATAGCTCAATCTGAGGTGCTATATGATCTATATATATATTCTAATTGCAGAACTTCAATTGAAATGGTCCATGCTAATGAATTTGCCATGTATATAGACAAGGCGCTTAAAATGATAAAGGACTACGTCGGTCGAGATTTATCAACTATGGATGACCAGGAAATTATTGAATCTGACGGAAATCTTTCATCGATGCTGATGACCCTTAACTTCTAGTGCCCTTAGTATCGAAACCATAAAATAAGGGGGTATAGTCGTATATGCTGGAGCAATCTTAACGAGGGGAGCATATGCGAAAATAGCGACCGGAAATCGAAACTTGTATCGGCCTTGTTGGTCTGGTGGTAAATAACGAAATAGGATAATGTCTTCTTTTTGTTCAGGCGGTATCCACTGTTCATGGCTTGCACGCACAGTGCCTCCAAGCGGTACTGTGCATTGTAACTGTTGGGCTTCGAGGCTTGGCGCTTTTTAACAAGCGCCATTGCAATCAAGAACGGTTGGTCATTCTAATACAAAGATGGAAAAAATTACGACGGATAAGTTGTGCTGCTCACGGCGCGCCCTGACCAGAGTATAAATTTTCTGAAAGTTATTCTATCTTGCAACAGGTGGAGTGGGCCTGGTCTCAAGATATGCTTCGAAAATGGCAAGGATTTTGGCGTTCTATTTCTCAACAACGAGGAGAGCTACCCTAACTTTCCCCAAGCCAGCACTGGTGACTGCTTCAAGGGTTTGTTACGTACAGCGCAAGTTAACGGAGAAAAATGTCCAGGTTGCCGAGATGTCGAAATTTCTTCCTCCATATGCCAAAAGCAACCAGGCAGGCACCCACCAGCAGCAGGCTAGGCGGTTCGGGAACATTAACATTTGCAAATTCACCGTGTTCCCCATCAGCTTCCTGCCCATTTCCTTGAAATTCTGCTTCTATGGCAAACATGTAGCCGGCGGCGTTAGGATCCTCAAATTGTGAGGCAGATGTGATAGCCGAATTTAAGACTGTGAAAGTCAGAGGATACTGAGCATTCCCGGGGCCTAGGGGATTGTCCGGATCTTGTAATTGCCATGTGAACGTTCCGAAGTTGCTGCCATCCGGGGATGTGCCTTTCGACGTGCCCCAGTCGGTTGGTTTGCCGGTAATTGTTGTGGTTGATGTACCCAGAGTAGTGTTAAAATAAAAGTCTGTTAATAGCGGGGTTCCCAAATTCGTAAGGCCGCTATTCATGGTTACTGTAAACACAGCTTGTCCTGACGATACGTCGATTTCGACGGTTGCATAATCCTGCACAGTTAGAGTGAGCTTTGGCGCCTCGGTGTAGGGTACTCCCAATTCAAAGTATACTATTTGATCCGCCCAGGTCTGGGTAACCGCAAAACCCAGGGCCAGGAAAATCGCACAACAACAAATTGCACTCAACCTCATGATTTTCATTTTTCTCTCCTCCTTGTCTCGGGCGTGCAACAGTGCCTTTTTTGCCTGCCGGTACTGCAACTGTCCGGGCACTACCGCATAGGTCCTTCACGCACAAAGTGGGCAAATAATACGCCATAAATTTGGACTAAGTTCTTTACTACTAAGCTATGGAGAACCGGTATCTCGCAAATTATGCACTTATTTTTTAGGCAAAGATCATGCCTATCCTGAGGATACCACTATAAGTAACTGTTTTGACGGATATATTTTAGGCATCCGGTAGGGATCGCGGAGTGAACCATCGTCTCGAAAGTGTAAACTATTCCTACAACTTTATAGAGAGTCAATATCCACCCGCAGCTAATAAACTTATTTCATTTGCCTTCTCTCATTAGGTGCATATTGTAAAGAGTCTTTACAAAAGCAAGGCAACAGGTCACTTTGGCTAGAAAATCGTCTTTGGGGTCAACACTGCATTTTAGAGGTAGGTGTTGATGTATTTTGCTGGTAGGGACCTTGTATGGAGGAAGATTTCTTTTCGCCTTCGTCCAAAGGTGACATCAAGAACATTGGACAATTGAGTGCATTCTGTCCTTATTCTGGCAATAACCCTCATATCCAAACTTAAGTATGCTTGCCAACTTGTTAACCTCGCAGAAAATAAATGTATGATTCTGGAAGGTTACGTTTTTCCGCGCCCCATTTTTTCAAGCTTCAGGAGAGCTGTAGAAACTACGGTAGAACTAAGACCACAACGGCTTGTGAAGATTGGAGCCAGAGCCTGCCATGCGAGGAGACGGTACGCCCATGTTGCTACAACTTTTCATCTTGCCCGTTACTATCGTCTTATTTTTCGGGGTCGGACCACACTAAATCCGCTACAGCCAAAGATCGATGCGCAAAAAACAGCCGATTGGCAAGCTTAGACCAACATTTTCGACGTCAAAATCATCGCTCTAAACACATGCTCACAGTGTAATTAAGAGGGACGACTGGGCTAACTGAGGCCCGGGAGAATTGATGCGCCGTCGGATTTCTGCCTTTAGAAGATTTTGGCGCCCCATTTCTCAAGGTGGAGGAGAGACGTCCTGACTTTCGAATGTTTTGCGCTGCACTTCGACGGAAATGAGACTGACACCTTACCTGGACTGGCTGGAAGCACGCCATCAACTGGGGGATGGTGGTATGTTTTCAAATTGCCTGATTTGGTGAGATCGGAACTTGTTCTTGCAGGTTTTGATTGCAAATCGTATGATTTATGGACACTCGCCATTCCAAGAGCTTTTTAGGATGGAAGCCTACCCAGAAATGCAGTCCGGCGCCCGTTGGGGGTCAAGTTGATACATTATTGCGGATTAAATCAGGGAAGGAGGTGATCCTGAAACTGCCAAAACTGTTCTTACCGGCATTTTTCTTGCGGGTTTTGACGGCGATTTTGTATTGATCCGCCGAGTTGTCACATCTTAGGGGGATTTTCGAGTTGAGTCTGAACCGAAAATGCGGTCGGCATCGGTGGACAGTCAAGTTGCAGAATTATTCAGACTTAAGTCAAAGGAGAACAGGACCATGAATAAAGGGTGGTTTCAAATGAAAAGGATTAGTAAAAGTTTTTTTATTTTACTGATGGTTTCCATGATGGCTTACATCCCGTCAATTGTCACGGCCGCAGAAGGCCAGGCAGACCCGGCGGATAAATTGGCCAAGGCAAATGCGGCCTTTGACGGCGATAAGATGGGTGATATGTCGGACTACGATCCGGCGACCTGGGTCAGTCCGACGGGCGACACCATCAAGATCGCGATTGTGGCGTCGTTTTCCGGACCATCGGCCATGAATGGCCAGTATTACTGGGGCTCCGTTACCTGGGTTGCCCACGATATAAACAAACGGGGCGGCATCTTTGTCGATGGCAAGAAGAAACTTGTCGAAGTGATCAAGGCCGATACCATGGGCAAGGTGGACCAGGCCAAGAAAATTTGTGAACGAATGGTCCTCCAGGAAAAGGTCAATGTCCTCTGGGGCACCGACGGCAGCAACATCCAGAAGGTCATCAACGAAGTTGCCAACAAGTACAAGGTCATCGCCCAAAATGGCGCCAGCAACTCCGATGATCTCCAAAACGCTGAAAATTTCGGAACTTACTCATTCCACACAGGCCCTTCCACTGACCAGGTTGCCCGCGGCCTGGCCTACTACTACGGTCAGATCCAAAAACAAGATAAGAAATTCTACATTCTTTGTCAGGATTATTCGTTCGGCCATAATTTCGCCGCTGGCTTTAAAAGAGGCTTGGCTCAGTACTATCCCGATGCGCAGATTGTCGGTGAGGATTACCATAAACTCTTCCTGACCGATTTTGCCCCTTACCTCGAGAAGATCAAAGCTTCCGGCGCCGAGGTCATCTTCACCGGCGACTGGATGCCAGATGCATCCAATCTTGCCAAGCAGTCCAGGCAGATGGGGGTCAACCTGCCCTTCGCTCATATCTACATGACGGAGACCAACACGCTCCACGAATTGGGGATAGAAGGGTCGAGAGGTTGGGTCAATGTATTCTCGAATCACTCGCCTGTACCTTTCAGCGCAGCGCCCGGATGGTTGAAATTATACGAGGCCTATAACAATCAATGGAAGAAGTGGCCTACCGCACCTTATAATACTCGCACCTGGGAATACGGGACCGCCGCGGTTGGAGGCAGCTGGATGACTCAAACCTACTGGCTTTTAAGCGTTATAGAACGCGCAAAGACCACCGATGCCGATAAAATCGTTCAGGTCTGGGAAGGAGACACCTATCGCGGGCCGGACGGCAAGGTCTTGAAAATGCGGGCCTGTGATCACAAGGCCATCCAGGACCTGTCGGCCACGGTATACGGCACGCCGGAAGAGCAAAAGGCCACCTTTACGATTCCTCCTTACTATTGGTTCCAGAATGCGTCTTATGCATCGAAAATATTCACATTGCCGGCCGATAAGGTCCTTCCTTGGATGGATCAGGATCTGGACCGGTGCAAGGGGAAAAACGACTGGGGTGAGTAAAAAATAATCGGTATTACGAAAAAAACACGGGGTGCGGTGCTTTCACCGCGCTCCGTGTGCTTTTCATTCCAGGAGGATGGACACGGCGAAAGTGCCTTCGGGATGAAAATTCCAGATTCATCCAATAGGGATATCGCCAAACTGGAATGGTATGGTTGACAAGTTAGTCTCATTCATCTTTGATCAAATGCTGCCTTCTGAACCTGCGCGTCTGGAGTTAAAAAAGTAATAACGAAAGGACTTCAATCCACGCCCGTTCACTCAGAGAGGCCGGGGAATGCTCTGAGGATCAAACCTTTCGTAGCCTAACATGGGGTTGATTGAACAACGAACCGGAAGTTGATCGAGGTTAGAACTTCGGATACAAGTGTAGCACCGAATACATCGATTAATAGTTTCTTCCACTCCATCTTTAATCTTCTGTGGCCAAAATGGATCGCAAAGCAATGGACGAGACAAGGCAACAAAGTCTACCTTCCTGCTGAAAACGGCCTCAGCGGCGGTATCAGGCGTCTGAAAGTTTGCACAAATGACGGGTATGGAGACTGCGGCTTTGATTATGGAAGCATCCTCCACGAAAGAACCTTCTTCACGGGGAATGGTCCGCGTGGTAGCCCCATAGCACCCCCCACTTACGGAAAGGTAATCCACTCCCGCTTTTTCCAACGCTCGGGCCATCTGTGTGGATTCCTCCAGATCCAGACCGTCCTGAATCCATTCCCGTGCGCTGAATCGGTACCCAACAACGAATCTGTCCCCGGCCCTTTCCCTTATTTCACGAATCAACTCCAAGGAAAGCTTCCACCTCTTTTGGGGAGAACCACCGTACTCATCAGATCTTCGGTTATAATAAGGAGAAGTAAACTGGCCGAGGAGATAGCCATGGGCCCCATGAATTTCCACCCCGTCAAACCCCGCCTTCTTTGCTCGCATGGATGCAAGAGCCATGGCCTCCCTGAGGTATTCAATTTCCTTGATCTCAAGGGGACGCGGGGGTTCAGCCTCCTTGAGCGAAAATGACTTGAGTGAAACCGGAAGGCCTTCCTTCTGAACCAATGCCGGGATGTCCGAAGGGGCGACCAGGTCCCTCTGCCCGTAAGGATGGAGCGCCTGCGCACCCTGCCCCATCATGATCTGCACAATGGCTTTCGCTCCCCCCCAGTGTATCACAGTGCCTAAGTCTCTGAATCCCGGGATGTAACCGTCACCGGCCAGTGAGAGTCCATAATTGGGAGCAAAGGCATACTTTCCCGTCACCCCGGTACCTTCTACAATGATAAGGGAGCAGCCGCCCTTGGCTCGCGCGTAGTAGTAGCACAAAGTCTGATCGGTTACCCTTCCCTTCGAGTCAGCCATTCCCACATAGGTCGGCGCGAGAGCAATTCGGTTGGACAGCTGCAATTCACCCAGCGTACAGGGTTCAAATAGTGGACGATATTTTTCCTGCATATCCCTCTCCTTACCAGCTTGATCGCTCATTTTTCAAAAATCTCCGTCCGGCAAATCACAGACCTTTCAACATCAAGATCAAACAGGCCGCTGCGGAAACCAGGCCCCAACCGACAAGATACAGCAGCCCACCGACATAGCTTCCCGTCACACCTATTAAAAAACCGATTACCACAGGGGCCAATGCGGATATGCCGTTGGCAACCCCGTTCATCATGCCCGCCCCGGCTCCGACGGCTTTAGCAGGCACAATCTGCTGGAGAAGCGACCAGCCAGCCGGCGTGGCGATCGCCAGCGAGCCGATGCCTGCGGAAATCAACAGCGCAGCGGCCAGGTTGCTCTCGGCGTAAGCGCCAAGGTAAATGCACACGGAAGCACCCAACAATCCGACCATCGTGAAAGGCGCCCGTCGTCCAGCTTTATCCGAAGCGTGGCCCGAAAAAATGGTGATAATAAAAACGATGATGTAGGGTAGGGACGCAAGCGCACCCATAGCCGCCCAGTTGAAACCGCGGGCGTTTTTTAGATACGACGGCAGCCACGCCATCGTACCCCACCAGATGGAAGTCACACCGCTGTAATAAATCACGACAAGCCAGAAACGATAGTCTCTTATGAATACCTTCATGTTTTCCCAAAGACTTGCCTGTGCGAGTTTCCCCTCGGCTTCCATTTCCGTCTTCAGCGCCGCTTCGATATAGTTTCTTTCGGCGGCGTTGATCCTCCGGTGCAGATGCGGGTGATCTGCCGTAAAAAACCAGACCAAAATAAGAGGAATCACGCCCAGCGCAGCAAGGAAGAAGAAATTGCCCCGCCAACCCAGGGCCGGTATCATCCATGCAAATAAGGGCATCGATATCATCGGGGCAAGACTCAGGCCGATGAGCCACGTGGAATTCGCTTTGCCCCGTTCATCGGTCGGAAACCAGTTTTTCACAAACTTGCTTTGCATCGGCCAATGCAGCGATTCGCCAAACCCCAAAAGAGCGCGGGACGAAATCATTACCAGGAATGTCCCCGCAAGACCTCCGAAAATGCAGGCTGCCGCCCACAATACGATGGATACCAGCATGGCCCTGCGCGGCCCGAGCCAATCTCCTATCGGACTGAATATTACATTACCCAGGCCGTAACAGACCAGGAACACCGTCATTAAGGAACCTTTGGCCACGGCATCGCTTGCAATTCCCATTGCATCGAGAAAAGACTTGTCGGCAATCAAAACCGAGACATTCACGCGGTCGATGTATGCCACAAGCAATGTTACCAGAAGTATCAGCGCAAGTTGATGCCTCACGTGCGTTGGCTCTGCAATTGCTTGAGCTGCTATCGCTGCATCACTCATTGTTCCCTCCTGTTTTTCGATGCGTTTCATTGAAATGACTGATCGGACACGCGGTTTTTCTCGATTCGGTTACTTGCCTCCCGTATGCTTCTGCTGCGACCTGAGCTGCTCGATTTCCTGCTTTTCCAGTTCCGTATAAGCGACCTTCCCCACCCTGGTAAGCGGGAGGGATTCGCGGAATTCCACCTCCCTTGGACAGGACCACTTGATCAGGTTTTCACGGCAGTGATCGATCAAGACATTCGCTTCATCCGGCCCGGCCTTCTTATTGTCCTTCAGCACGACGAAGGCCTTGACCCGCTGCACCTGCGTCTCGTCCGGAACGCCGATCACGCAGGCATCCCGGACGTCCGGATGATCGTAGAGAACAGCCTCGACCTGGGCAGGATAGACATTCATGCCCGACGACTTGATCATCCTTTTCAGCCTCAGCTTGAAATAGAAATACCCGTCCTCGTCCATCGTGAAGATATCACCGGTATGGAGCCAGGTCCTTCCGTCGTCATGCTTCTGAAGTGTCTTCGCCGTCTCTTCCGGCTGATCCAGGTACCCGAGCATGACCGGTGGGCCGTTGAGGCACAGCTCCCCTTCTTCTCCCGGAGGCACTTCCTCCCGGGTCCCTACCCTGACCACCTTGGCCAGCATGTCCGGATAGGGAACGCCGACGCTCTTTTCCCGGTAACCATCCATGGGGGTTACCATAATTCCCGTCACGGCCTCAGTCAGCCCATAGCCTTCCAGCAACTGGACTGTGCCTCCTTGTCTTTTAACGCTTTCCTCGAAACGATCCTTGACAGTCTTCGGCAGCGTGTCTGCTCCGACGGTAGCCGACTGTAAACAGCTGAGGTCCGCGTTCTGTAAAACGGGACTGCGGGTAAGGGCGTCATAGAGGGTCGGTACGCCGGTGATCGTATTGGGCCGCTTACGGATGATGAGGTCTGCCAGGACGTCCGGCGTAAAGATCGGAACGAGGATGCTGGTCCCGCCATTCATGAATACGGCATTGCAGCAGATCCCCAGGCCAAACCCGTGAAAGATGGGAAGGCCCGCCACAATAATTATCGGCTGCTCCCTTTGCGACGGCGTCCGGAAGGCGAACGCCATGATCCCTTCGGTGATGAAGTTGTAGTTCGAGAGCATAATTCCTTTGGGGTGCCCCGTCGTACCGCCGCTATAGAGAATGGCGGCCATTTCATCGGTTCCCATCGGAACCTTGGGGACTGCCGGGTAGGGTCCGTTTAAGAGGGCCTTCCAGCTCACGATTTTGAATCCCTGAGAGGCTCCGGGAAGTTCAGGTTTCGAGGAGCCGGGAAGTTGATCGTTTAGCCCCGTAAGGATGATCGTCTTAAGCGGTGTGTTTTCCTTGACCTCGTTGAACTTGTCGAAATGATCGGTCAGGCACAGCGCCACGGTGCTCTTGCTTACGTTCAGGTAAAACTCGATCTCCCTGGCGGTCGACAGGGGATGGATCATGCTGGCCACCACCCCGAGTTTGTTGGCCGCATAGAAACAGATGATCCCCTGAGGGCAGGTCGGCATGGCGACTGTGATCCGGTCACCCTTTTTCATCCCGAGCGCGGCCAGGGCATTGGCGAGCGAATCGATCTGATCGGCGAACTGCCTGTAAGTGACCTCGTGATCCAGGAAGTCATAGGCTATCCGGTCCGGAAACTGCTCCACAGTCTGCATGACGGCCTCATACATCGTCACACGAGGATAATCGATCGTCCTCGGCGTATCACCGTAAAACTCCAGCCATGGTTTTTTTTCAAACATAATAGGCTCCTTGAATTTATCCTGAATAATGCATCAAGCAATGTGCTATGCATCCGAACCACGTTTTCAGGTCGGATTCCATCCAAAAAAGCTCTTAAAATGCCTAATGTCAGTGAACCATACGATATTGCAATCAAAGCACGCAAGAAAAAATGCCAATCAGATTAATTTGAGCAATTTCAGGACATACCACCATCCCCGCGGTTAGCAGCCCTTTCTCGCCCTTCATCGTGTTAAAGGAGGCAGGAGAATAAGTATGTTATGTGGAAGGCAGGAAGATAACATGGAGAAGGGAAGAACGCACGAGATTCCTGGCGCAGGAATGTCGATATCCCTCACCTGTATTTCCGACAGTCTCTGACACTATACGTAATAAATTCTGGAAATCAGCTTCAATTCAATATCTTGGGAAGGTACTCCATCTTGCCAAAACTGAAAATTCCCTATTCTCTGCGGCTACTTGCACAATGATTCGGAAATGGCAAGGATTTCCGATCTTCAATTCTCAAGATCCAGGAGAGCTATACGTAACAAAGCCTATTTTTCTTAGTGATTGTAGAGTGTTATGGTGACTTAGCGCATCTATCTCCCTTTTGATATATTGACTTGTTTTTGTCAACTAAAAAACAATCTGTT
>Ga0187862_10000723_pt1 | contig 36866 bp, 26 predicted proteins | sample June2016WEW_10_1_FD_133003 | JGI IMG/M metagenome (GOLD analysis project Ga0187862, IMG submission 133003) | Peatland microbial communities from SPRUCE experiment site at the Marcell Experimental Forest, Minnesota, USA - June2016WEW_10_150 | ecosystem: Environmental > Terrestrial > Soil >... | reverse complement strand
GAATCCTCAAATGGTTAGATGAGATCAACGAGTCACCCGTTATTTTTCGATGGAAATACGGACTTGATACCATTTCAGTAGCATGACTTATTGCTATGTTATTTAGGAATCGACCTACTAGTTCGTAGTCGCGCAGCACCTCCTCCCGAGGGAGAATGCGCTCGACGGCCAGTTGTCGAATCCTGTTGCCACGCCTTTGAAGATGGAACAGTTCCAGAGCACAAAGAGACAATGTGTAGTCACCTTGCTTGCGGGTACTGTGCTTGGCAAATTGATAGAGATATTCCAGGCCGGCTTCTTCGTGCACGTCGATCAGGGATGATCGGGGACGGAGTCCGCCGGGTTCGAGATCCAGGCCTCTTAGTACCGTTCGAGCATCCTCGCAGAATTGCTCCAGATCGGCGGGTTCCGGAATGGACAACACAAAGCCAGCCTGTTGTCTGGATACCCGCAAACTACGTTCCTTGGTTCTTTCCAGTCCCCAGGTGCGTGGGACATGAATCAAAGAAACGATGGGCCACATATGGAGCAGAAAATTGTCGACCGCTGGGCCTTTAAAAGGAACTCGTTCTGCATTGGCATCCTCTGCGCCGACAAACAAGGCGCTTGAAATGCTCTCAGTAAGGACCCGCCCTTTTCCTTGTTGTGCGAGCGACTTCTCCAGGTTTGACCAGAAATCAGACGCTAAGGAGGATGGTTTGTCATTTGCCCGCTCCTCATAAACAAGCCTCGTCTTGGGGATGCCCCGTAATGTGCTCCAGAGCATATCCCGCCAGAGTTTAACCCAGAGGCCGTCCCCATCCGGGAAAAAAACCTGAAGAAATGCCCCTTTTGGCCGCACCGAATCATAGATGAACCTTTTCTCGCGCTTGACCTTACCGTTGGACTCAACCTCCACTTCTTCGACACGTTTTGGGGCTTTCTCCGCCCATTTCGTCTTGGAAGGATACTCCACCCACTCTCCATCATAAACGTCATCAAAGACGGTTTGGAGTTCCTCTCTGGTAAACGCCATGCGGGCCCCAGTGGGCGTAAGGTCTTCCACGGCGGGTCTGGGCTGGATCTTCCGCTCCTTCAAGGAATCGATCAGGAGCAGTAGCCCCGCAAGGCCCGCTTTGTGCTGCGCACTGGGGAGGCCGAACAGGTCGTACGTCAACCTGAATTTGTCTCCCTGTTTGGCAATGACACTCATAAGATCACCTCCAAAGGGTGGTCAAAGAAACCGAACATTGGATCATAGTGGCTTGATTCGGCTATTTGAGGAAACGGCCCCAGCCTGGAACGCTGCCGGGCTAATCTTCGAGGAACGGGAATGTATAAGCCGTCCGTCGCCTGTCTATGCTTTTTCATCTCTAGGTAACGCGGAATGTCATCGCTGAGGATTGCCGTCACGCTGAAATCGTTGTCGTCCCTCAGGCCCGCTTCTCTGGACGCCGCCCAGGGGCCATCTTGCAGAAATGCGGCAAAACGTTCCGGCTCGAAGGCGTTCGGCGCCAATCGCTCCAGTAGTTCACCCAAGTCGGCCTGGCTCACCGTCTGGCCAGTGACGGCATTCACGAACTCAGTGCTCCCCGCCAGATCATCCTTCGAATAGGGCAGGTCGTCTTCAGCCCTGTAGAAGAAGACCTCGCCCAGCTTGCCGCTCCCGGGAACTGCATGGCGATTGCACCGCCCCATGCGCTGAATCATGGCAGTTATGGGAGCCGTTTCGCAGATGAGAATGTTCGCATCGAGATCGAGGCTCATTTCGCAAACCTGTGTGGTAATGGCCACAACCGCCCCGTCGCACTTTTTGAATGCCTCGATGACGTCCCTGTGCCGGTTGCTGCGATCTCCCAGTGTGAAACGGCTGTGATAGCAGAGTGCTCCCAAAGTTCGAGCGAGGCGCTGGCACCGAGCCACCTTATTCACCACCCAGAGGGCCCGCTTCCCTTCCTCCATCGCTTCCAGAGCAACGCGCACGGCTCCTTCCTCGTTCTCCAAGAGATTCACATTATAACGAGGCAGGGTTGCTCCCGCTTGTAGGTCGGAGAAAGCCTCCAGCGTCCGGGGAAAAACATCCAGGCCGCACTCATCCACTAGCTCCTGCCGGCGCACTGGTGGCAGACTGGCTGTCATACACAAGACCGGTACATCGAAGTTCTTGAGAAAAAGCTTCAGGGCAGAGAAAAGACTGCGATCAAAACTGTGTACTTCATCTACGACTACAACACTTTCGGCGAGAAGCGGCAAAAGACACGCGGAGCGATAAACCTGTTGCATGAAACCGAGGAACTGGTCCACTGTGGCGCTGAACACCCTTCGCTGCCAATAGCCCAAGGCGTAAAGACGATCTTCGGTACTGAAGTCCCTACCGGACCGTTCATCGTCGGCGCTCGAAAACATCCCGTCCAACTCATAGGCGGCAGTGCCATGCAACAAGCTCGCATCTGCTTCGGGAGCCCATGAGACATAATCGCGAAAGCCTTCTGTTGCCGTGGCTCTTGTCGGATACAGAAAAATCACCCGCCTTGCCGATCTTTCCCTGAGCCGCGCCTTGATCCATCGCCACGCGGCCAGAGTCTTGCCGCTGCCACAGGGAGCAAGAAGCAACGCACGCTTGCCGAGGTCCTCTGCTGCCGCCTGAAAGCCGCTCCATCGAAATCCCCCTCTGGTCTGCTCGATATCTCTGACTCGAGGCCCAATGACACTATGCTCGATGTATTCGCTGCTGAGATCCTCGCCAAAAGCCACTTCAAGCCAATGCCGGAGGTCTTTATTTTCACGAACGATGCCTGACCCTGAGCTGTCGGCCAGGATGAGAGCGGCCCGAACAGCCATCACCAGTCGTGAAAGGGTGGGATTTTTCTTGATCTCGCGTCTATGGAAGCGGCCCAGATCATCGACAATCTCTTCTCTGAGTTTCGTTAAATTAAAACCGCCCCGCCCATCGAAATTCCAAAGATCTTCAATAAACGCCTCGCCTTGGGGTGCAAATGGTGTTCCCACAGCATTTCCCACATTCCGAAAGAGATCACAGAGACCCTCCGGGAAAAGGCGGAATGCCTTTACGTCCGGATCGCGCGGCTGGGCAAATTCGTCGCGCTTGCAGCGCAAATGATGACCTGCCACTGCGCTGAATATGACGCAGCGGTTCATTAGAGGGATAGAATTCAGCCACCCCGCGACCTCTGGCAACCAGAGAAATAAACCGCTCAGATGTTCATGCCTAATCACCTGGTTTGCTCGTTTTCCACGGAGCATGTCCTGGAAGCAATTGGTACCTTTTCCGGGATCGTGCACTCCACAAGCGACTCGGGCATTGACAAGAAAAGCGTTGGTGTCTGCTTCAACGAGTCCGAAAAATGCCAGCCATCGCTTAGCCAGACGGGTGGGCGATGTGGCGGGAGAACCGAACATAACTTCAAAGCTCTCGATGACTTTGGCAGTGTGCCCCCAGAGCGTCTCCTCAAAACGAGGCGGCACTGTTGAATCCCGAAGGCTCTTGGCCAGCAGGACGCGCTCGTCCATACTCACAGCCCCCACGCCTCAAAAACCCCACACCCCATCTTTCGCCTCCCACCGAGGCCGTTTTCCTGCAGCCGAATCGATTCCTCCGCGGTCAATTCTGATACAAGAACGGAATACCCTACCACCTGCTTGCCATGTACTTGGAATGTTCGCCGCTTGCCGATAGCAATCCTGCCCTTCAGGCCGAGATTCTCCATCTGGTTCTTTATTTCTGCTTCGAATCGCGCCTGTTCGGTGCCATTTTTTGTGGTGACAAGGGGGGAAGAAAGTGCCACTGAGGGCATGAGTGTTCTTGTATTCGGGATACCTACACCAAGTCTGTGTCCGATAACTTCCAGGGTCTTTCCGGCAAGCGCAATATAGATCGCTATACGGCTGGCTGGAAGTCTTAGAATCAGCTCGGACTTGGGAGAGATATCAAGGATTCCGTTTCCGATGTAGCGTCCCCGGATAAGTTTGAGGCCAATCTCTCGGTCTTCATGGATGCAGGGTAGGACATGATTTATCGCTCCGTAAAGAGCGAACCCGTGATCCACCGGCAAGGTCTGGCCGGTAATCTGAAAACATAAATCAACTCTCGGATCAAATTCCATCGCATCCTCCGCTGATTCGGATAGGTTCCAACCTGTCCTGCTTAATTTTCGAAAGGAAACAGCCCAGCGCTAATAGGTTTTTCAAGATTTGCAAAATCACCCTCCCCTCTCGCGGCCTTCAAATGCTCTTCCGCAACTTGCTTCCTGAGGTAGGCGGGCTCCATTACCTTCACCCGGCTGCCATAGTAAAGCAGCCAATTGGTAAATTCAGGCGTAAGCACAAGCTTCAGGCGAAACAGAATGCTCCCGTCCGGCAGTTCCTCGGAGCTTTGGCTGGCATGCCAGTGCTCCTCGATGACCCAGTGCCCCGCTTCCGGTTCGAAAAGAAGAGCCACATCGACCGGCGCTTGTCCGTCGCCGCTCATGACGCCCCACGTATCCCCCAGGTAGTCGCTCAACTCGAAATCGTTCGGAATCGCATACCGATCCCCAAGAAGCGAGGCCTGCCGTATACGGTCGATTTTGAACGTTCTGACCGATTCTCGGTTTTGACAATACGCGATCACATGCCAGCTTCGAACGTGGAGCTTTATACAGTAAGGGTTGATGATTCGCTCGCTCAGCTCGCCGCCGCGTGATCTGGTTTCATAAGCGATCCTGACCTTGCATCGTTGTGCCAGGGCGTGATTGAGCAAAGAGAGCATTTCCTGCCGTTGTTCTCCGCGTGCGCTTACGGAAGGCTGGCCTGTTACTTTATTCAGAAGTGGAATGAACTCAAGCGGGAAAAGCGCCTTAAGCCGTCCTACGGATGCGGCCAGCTCAATTGATCCTATACCAGGGACCTGCCAGGCTGCCTGCAAGGCAAGCAGCAGGGATAAAGCTTCGCTAAGGGTGAAATGGAGCGTGGGAAGATGGGGAATCCGCTCGAAAATGTAGCCGGTTGGAGTGTGAGTCAGTTCGAATTTCAAACCGTGCCGAATGATATCCAGGTCTTTTTGGATCATTCGTTCGCTGATTTCGAAATGCTCGGCCAGGTCACGGCGCAAATATCTGCCCGGACTCACTGCGATCATCTGGACAATTTCGATGACCCGGCTGATGCGCTTTGTCTCTTCAAGGCGGCATGCTGTCGGCATATTTTGCCCCGGTGCTTTTTGTTTAGCTCATAAACGCATCCTATCACGCGTGACGGGAACCATGGTGTTCTCGCGAAATCGGCTTCAGCAAAATTTTCAGCGTGTCGCAAAAGTTTATGTGACGAGTTGTCACTTAAAAGGTGGACTCCTCAAGGGTTTGTGTTAACTGAAACGATACCAGATCCAACTGAATACGCAAGGAATTTGGTGTCTCCGATCCGGCTAAGCACCGGGGTCGGGGTCGGTAACATCTCGCTAATTAAAGGTTAATCTTCCAGAAGCGGAAATAGTATCGTCCTCTATTGCATAAATGACGGCATACAGGAAGTGATGAATCAGATAGCGACGGAATCGTCCTTTAGTATGCGCCAAATCCATCTTGCCAACGGCAATTCATCTGCTCGGGAGACTGCCGGGGTGGCTCGATATCGCGCTATTCGAGTGTCAGTACGTACCTTTTGGCGAGGATAGGCGGCCCCAGAAGAGTATCAAACCTGTCTCCCTGTGCATGATCGAGAAAAGGAAGGGATGATCCGCCCTGAATATGACCGGTGATTCGGGGCGCCGTACGGCTGCACTTGCAGCAAGCCCTGCACCGGTTGCCGCAGCGGCCTCGGTGCCTTTCTCGTCAACCTTGACCCAAGCCTCATGCAGTACCGCGCTGATAAGCAGTTTACGGTCGGTTGTGATCCCCGAAAAGTCGGCTTCCCGGCTAAACGCTTCCTTGATGCCGGCGCCCTTCAGGTAATCATTAAGGCTGTAATGCGCCCTGACCTCAAATTTAGGGAAGGTAACATCAACCGCACGGGATATTAACGCCTGCGAAATTCTATCCAGGCTTTTGGCATCCAAATGTGTCTCGAGGTCTGCCAAAGCACTTCCCGACGATGGGAGCAATACCAACATGGTCAGTCGCCCTCCTTCGTAGGGCAGTTCAAGGGCTTGCCACCCATCAAGCTCCGCATAGGGGTATGCGCCTTGCCGGTGCATCAGCAGGGCTTTCTCTCTGTGGCCGGAGGCCAAAATGAAAGGTTCCTGTTCGGTCAGGCTTTCCTTGAACGGTGAGGCCCATCTGCCTAAGAAGTAAATGGCATTTGTGAGGACCAGCTTCGTATTACAGTCCAGCGCACTTGCCGGGATAAGGTCCCGAATGTGATCGTGCGTTTTCCCGGCAACCCAGTCGTTGATGGTTCTGGAGGCCTCAGCCGCATGGCAAAAGTCAAGCTGCCGGGCCTCGTTGTCGAAATAGTCTTTGAGCAGCCTGAGGTAATCCGGCTGAATCTTGAAATCATTTTGGAGCCAAATTGCATTGGCATCGTTCAATGATTGCCCGTCTTCATTCCCAGCTTTCGTCAGCAGGTTCGATAACTCAGCCAAAGCCGGATAGAGCGTGCCGGCGGGCAGGGTATAGCCAAGCGTACGCTCTATTTCCTCGGTCGTCTTCCCTCTGGCGCCCGCGCCGGCCATGCCGAGAGCCATAGAGATGCTGTAAGGTGAAAAGAGAATGTTGCCCTTTCCCCTGGCAAGAATTTGCTGGAAAAGGGACAGGGTGAATGTCGATGTTCCATGCGCCAAGGCGTCAAGATTGGCGGAACCTGCATAGCTATCATACGGAAGAAGGAGTGCGAGGAGCGCAAGGAGCGCCACGCCAAAGCTCATCATTCTTCCCGGTCTGTCCCGCATAGGAAGCTTTTCTTTCCACCCGGCTCCGGCGATGACGTTGCTCGCACCCCTCATGTATTCACCCGTTCAAGAGCCTCCCGCAGGCGCTCGTTTGAGAAAGTCCTCACCTCACCTGACATTATGGCACAACTTGCCTTCTTCACCCAATCCATCTAGCGAGGAGCAGCCACTTTGATAAAATAATTTCTCTATCCAATGCCAAACTCTACATCGTCACATATGGCTCCTTCGATTGCCTGCTAATCGCTAATGTAAGATTATTTATCAGATAAAATTGCCCAAATTGGTCTGATCGGCATTTTTTCTTACGGGTTTCGATTGGCATATCGTATGCTTTACGCACATTCGGCATTCAAGGAGCTTTTTCGGATGGAATCTGACCCGGAAATAGGCCCATGATTTTTTGATAGTCAAGTTGACGCATTATTGCAGGTTAATACAATAGGCTACTCACTGTGATCATTGGCCCTTTTCAGACAGATCCTCCCGGCGAGCGCGACTTCTATAAGTCGATCGCTCCCCATTACGATCGTCTGGCCGGACCCTTTCTCAGGCCCGTGCGAAATGGAGTGCGCCAAGCTGCCCGTCAACTGGGGTGCGAGCGAATCCTCGATATTGCATGCGGGACAGGGGAACAGGCCGAAGTTCTTGCAGAAGACGGTTTCCTGACAGCAGGAATAGACCTTTCGCCTGCGATGCTTTCCAAAGCGCGGACCAGAGGGCATCCAAAAGCCACCTTCCTTCTGGGCAATGCCGAAAATCTGCCGTTCTTATCCGGGTCTTTTGACTGTATTCTCATTAGCCTTGTCTTGCATGAGATGAATTACTCGACCGCTATCCGGGTGGTCAGGGAAGCAATCAGGGTGCTGACGCCGGGCGGGAAGCTCATCCTATTCGATTACCGCTGGAATCCCGGGTTCATATCCAGTTTAAGCCTCGCACTGCTCCATATCGTGGAAAGAAGTGCCGGCAAAATACATTTCAGAAACTTCCGATATTTTATCAAACAGGGAGGCCTGCAGGCCTTTGTTGACAAATTCCCTCTCAAGGTCGTTTCAACCCGCACGTTTCTTGCCGGAGGCGCAGTACTAATCGTTTCAGAAAAGAGGGATGGTTATTTGAGTTAAAAGAAGACGGCAGTTATCTGTTGAGCGAGAAAGGGACGAAAGGTCGAAATGGCAGGAAGAATTTTGTTCGTGCTCTTCGTCCCGCGCCCTCCGGGCTCAGCGAGTCAATGCACCTCCAGAGTGAGGGTTTTGCCGTCTTTTAGATTTACCAGGCCTTCTTCGCAGATTCGAAGGTGGGGAATCGCCGCACCCGTCAAGGTGTCGAGTGAAAGTACCGGGTCGTCAAAGGGAACGCCGAGGGCGCGGGCTGCCTGCCTCACCGACTCGAGCCTCTCGGCAAGCTGTTCCATGTCGAGGTCCGAGAGTACTCCAAAAATTGGAAGCGGCAGCTCAGCCATTATCTTTCCATCTTTACAGACAGTGACGCCGCCGTGCAATTCACGGATTCGATTGACGGCCAGCGCCATATCTTTTTCATCGGCTCCCACTACGATAATGTCCGTGGTGTCCCAGGCGTCGCTGGATGCAATCGCGCCTTTTTTTATTCCGAACCCCTTTATGAGCCCGACAAATGACAGGCCGGCATCGTTTCTGCAATCTATCGCCGCCACTTTCACGATATCACGCTGCAAATCCGCTGCGATCTTTCCGGCGACGGGAAAAACATCCGCATGGAATTCCTTTGTCACCAGATCGCTCACCATCTCGATAATCCGGACCCTCACTCCAACTCTCTCCCCCGGGGAGAGAGGCGCTACCGTGACCGAACTGTCGCGAGCACCATTGACATAAATGTCAAAATCCGACGATTTCATGGTTCTTTTGAGCCGAATGCTTTGCAGACAACTATCGGAATAGTGATGCCTCCGGGGCCGCGCCAGCAGCTCTCCGTCTTTGAAAACCATACGGCCGTTGCTGATGACTATCTCAGGCGCAATGGTTCTCACATCGGGAAGCACCAGTATATCGGCGCACCTTCCGGGTGCAATGCCGCCTATGGCGCTGTCGAGGCCAAAATGTTCAGCGACGTTCAGAGTAGTCATCTGAATGGCGCTTACGGGATCGAACCCACAGGCGATGGCCTTTTGCACGGCAACTTCAAGATAGCCCTTCTCGACCATTTCTTTGGGCTCGACACTGTCGGTCACCAGAATAAGTCTTCTCAAATCCACACCGGCCTGCCTGATCTTGGAAAGTTGTTCGAGGTCTTTCCGAATGCTTCCCTCCCGCAACATCACGTAAAATCCGAGCCGCAACAACTCTATGGCCTCTGCTACGGTAATCGGCTCATGACAGGATGAGATGCCGGCAGCGGCATAGGCCGCCAATTTCTTGCCCTTTGCCCCCGCAGAGTGTCCTTCCAGGGGCTTCCCGCGATCGAGGGCGCTCTGAAGCAAGGGGACAATAGCCTCAGGCGACTGAAGCACCGCATGCCAGTAAGACTCTCCAAGCCCAACAATTTCATCTCTTTCCAGCAGCCTTTCCAGGACGCTGCGTGGAATGCCGTTTAGAGCCTTGCTGATAGATATGGTGGCCGGGGCAGTACCCAGGATTTTGATCGGCTGATCCTTCGCTGAATCGAGGAACTCGGTGACCCCCTCGTAACCCGCCGCCGGGAAGAACTCCATGGTCTCTGCAATAATCGTGGTGGTTCCACCTTTAATGAGATAGGGCATCATGGTTTCCACAGTTTGGAAGCTCATATGAGTATGACCGTCTATCAGACCCGGCACAAGGGTTTTGCCGGCGGCATCCAGAACCAGCGTAGATTCACCGGCAGCCGATGCTGCATGGGGGCCCACCGCGGCAATCCACTTTCCTTTGATGCTGACCGGGCAGTCTTCTAAGATTTCGCCGCTGTAAACATTGACGACGGAAGCGTTGAGGATCACGGTATCGGCAAATTCGACGCCAAGTGCGACCCGCATCAATGCGGTTCTTTCTTCCGCGTTGCATATGAGCATTCGAGAAGGGGGATTTCCCATTTCCTTTTTCTCCAAATTTTGTGACGCAATTTACAGGATTTTACTCCGAATAATGCATCAACCTGGCCACCAACGAATCTCGAAGGGCATTTTGGGTTCGTCCACCGCCCTTAACTCGTATCCATCCGGAAACCCCGGATGAGATACTAACAGTTTCCAATTCGGAAAGAAGGCATTTTTCGCCATGGCAAGGAAATCAAGGGTTTGCGCGGAGGCGTACCCATGTACGCCGCACAAGAAAACCCGGAGATTGACATAGCCAGGGTGGAAAAGGGCACTTTCCGGATGGAAACTAACTCGAAATAGGCCGTCCGTTTACCGCCAAGCCCGATTTTTCACCGTTCAGTCTTAACCGCTCACTGTTCAGCGCATTAAAGTCCCTTGACCCATTCGCCAACCTTATCGATGGCCTCCCTGGATTCTGGAAACACGCCGAAAAAGAAGAGCTGCCACACGTGGACCATGCCATCCCATATCTGCAGGGTGGCCTCTCCCCCAGCCGCCTTCACTCTTTCGACAAATTGTCTCGCATTTTCAAATAATATTTCAGGCGGCGTTGCTTGGACGAGCAATGGCGGAAATCCCTGGAGATTGCCAAAAAGAGGTGAGACCAAAGGGTTTTGGAGTTCCCCGCGATTCTCTTTCCCTAAGTAGGCAACACGCCACCAGAAGATGCCGACGTCGGCGAGTATGGGATCGGTTTCTCCATGAGAGATGGAAATACCACCGGTGTCAGTGCCGGGAGAAAAACATACCGCACCTTTGGGGAAAGGGATTCCGTTCTCACGAAGTTTGAGGATGGTCGCCAAAGTGAGGTTCCCTCCTGCGGAGTCGCCGGCGATTATGATATTCGACGGCTTGAATCCCTGACGCAATAGCCACCGGTAAGCCTTCGTGCAATCCTCGAGGCCCGCTGGAAAAGGATTCTCGGGAGCGAGTCGGTAGTTTATACTAAGCACTCGCATTTCCGTAGCATTGCCAAGCGCGACAGTCAAGGGGCGATAGCTATATGCGGACCCTAGAATCCAGCCGCCGCCGTGCAGGTACAACAGTACCTTTTCTTCAGACGCTCCAGGAACGATCTGCCACTCCGCCGGTACCCCATCGGCGTCCACGCTCTCAATCCTGACACCTTGCGGAAGCGGGTTTCGTTCCATCCTCATCTTTCCTGTTTGCTCGAACACATGACGCAACATGCCTGCCAGTGCCAACATCTCCTTCATGGTCATTACTGTCCAGACTTCATTGATGCTCACTTCACCCTTAAACAATTTCTCGTTGTTCTCGACGACCTTAGGCCAGATCGTCGCTATTTCTGGCGCCTTATTCGTTACGTACTCCGTAATCATGCCAGTCTGAATTTCGGCGCTCATTTTCAGGAATTGACGGACATCCTCTCGAAACGTGTCTAATTTTGCTACAGGCATCGTAATCCTCCTTCCGGATTCGATCCGGGTATGTATCCGAAATGCATTTCGTGTGTCGCACTCCGCTGAAAAATCTCCCGGGACAACCCTAAAACCGCAAAACCATACGATTCTCCAATCGAACATGCAAGTGATATGTCAACGGGCTGGTCCGGGCAGTTTCAGTTCAGATTTTTATAAAGAAAGCACCCCCGCGATCTCTATTTCCGGAAATGACGTATTCGCACTCAAATGAGATGGGAATCAAAACCAGAACCCATCAGTTGAGAGTCAAGATAGAAGCGGTTTGAGGTAAGAATTGAAAGCAAAAGCATATATAATACGCCGGTCCAGGGGACGGCCGCAGACATCACGAGGAAGGCGCCGGGCCTGCTCCCACGAAGACTGGCAGATACTGGAGCTCTAATTATTGGAACGGTGCACGACGAAATCATTTTAGAAGTTCCTTAAGGGATGGCAAGGGAAGCTGCAGCAATTCTCAAGGAGACTATGATTCAGGGAGGGCAAGCTTATCTTTCTAAAATTCCGGTTGAAGTTGAGGTTACAGTTGCGGACGTCCCATCGGTCCCGTTCGTGGCGGAGATCATAGTGGCTGAGGCTTGGGTATGATGTATCCGAAGCCTTGAGCAGAGCTGTCATCTCAAACTGCTCGAATTTGTCTGATCGGCATTTTTCTTGCGGGTTTTGATTGGAATATCGTATGATTTATGGATATTAGGCATTCCAAGAGCTTTTTCCGATGGAATCCTGGCTGGAAATGGGTTCGGCTCCAGTTGGGGGTGAACTTGACGCATTATTCAGGTCCCAAGGGGCAAGACGGGAAAATATCATTGCCGGGATTCAAAGTCGCTAAGAACAGCAATCACTGGGGGTAAGCATGAGCAATTTGTCCTACAATCTCGATGACAAAGTTTTTCTCGTAACCGGCGGAAGCCGGGGAATCGGTCTTGAAATCACCAAACTGCTTCTGGGACAGAATGCCAGGGTGGTAATCTGCGGCCGCAAACAAAGCGGGCTTGATGTGGCAAAAGAAGCATTCCAGGCGGAAGCCGATCGGCTTCTCGCCGTTCAAGCGCACATCGGAAAGGATGAGGACGTCGCCAACCTGTTTGAGCAGACCATGTCCGCCTTTGGCCGGCTGGATGGACTGATCAACAATGTGGGAATGAATATTGTCACATCTGTTGTGGATGCAGACCCATCCGTTTGGCAGAAGATTATCGACTCGAACCTTACCGCAACGTTCCGATGCTCTCAAAAGGCCGCAAAAATCATGCGGAAGAACAAGACCGGAAAGATTGTCAGCATCACCTCAATAGCCTCCAGACGCTCCGCACCGGCCATGGGGATATATGGGATCGCCAAGGCTGGAATTGAAATGATGACCAAGGTCCTTGCCATGGAACTCGCACCATTCAACATCCAGGTGAATGCAGTGGCGCCGTGCATGGTAAGAACCGACTTCTCCAAACCCTTCTGGTCCAATGATGATATAAAGAAAGAGATTCTGAAAACCATCCCTCTGGGCAGAATACCGGACCCAGTCGATATCGCCCATCCGGCCCTGTTTTTATGCTCCAAAGGGGCCGACTTCATCACAGGCCAAACCATCATAGTTGACGGAGGGGCAATGGTAATTTAGTAAAGATATGCAATCGGTGAAACAAGTCAAAGTCGATCAAAAGAACGCTTCGGAAAGCAATCAACTGCGAAAGCCTTACGCACTGTGGTGTGCGGGGACGGGAGAGGCGCCTCTCCCGCTCAGCTTTTACTCAGTCCTCAGTCCTCAGTCCTCAATGTGGTGTGGGGGGACGGGGGAGGCGCCTCTCCCTCCCACCCGCTTTGAGCAATTTATTACTGTATGTATTAAATGGGATGGGCACCGCCGTCAAGCCACTTCAATCAGCACCCTCGCATCCAGAGCCAAAACCCCCTTCCCACCATCGTTAAGGCTTACCGGGTTCAGGTCCATCTCGCGGATTTGCGGGAAGTGGTGCATGAGCAGGGAAACTTTCACAAGAATGTCGGCCGCCGCATGAAGGTCCGCCTCCCTCATTCCCCGGAAGCTGCCGAGTATACGTTTTCCGGAAAGCTCTTCGAACATTTCCAGTGCCGTATCGGCATTGACTGGAGCAAGACGCATACTCACGTCTCTCATTACCTCGACCATGATCCCCCCCAGGCCGGTGAGCACAACAGGGCCAAAGGAAGGGTCTCTTTTTCCACCGACCACAAGTTCCCGTGAGGCCGAGGCCATCTTTTGCGCAACGATGCCCGAGATGTCACCGGATATCTTCTGCAACCGGTACCATTCATCCCGCAGCGATTCGGCGTCTGGTACATTCAAGGAGATTGCGCCCCTGTCGCTCTTGTGGAGAAGCGAAGGAGAAACGGCTTTCAGTGCCAGGGGGAAATCCAGTTCCCTGGATGCATCAATGAGCTTATCCAGACTTTCCGCCATACGCCAGGGCACGGTTGGGACTCCTGCCAGATCCAGCAAATCGAGGACCTCGTGAAGGAGTGGTTGCCGTTTTTGCCTCGCGATGTCGCCGAACCACTTCCGGATGTCGTCAGCGGGAATAGAGGACGAGGAGCACATCATTGCAGACTCGTGCTTTGAGCGGCGAGCGGCAACGGTTTTTTGCCATTTCAAATTGACTGCAAGGGCCCTTACGGCTTCCGCGCAATCCTGGAAGAAGGGAAAATCCGAGTTTTTATGCTGGTACACCCTTTCGTCAAAAGGAATTTCCAAAACCAACGCAACAGGCTTTCCAAATTGCGATGAGAGCGCGGATACTTTTTTCACTAAAGCGCGTGACAGCTCTATTTCCATCACCATCTGGGAAACATGGATGTGTACAACGCCATCGATGTCGGGCTGAGAGAGAATTCTTTCCAAAATGCTGACATGGGAGTCGATCATGTAGATGTCTCCGAGATCCAATGGATTTCCAAGCCGGATGATATCGGCGCGACTCATCTCTCTGGCATCGTCGAGAATCTCCCGCTTCAGTGGCGGCAGATGAAAGCCGAAGGCTGCGCAAGCATCTGCGGCCGCCACGGCATGTCCGGCTGACCGCGACATGATAGCGAGATTTTTGCCCTTGAGCGGTTGGAGGCTCAAACCTTTCGCAACGTTTATCCCTTCGATGACGGAGTTCACCCTCAGGATGCCGGTCTCACGGCAGACGGAATCAACAACTTGGTCATCTACCGCCAGAGCAGCAGTGTGAGACTGGGCGATTGTGGAACTCACAGCGCTGGTGTTTGACTTGTGAAGGATGATGGGCTTGGAACATCCTCTCGCAAGGTCTGCAAAGAGTCGGCCTCTTTTGAAATCTTCCAGGTAGAAGTATATCAAAGAGGTTTCAGGATCATCAACGAGGTAGGCCAGGTAATCCACCTCATCGAGATCAAGTTTATTTCCCATGCTGACAAATTTGCCTATGCCCACACCGGAGCTGGATAGCCTCCCGCAGAGACTGTTCCCAATTCCCCCGCTTTGTGAAAATATGGCGGTCTTGCCTGTTCTGAACGGGGCCGTAACATTGGTAAACGGAGCATAAAGGGCGTTGGCGGTATTTGCAAACCCCACGCAGTTGGGGCCGATAATCCGAATGCCACACCTCTTGGTCGTTTTCATTATTTCTTCTTCAAGCATTGCCCCTTTTTCCCCGTGCTCCCGAAAGCCTGCGGAACTTATAACAGCCCAACCTGTTCCTTTGTCGCAGCACTGAGCGAGCACATCGCTTACGAAAGACGCGGGTACGAGAACAACCGCGACCTCGGCGGTTCCGGGCAATTCGGAGACCGAACGATAAATCGGCAATCCGGAGACCTCCCCGCCTCGAGGACCAACAGGGTATATTTTTCCTTTATATCCAAGGTTAACAAGATTTGAGACGACATTCTTCCCGAGATTGTCTATTGCGTCAGAGACTCCAATTATCACGATAGATTCTGCATTGAATAGGTCATCCACACTTCTGCTCCTGCTTGTGCTTTAGTCCGGAATAATGCATCAACTTCTGCGCTATGCACCAAAACTGGATGTTGGGGTCGGATTTTTGCCGGAAAAACCTCCGCTGCACTCTTGCAGCCCCCAAAACAATACGATTTCACAGTTGAACGTGCAAGTGATAAGTCAATGAGACCTGGTTGGGCAATTTCAGAGGGACAACCGAAGACATCACAAAGAAGCCCCTTGGATTACTCCCCCAAAGATTGGCGGATTCTGGATCTCGGATTATCGGAACGTTGCGTGAAGAAATCATTCTCGAAGTTCCTGAGAAGATGGCAAATGATGCCGCCGCCATTCTCTAAAAAAACAATGATTCAATCAGGCAAAGATTATCTCGGTAAAGTTCCTGTCGAGGTCGAAGTCACGATTGGGGATACATGGGCAGAGAAGTAGACAAAGCCGGCCTCAACTTCATGACTGCGCCGGTTGTAATATGTGATCGCTTCAATTCGATCTTACGCGATTCACACCCCCGGTTTCCGATCTGATCGCACATGTTGCCGGCTGTTGATCATAAGGCGGTTATGCGCAGTCCGTTCTTTGGGCTCGATGGGTTGGCAAGAAATTTGTTCCACACAGCCAGTGCAGATGGTCTCTTCACAGATGGGTGGAATTGTCCCGATTTCTATCGGCGGGCATGGCGATTGTAACAGATTGAGACAAGAACAAGCCGTGGCAGGCCGGGACCTGTCCACCTTAAAAAGGTTGATTTTTTGTCTGGACTTCGCGGTCCACTTTAGAGCGCCGGCTGCTCATCTTCGCTTCCGGACCCGGGCCCCTCTCTCTCCGGCAAAGCTGCAGCCGGAAGCCATTTGGTGACCATCTTTCGCAAATGCTTAGGTGTAAAGGGCTTGCTCATATAGTCATCCATTCCTGCAGAAACGCAATGAGAGCGGTCATCGCTCATGGCATTTGCAGTAAGAGCGATAATAGGGATATGTTTTGCCTCTCCGTTCTTCCCATGCTCGAGCATCCTGATGACTTTGGTCGCTTCATAGCCGTCCATATCGGGCATCTGGCAGTCCATGAGGATCAAATCGAATGTTTCCGATTCCAAAAAACGAACGGCTTCCCTGCCGTTTTGAGCAACGGTGACTTTACATCCGAAATTCCCCAACATGCATTCAGCCACCTTTTGATTGATTAAGTTGTCCTCAGCGAGAAGAATCCTGGCTCCGGCTAGAGACTCGGAAAGCTCCGGAACTTTCGTCAGCTTTTCATATACGGCTTCTTCCGATGCATGCCGGAATGTATTGATGCATTCCCTCAGGTTCGACGGAGAAACGGGTTTCTCCAGAAGAGCGGCTATATTCTTCGATTTTGCATCTTTCAGGGACATCTGTAGCCTTCTCGGGGCCAAAAGTACAATCGGGCAAAGAGTGGCCGGGTTGTCCTTTTCCATGTTGCGAACGAGTTCCATTCCGCTCATTCCAGAGATCTCAGCACCAATGATTGCAACATCGTACATTGCTCCATCCTGGGACGAGGACCTTAACCTATCGAGAGCTTCTGATGCATTCTCCGCCGCATGGGCCATACCTCCCCATGATGTGATAATACGTTTTAGAGCCTCGCGAGTGACCTCGTTGCCATCGGCGATGAGTACCCGGGCATCGTTTAGCCAGCAGTCCTGTTCAACATGCACGGATGTGCTGTCATTAGCTTCTTTGAACTTGACGCTGAACCAGAACTCAGAGCCCTTCCCAACCTCACTGGTTACCCCAATCTTGCCTCCCATCATGCGGGCAAGATGCTTGCAGATTGCCAGCCCCAATCCTGTTCCCCCGAAACGCCTCGTGGTGGAGCTGTCCGCCTGAGAGAAATGATCGAATATCCGGCTTTGCGCTTGGGGATCAATGCCTATACCGGTATCGGCCACCCTGAATCGGATGGTCGAGGCCTTGCCCTCTTCACGCACGGCGGAAACACGAACTGAGATGGCTCCCTGCTCGGTGAACTTGAGGGCATTGCCGATGAGATTATGCAGTATCTGACGGAGTCGCACCGGATCGCCGTGCATGGCTGCCGGGACTCCGGGATCTATGACTAAGGCGAGATCAAGGCCTTTGCTGAATGCGCTTTCGGCAAAAATTGTTATAGACTCCTCCAACAGTTGGTGCAGGCTGAAGTCGAGACCTTCGAGGCATAACTTCCCGGCTTCTACTTTGGAAAGGTCGAGGATGTCGTTCAAAATCCCGAGTAGAATCTCACCTGATAGCTTCGCGTTTCCGAGAAGCTGCTGGTCCTTCTCGTCCATGTGCCTGTCTTGCAGCAATTGAATGCACCCAAGCAGTCCGTTCATAGGTGTTCTGATCTCATGGCTCATGTTGGCGAGAAATTCAGACTTGGCCAGGCTTGCTGCTTCAGCCGCTTCTTTTGCCTGCTTCAAATGCAATTCATGATTCTTGCGCTCCGTTATATCTCGTATGAACACGAGATCGGCCACTCTCCCACGAAATGTGGTGAGTCCCGCATTCAACTCTACTTGTATTGTTGAGCCATTTGAAATCCTCAGGTGAGTTTCGTAACTCGATGGGATATTCTCCCCGCGGATTCTCCCGTTGTAGCGATCCTCGATCAGTGATACCAGGGATGGTTCCAAAAACTTGACGAATAGATTTCCGATTATTTCATCGACATCCCGCCCTATGATTTCAGCCAGCCGAGGATTTGCATACTGTATGACCGCATCCTGAATCAGGACTATACCGTCATTGGCTCGCTCGACCAAATGGCGGTATTTTTCCTCACTTTCCTCAAGGGCCGTCTCCTTGGAATGGAGCTTGGCGAAAGTTGCAGTCAATTCCTCGTGCCGCGTGGACAGTTCACGGTGTGCTTTGTCCCTCACGTACTCGTAGATAAAGGAAAAGATGGTCACAACAATGAACGACACTGCGAAGCGAGCAACGAAATCGACTGGATAGGATGTCACCAGTGGGGAGAATTTCCTCAAGTACAGCACGAAAACCAGTGAAATGGTGATGAGAATGGCGCTGGTTGTCAGACCTTTTTTATTACCCAGCAGAAAGGAGGAGGAGAGAGGGAAGATAAACATCCAGACGTGCCCCGTCTGGTTCATGCCGCCTGTAACAAAGAGGTAAAGGAATAGAACCCCTCCCAAGCCAATCGTGATCTCGCATGCGAGATCAACGTCGCCTCTGATGCGCACATAGACAATATTGCCCAGCATAAGCAGACCGGCTGAGATGTCCGCGACAGCCAGCATATACTTGTGTGCGGCCAGGGCCATAGCCCCGAATAAAAACAGATTGACGATAGCCGCGATACTCATTGAGTTTAGCAATATGAATCTGTAGACGAGCATCGGCGGGGCGCTCGCACTGAAGTTGCCGGCAAAGATATTCCTGAGCAGGTTCATGGCTTCTCATTCATGCCAGTGTCGAAATGAGGTCACTTCGACGAGAGATTTTTTCCTCGAGTAATTATTTTCGTTTACAAGTAAATAATCGGGATAGAGGACGACATGGTTTAATCAAAAATGAAGTCACCGGCGGACACTTTCCGAGAGAGGTGCTAGGTCAATGAGACTGGTTTTGGCGTTTGACGACACGTCACTGGCTGCGCAGTTAATGGCCGCGTTTTCGTCCCCTGGTGTTTTTTGGTGTAAGGCTCAGGCAAAATGAGGGTTGCATTCAGATTGCCCGAGGCGGAAATGATTCAACATCGAGATCCGAAGGCCAATCTTCATGATTTCGATGAGTACGCTTTGCAATAGGGAGAGGACAGCATTGTAAGGAACACATTAACGCAACAAACAGGGAGTAAAAAAGGAGAAAGCCAGGTGGATGCCTGGCTTCCGGGGTTTATGGTTAAAGGGTCCCAAAAACCAAAACTCAAGAAAGAGACCCAATCTTATGGTCTTAAAATAGCAGATTTTCCGCTTTTGACAATCAGGCCCAGAGTGTATTTTCCATTTACTAATACAGTAATATGAACGTAGAGTTACCCTAAGGGCGGGTCATGCTCCATATCGTCAAATTCGACCAGCTCGCCGATCACCGTAAAGATTACGCGCTCGCAAATATTGCCGGCGCGGTCGGCTGTGCGTTCCAGGTTATGGGCTACCCACAAGAGGTGGCTGGTGTCGTCGATCTTCCCGGGGTCCGCGAGAGTGTAAGTCATGAGTTCGCGGTATACCTGGTCATAAAGATCGTCGATCTGGCGGTCTTCGGCAAAAATCGAACGCGCTGTCTCCACATCTCTATCAACGAAGGACAGGAGCGCTCTGTGTAGCATATCCGCTGATAATGCCGCCATGCGGGGAATATCCACAAGCGGCTTTAACAAAGGTTGTGAACCGAGCTGTACTGTAATCTTTGCGATCCCCTTAGCGTAGTCGCCTATCCTCTCCAACTCGCCGGCAATTTCCAGAATAGCCGCCAGAGTCCGCAAGTCCCTGGCCATAGGCTGCTGCCTGGCTATAAGAACAAGGGTATCCCATTCTATCGCGTAGCGTCTCCGGTTAATCTCGGAATCGGCTGCAATCAGACGGCGGGCCGCTTCGATTTGTGATGTCTTGAGGATCTCAACAGACTCGATTATGGACCGCTCGACCATCGCCCCGAGATCGATCAGTTCATCCTGAAGTCGTTCCAATTCCTTGTTCAATTGAGTTCCCACTATGTAAGCACTCCCCTGATTCGCGAAAAACATTGGCGATAGGCCGCTAAAGCAATGATACAAGCCTTCAGGTCGTTAAGACGTTAACAACATGCATTCTATAGACGAAATGCAGACAATTGCTATCGAACCTGCATCAGTCGTTTATAGAAGTATCATAACTATCTTCGGATGCAACCGGAATAATGCATCGAGTTGAATGCTACGCATTAAAACCGTATTTTTCTGCTCGCGTTCAGCCCGCAAAACCTTCAACATAAAGTCTGATATACATCGTTTGCGCGAAGAAGGGCCGACCAAAAGAGTACCTTGGGCCGGCCCGGATGTGGTGTTGGAGAATTGGACTGGAGCTTTGGTAACGGGGCACCTCCCGAAGCTATCTATATCAAGCGCAAACTCTCATCTGCGCTGAAGCGGGAGCATGCGAGACAGGAGGAGAGGTGGAGGGTTCTCGTAACGCTCCCACAAAGATTAGTCCTTGTGCTTGGGTTCTTTGTCGTGTCGAGATTGCCATTTCTCTCGCATTTGTTCAACGTTGGCGCGCTGCTCCGGGGTCAGGACTGCATAGATTCTGGATTTCATGTGCTCTCTGGCCACGATCAAATCAGCTATCGTATCCGCTTGTCCCTTGGCGATGGCCCGAACCTTCGCCTCGTCAAATTGACCCTTTGGGAGAGCGCGGAGCTGATCGCGCCCCGCCTTTAGTTTTTCAACAAATGGTTTCATTTTGGCGCGCTCTTCGAGCCTGATGGAAAACACCTCTTTCTTTTGCTCGTCAGTCAAATTGAGTTTTTTCCACAAATGGTGATGCCCGTGACGATCCCAGTGACGATGCTTCCAATGCTCCCCGCATTTCCCTTTAGCGGTGCCTGCATCTTCTGCCCCGACCGCGATAGAGTTGAAGAAAAAGCATGACCCCATCATCCATACTGCCGCTACCAAAGTTATGGTAAACCCTGTCAGTAATCTTTTCATATCGTTTCTCCTTATAATTTGATGTCCGTTGATGAATAGATATAAGAAATCCGCGTCAAGGTCGAGTTAATATTAGTTAAAGTGAGTAAAGTTCTGTAAAGGAATATCTGAGTTAAAGTTGCGTTTCGCTGCGTTATACCCAGCAACTGACTCAGTCTCTTTTTTCTATGCGATAGACCATCTTGGCCGCAACTTCTACAAAACGGCTTATCATCCAGGGAAAGCGTAACATCAGCGGCATAAAGATATCTGGTCCAGTGAGTCTGGAAGAGATAAAGAACGGAGAATTTGTATTGGTGCTGACCAATGTGAGATCATTGGCAAAAGACTATAAACACGGATTATGCGCTGCTATGCGTGAAATCACTCTGCAGTAGCCTTGACTCTCTGATATTATGCTAAATTAAATCAAAGTGATGAGGGGCGAAATGATGAGGCCATTCATCTCAGCTTCTGCAGGTCAATTTGCATCGACTTCAAGGATGCCAAAATCAATTCTCTCACCGGCTTCCTCCTCATGCGGCGGTAGGCGAAAGATTCAAACCTCCGTGGCGAAAGTGTCAAGCCATCCACAGACTCGATAGTAAGGCAGCCTGCAAAGGTTGGGGCCAGAGTGGGCTACCATGCCTCGAGGAGCGTGGGGCACTTCCATGTGGCCTCGGCTTTCCCCTTGCTCGCCGCTATCGCATTCTATTCGCTTAAGTGCCGTCCAACCCGCCGGGGCGGGAAAACGATGCCATCAACTGCGAAAGCAATTGCGTGTCCTAAAATTGCAAAAATCGGTTCCCTTTACACACTACTTGCATTTTTTATAAGTATATGGGAAAGTTCTATGGCCTTGAAGCTGTCCCGGGAGTTTTTTAGGGCGTTGGATGAACCCCAATTGCCCTTCGAGATCGGTTGGTGGTCAGGTTGATGCATTATTCGGATTAAAATCAATCTGGATGGATCTGTTGAACACTGGATGGATGCTTTTCCTTTTGCTTTCAACCAACCACTGACATGAGGCCTTCCCTTCCTTTGATTAGTTTGCGCTATAGTATCATATGGTTGGGTGGGACACAGCATAAATTTTCCGGTCTCTAATACATTACCCGGATTATAGTGTATTTTAGGATGCAGGCAGGGGGCCTCTCGTTTAAGTAATCTGAACTCTAAAAGCCACACGACGGGAAATTTGGTGTTCTGAGACACTCTGATTTTTTCTATGGGTGTCCCTCCGGACTTCGAAAGCTCGCTGGAGAAGAGCGAATTATGGCCGGCTTTGTTACCGAGGTCAGATGACGCACATGAGAGATCGCAGAGGGCTTCCTCCGATATCCATGCTCCAGCTTAGTTTTTTGGCAATCTGCCTTGCCCTGCTGATGAGCAGCGGGATGCTCTCGGGCTGCGGCGGTAAAAAGTCGGAGACGGGGGCCGGTGTGGGTGACCACACCCGCATAATTGAAAATAAAGGATCAGATACTCTCGTAAACTTAGCTCTCGCCTGGGCCGAAGCCTATATGGAGGCACATCCGGAGGTGAGCGTCTCGGTGACCGGGGGAGGCAGCGGAACCGGCATTGCGGCCATGATAAACGGAACGGTTTCGATCGCAAACGCCTCTCGGGAAATGAAACCCGAAGAGATAGCGGCCGCGAAGGCCAACGGTGTCAGCCCGGTTGAATTCGCAGTTGCTCACGATGCTATTGCGGTCGTCGTCAGCCCATCCAACCCGGTTCAGTATCTGACGATAAAGCAGATCTCAGACATCTACACCGGCGAGATCCAAAACTGGATGGAAGTTGGGGGCGAGAATAGGCCGATCGTGCTGCTGTCAAGGGAGTCCAATTCGGGGACTTATGTCTATTTTCTCGAAAATGTGATCCGGATGGGAAATAGCAAGAGCAAGCTCCTGTTTTCGCCGGACACGCTCCTTATGCCTTCGAGTGAAGGGATAAGCAGTGAAATTCGCCAAAACCCGAATGCAATCGGGTACGACGGCCTCGGATACGTGACCGGGGACCAGAAAGTCATAGCAGTATCAAAGAGTGGAAACGGTCCCTTTGTTGTTCCGTCGGCACAGACCGTCAAAAACGGTTCCTACCCTATTGCGCGTCCGCTCTACATGTATACGGGGGGTGAGCCTGCGGGACAGATAAAGGACTACATCGAATGGATACTTAACGGTGGCCAGACCCTTGTGGCAAAACTGGGCTTTGTCCCTCTACAATAAAATTTCACAAAGACCTGGGAGGCGCCGGGCCGGTTCATCCGAAACAGCGGGCAAACCCTGGACCGAGTTTTTCATCGAATCCACCATCCGCGTACTCGGATTTTCCACGATCGGCTTCGTGCTGCTCATTTTTTTCTTCTTGCTCAAAGAGGGTCTCCCCGTGCTATGGGAGGTCTCTCCCGGCAACCTGTTTGGGATTCGATGGTATCCCACCTTCGATATTTTCGGCACTCTTCCACTGATCCTGGGATCGGCTTATGTAACCATAGCCGCAATAGCCATCGCTCTTCCCCTGGGAGTGACAACCGCTGTTTTTATCCGCGAAGCGGCGCCCGATTGGGCCCGTGAAATTCTAAAACCACTGATCGAAGTACTTGCTGGTATACCATCCGTGGTTCTGGGCTTTTTTGGAATGCACGTCATAGCGCCTTTGGTGCGCACCACTCTTCATGTCCCGACGGGCCTTACGGCCTTCACGGGCGCTGTGCTTCTGGCCTATATGTCTTTGCCCACAATAATCAGTGTGGCGGAGGACGCCTTGGACAGCGTACCGAAGAGTTACCGCGATGCAGCCCTGGCGATGGGTGCCACCCATTGGCAGACTATCTGGCGGGTAATTGTGCCTGCTGCGCGCTCCGGAGTAGCTGTGGCCGTGATGCTTGGGATGGGCAGGGCGATCGGTGAGACTATGGCGGTCATGATGGTTACTGGAAATGCAGCCCGGATGCCTCTGAGTCTTGGATCGCTCTTCATGCCGGTGAGGACTATGACCGCTACGGTGGCGGCTGAAATGGGAGAGGTCGCAAACGGGAGCGTTCACTATCACGCTCTTTTTGGAATTGGGATCATCCTGTTCATCCTTACATTTATCATCAATATTCTGGCTGCAAGCGCAATTTTCAAAAAGCGGCAAAAAGGGGGCCTGCGCTGATGGACCGCAACCGGGTGCAGCAGATAGGATTTGCCTTGCTGACCTTGTCGGCGATAGCCGTAGTTGCGCCCATTTTGATCGTGATTGGAATTATTCTGGTTGAAGGGGCAAGAGCCATCTCCTGGGAATTCTTTTTTTCGATGCCATACGATGGCATGAAGCAAGGAGGCATTCTCCCGGCTATAGTCGGAACGCTCATTCTGACAGTGGGCACTGCGGTTGCCGCCATACCGGTCGGTGTTGCCGGAACTATTTATCTTGCCGAGTATGCGAAAGACACCTGGATGACCCGGGCCATCCGGCTTGCAATCGTAAACCTGGCAGGCATTCCTTCCATCGTTTACGGGCTCTTCGGACTGGGCATGTTCGTACTCTTTCTGCATATGGGCACTTCAATCCTGGCCGGCGTGCTAACCCTGGCAATCATGACCCTGCCGGTAATCATCAGCACCTCCGAAGAAGCACTGCGGGCCGTACCCATGGAATTTCGCACCGTTATCGCAAGCCTTGGCGGAACGCGCTGGCAGGCAATCCGGTATATCGTGCTCCCAGAGGCCCTGCCGGGTATAATAACGGGCATAATTCTAGGCCTTTTGCGCGCTGCCGGGGAGACCGCCCCCATTCTGTTTACGGTTGCCGCCTTCTATCTGCCCCGCCTGCCCCAGTCGCCCTTCGACCAGGTAATGGCGCTGCCTTATCACCTCTATGTCATCAGCACTCAGGTGCCCGGCATGCCGTTCAGCGTTCAATACGGAACGGCGCTCGTTCTGCTCATTCTCGTCCTTTCCATGAATGTGGCGGCAACAGTCCTGCGAAGCTATTTTCGCAGGAGGCGGCAATGGTAAACCCTAAAATATTCATCGAGGGGGTAAATTATTCTTACGGAGACTCCCAAGCGCTGCGCAACATCACCCTGGAGGTACCGCCCCGGTCCGTAACTGTTTTTTTCGGTCCAGCGGGAGGCGGAAAGTCAACCTTGCTTCGTCTGATTAACAGGCTGAACGATATGGTCGAAGATACCCGCATGACAGGGCGGGTTCTTTTGGACGGCAAAAACATCTACGATCCCGGCACCAACGTCGCAAGCCTGCGCCGCCGCGTGGGGATGGTCTTCGCGCTCCCGCTTCCTCTTCCCGGGACCGTTCGGGAAAATGTTACCTACGGGCTGAAGCTGGCCGGTCATCGGAACGACGGCAAAACGGAGGAGATCCTGGAGCGCAGTCTCACAAGGGCCGCTTTATGGGATGAGATAAAAGACAGGCTGGACAGCCCGGCAAACGCCCTTTCAGGGGGCCAGCAACAAAGGCTTTGCATCGCCAGGAGCCTGGCGCTGGAGCCTGAGGTGCTGCTGCTCGACGAACCGACCTCCGGTCTGGACCCGATTTCAACGAGAAAGGTCGAGGGATCTCTTCACGAACTGAAAAAACTCTATACGATCATCATCGTTCCACACAGCATACAGCAGGCAGCCAGAGTGGCGGACCAGGCGGCTTTCGTTCTTATGGGCGATCTGATCGAATACCGCCCTGGAACGGAGATATTCACAATCCCCAGTGACAGGCGCACTGAAGATTACGTTACGGGCCGTTTCGGATAGCCCTTTAAGCGAAGAAATGGAAAAAATCAGGGTAGAGCACTTAAATTTTTATTACGGCCAAAAACTTGCCCTCAGCAACATTTCGATGTCCATACAGGATCGACGCATAACGGCGCTGATCGGGCCTTCGGGGTGCGGCAAATCGACTTTTCTGCGTTGCCTCAACCGAATGAACGACACTATTCGGGGCACAAAGGCGGAGGGCCGCGTCGAATTCCACGGCCGTGACATCTACTCCCCCGGCACCGATGTGGTTGAACTGCGCAGGCGGGTAGGAATGGTCTTTCAGCGCCCAAACCCTTTTCCGCAGTCCATTTTTGACAACATCGCCTTCGGGCCGCGTCTGGTTGGACTTCACACCAACAGGGACGACCTTTACGAAATAGTTGAAAAGAGTCTTCGCAGCGCCGTGCTCTGGGATGAGGTTAAAGACATGTTGAAAGATAATGCGCTGGGCCTGTCTCTTGGTCAGCAGCAAAGACTCTGCATCGCACGAACTATCGCCGTAAAACCCGAGGTCATCCTGATGGATGAGCCCTGCTCAGCCCTGGACCCGATTGCAACCCTTCAGATCGAAGAACTTATGCGGTCGCTCAAAAAAGATTACTCTATTGTCATTGTGACCCACAACATGCAGCAGGCATCCCGCGCTTCCGATTACACAGGCTTGTTCTGGCTGGGCGATTTGGTCGAATTCGATGCGACCGAGACCATCTTCACCCGGCCGAGCCAGAAACTCACCGAAGACTACATCACCGGCAGGGCGGGATAAACCCGATTCGGATCGTAGATGGACCGGAATCCGAGTGTTCCGTGACCTGAAAAAAGCGCTTGAGGAGGGCCAAGATGGATAGATAAGCCTAAAGCTTGTACTTTGTTATTGTAAAGAAAAGATGGAAGAACGGAGAATAATTTCGCCTGCTCACTGCCTGCAAAACTATTTCCGGTTTCACTTCGAGGCTTCCGTCCAAAGCTTATTCCCTGGGCATTTTCAAGATCTGCTCGTAATGCCCTCGCTCGATCTTGGACATAAACCAGACTATGTTGAAGCTGGCCAAAACCCCGATCGGACGTTTAGGTCCAGCGTGCGGGTCGACGATAATCAGATGTTCGAATCTTGTTCGTTGCATGATTTCGATCGCTTTTTCAATCGGCATTTGAGGATCGACATCGAACTTGTAAGGTCGCATCACCTGTTCGGCTTTTATTTGTTCCAGGTTTTCTCCATAGAACCGAACTACAGCCAGCCTGGATATCAGGCCCCAAACCTCACCGGTCTCATCCTGCACCACCACCGTGCGGAACCGATTCTCTTTCATCATTGTCAAGATATCCTTGAGGTTGTCATCCAGATTGCAGGTGATAACCTCACGGTCCATTAGATCACATACTCGCATGTTTGTTTGAACCCTCCTCCTCCACCATGGCGGAAATGACGTCTTCAATGTGGAGCATCCCCAAGACGGCTTTGCTTCCGGGACGGTCTGAAGTAACGATAACGTGCTCGATTTTGCGCCGGTCCATTAATCGGATCGCTTCGCTTAATGGCATGTTTGGGCTGATGGTATAAGTATGGGGCAGAAGGATTTCTTTGGCCGAAGTATCGTCGAGGTCCTTACCGAACGCCTTCAGAATGCTGCGCGCTGAAATGATCCCAAGGACCTCATGCTCCTTGTTCGTAACCACACAATAGCGTGTTGAATTAACCGCCAGGATTTGAGCCACCTCCTTGATGCTGGTCTCTTCGCCACATGAGATGACTCCCTTCTTCATTAAGTTCATAACTCTTTCCTGCATCCGTGCGCCCTTCCCTGATCGAATGTTTTTCGTTTTCGTTATCCGGACAGGCGTTGTTGAGCTTTTTTCGGGAAAGCCTGACTGACGGCCATAAGTTCATTTCTTTCGGCGCCATTGTCGCACTAAAGTCCCCGCAGATCAAGGCCTTCCAAGCGACAGGCCTTCCAACCAAGGGACAATACCAATAACTACAGTAGTGATCTCAGGTTTTCCAAATTTTTGTTTTACCATCGTGCCACTGTACGTAATAAATCTTTGAAACAGACCCCGATTCAGGCTCAGAGAAAGTCCACACAGCCGAATCATTGAGTTCGGAGGCATTGTCAAATGGGGCCCAGTATTGCCGGAATGGTGACAAAAAAATGAAAAGGACTGGCCGCCAATTCATTCCGGCGAGCAGTCCCTTCAAATCATTTTATTGAATGAGACGGGATTAAACTCTGCTATTTGACTTTTTCACTGAGAGTCTTGCCTGCTTTGAACTTGACAACTTTTGACGCCGGAATTTCGATCTTTTCGCCGGTCCGGGGATTGCGGCCTTCACGCTGAGACCTTGCCCCAACGCTGAAGGTCCCGAAACCTACCAGCGTAATCTTGTCACCGCCTGACAAAGCTGCGGAAACAGCTGAAACAAATCCGTCCACCGCTTTTTCAGCCAGTGATTTGGCAATTCCAACTTCACTTGCGATTTTTGCAACCAATTCAGCTTTCGTCATTTCCTCTTCTCCTCAAAGATTGGACAATCCAAGGTCATTTCATCCTAAGACCTCTTAACAATTCCGTGTTTCACACCCTCCATCATCTTCGATCATTAGACCAACATAGGCCTTGTCTCCCAGATTAATTTCGTGTTTGGCGATAAATTCAAACACGTGTTCCAGCTCCAAAAACTTCGCTACGCCATTTTTATCAAGAATCAGCTTTCCGTTCGGATCATAATACGAAGTTGGAAGCATATCTTCTCGTGAGCTTGCACAAATTATATAAAAACAACGTTGCCCTTTCATGAAGCTCAGTCCTGATTGAGAGGTAGTGCAAAGAGGTGCGGGTGGCACCTGATGAAGTCATTAGTTCATGGTATTATTGGTTCGTCCTGGTTGTAAGGCAGCCCAATGATAAATGCTCACACCACTGAAGTGATTTTCGTCGTCAGGGAGCGAAACCATATCCATCTTTGTGACATAATAAAAAGTTCTCGACTTCACGGTCTCCGCCTCGGCAGTTTCACGCAGGTTCAAGAGCGGGCGGGGATAAACCACGCCCCTACTGCAGCATTGTCGCGCGGTTCTTCTGTGGAAGGGCTTTATGCCCTCCCGAAGCACCCGATTTGAACGCTGCTCCGTATTACTCCATACAGAAGCCCTTTTGTGACTGAAATATATCAAAAAAAGGTTTCAGAAAGGTTACATCTCAATTGGAGTTCATGAAGGCTGGCGGGGCGTCCAGACTGCATCTCGGGAAAAAAGTCCCGTTCGCAGAATTTTTTGGCTGGATCGTCATAGCTCTCAGATGTCCATAAGAGCTCTTCAGACGAATTAATCGACCAGGCAGAGAGGGGCGAATCCAGAGGGCCTTAGACGGAAAATGATTCAGAATCAAGGTCCGAGATGGACTCTTCATGATTTTCAATGGGTACGCCTTGCAATAGGATATGTTTGCGAGCTCATCTTTATACACGTATAGATCAAACGCAGACTTCTTTTTCATTTCTTCCAAGGTATGGCCGTAGAGGTAATTCCCCATTTTGTTCCACCCGATAAACCTTCAAAGCTTATCCACAATTGAGATGGCATCGGGCGAATTCTCAAGGATATTCTCAAGGCAGGCATTGGTCCGGCTGATCTCCTCTTCGGCGGGCTCACAACAATTTGCGCTCCTGCCTAAAGGCATTCAAGTTATTCCCATGCCCGGGACCCTACCCCTGTGATGAATGTGATTTCGGTTGGCACTTGTATTTAAGTCGGTATTGTTCCAGGAGTTCAAGACGTTGAAAGAAAACTGGCAAAACAGTTACATGCATTCACTAAAATTCGATGGAATTTAGGTAGGATCTCAGATTGACCTTGCTCTGTTTCAACCCGAGCTTTGACCGAAGACGATAGCGGTGAGTCATAATAGTATTTAAGGAGACCCCAAGCATCGAGGCGATTTCTTTGTTTCTTTTTCCAGCTCTGATAAGATTTGCAACCTGGACTTCCATTGAGCTGATGTGCGCATAGTGAAGCGACAAATTTTTCATAAATGGAGAACAGATTTCCGACAGATTTGTCTTAATGATCTCAATATATGCCTTATACTCTTCATTAAGGTAAGTATTTTGCAACTTATCTATATAGGGGAGAATCAGTTTCTTCACATTGTATACAACATTTTCACTGAGTGTATCCTTGTCTTTCTCCGCCCGCTGAAGGAGTACTCCCATGGCAATATTCATTTCTTTAAGTTGCCTCTGCATCTTCCGTTCGCGATCAATCCTTTCTATCTTTGCCTTGAGTTCAGACGTTTGGAACGGTTTTGCTATGAAGTCGACCGCCCCGGCCCTAATTATGTCGCTGTACGTATAAATACCGGTATGACCGGTCATCATGATCGTATCGAGTCCGGGATCGATTTTAAGAATTTCACTGAGCAGTTGCGGGCCATCAATGCCCGGCATTTTAATATCTGAGATAACGAGATCGAAATCGTTTCGTTTCAATACTGCCAGTGCTTTAGCCGGATCGGTGAAGCTTTCGCAATAATAACCGGATGATCGCAAGAATTTAGTCAGCATGGCACAAATATCCTGTTCATCATCAATGACCAGGACCCGTTTAATTTCCATTTCCAAATCAGGCCCCCTTTTGTGCATCGAGAATCTTTCGGACCATCTCGGATATTTGTCTCACTCCATAAGGTTTCAACAGTAGTTCCACGCCAAGCTCTTTCACGCTGTCAGGGGTAATTTTTTCACTAAACCCCGTGCAAAGCACGATCGGCATATCAGGCCGAATCCGCAACACTTCCATGGCAAAATCAAGCCCCCTCAGTTTGGGCATAGTATAATCGGTGATGACGAGGTCGAATTCGTCCGGACTCGAACGGAAAACCTCCAGAGCTTTCACACTGTCCGTTTGAGAGGTGACATTGTAGCCCAGATGCTCCAGGAGTATGGTTCCCATTTCCATCACGGCCGGTTCGTCATCGACGAGCAAAATCCTTTCCGAACCGCGCTGCAGAACATCGTCAACTTGCATGGCTGTTTCAGATTGGACATCAACACTCGGGATGTAGATAGTGAACGTTGTGCCTTTATCTGGTTCGCTTCGGACGGTAATTGCCCCCTCGTGCCGTTTGACTATTCCGCTAACGACCGCGAGCCCCAGGCCGCTTCCCTTTCCCACCTCTTTGGTAGTGAAGTAAGGGTCGAAGATATGCTCCATGGTGCTTGCATCCATTCCACACCCGGTATCTGAAACCGTCAATCTCAGGTGTGGTCCGGGCTTGAGATCGACGATTGACTGATCTGCCAAATCGCTTTCGCTCAAATCGACATGGGACAGGCGAACTTCCAGAATGCCATTGTCATCCATTGCATGGGCTGCGTTGGTGCAAAGGTTCATCAACACTTGGTGGATTTGAGTTGGATCGGCCAGCGCTACACCCATCCGTATATTTTGCCTTATTTCAACCGAGGTGGGAAGCGAAGACCGCAAAAGCTTCAAGGCCTCTTTGATAATCAAACTTATATCGATCAGTATTCTTTGCTGCTCTTGAGCGGAGCGGGAAATCGTCAGGATTTGCCTGATCAGCTCCTTGGCCCTTAGAGATGCGCTGAGCACCTGCTCTAAACCATCTCGCAGCGGACTGGATGGAGAAAGTTCATTTAGAGCCATTTCCGTGTAACCCATCATAGGCTGCAGGATATTGTTGAAGTCGTGTGCTATACCTCCGGCAAGCGTCCCGATTGCTTCCAGTTTCTGAGCCTGGCGAAGCTCGGCTTCCAGCTTTGCCTTTTCTTCCTCCGCACGTTTGCGTTCGCTGATATCCTCCACAAATCCTTCCAGATACAAAAGCTTCCCTTCTGTGTCACGCACTGCCCAGGCATGAAGGTTACCCGTGAAAATGCTCCCGTCCTTCCGCTTGTATAGATTCTCTGTATGGATAGGCCCCCTGGCATCCAAAATCATGCGCACGATTTCATTTCGGCGCGAAGGATCGGCATAGAGGTCTTTGGCCACGTCGTTTACAAGGCTTTTTGTCTCCTCCGGCGAATCAAAGCCATGCATCCTGGCATAAGCCGGATTCACATTGATTATCTGTCCCCCGGGGGTAGACCGGAAGATGCCCAGCGAGGCGTCTGCAAACAGTCTGCTGTACCTTTCCTCGCTGAGGAGCAGGGACTCCTCGGTTTGTTTGCGCTCAGTGATATCAACATTTATCCCGAGGATTCCGCATATTCTGTCGCGGTCATGAATTGGAGCAACGAGGTTATAGAAGTATCGTTCCTCATTTCCGAAGACAAACAGTACTTCTCCTTTAACCACTTCGCCCGCAAAGGCACGGCGGTTGTTATCCTGCCAGATCGACAGAATACTCTCATTGGGGCATATATCCTCCGGTCTCTTACCGATGGCATCGCCGTAGCGTCCCCTACTGATGTGGTTTTGCATGGTATAGCAGCCATCCGGACCCATAACCCAGAATTCAAAAGGGATGCTCTCAATGGTTGCAGCAAGGTAAGCTTTACTATTATGCAGTGCATCTTCTGCCTGCTTTCGCTCGGTGATATTCGTAATCATGCCATCGTAAGCTATCAGTTTTCCCTGCTCGTCGTGATGTGGCACGGGTGTATTTCTCACCCAACGAATTGAACCGTCTCGATGAATGATCCGATGCTCTAAAGGCGATGCCGCTTCTCCGGAGAGTACCCTGGCTGCCTGGTCCCTCACAGCATCTCGGTCTTGATCATAGACCATTCGATACCAGAGGTACGGATCAGCCTTGTAGTCTTCTGACGTATAGCCTGTCACCGCGGCGCAACCTGGACCATGAACAGTGGCCAATGGACGGTTATCTTGAACTTGCACCGTGTAGATATAGTCCGTGACCGATTGGAGAAGCTGCTTGTAGCGCTTCTCGCTTTCTCGCAACGCCTTTTCCGCCTGCTTGCGTTCGGTGATGTCAATGGAGACTCCGTTCCAAAGGATGTCGTCGTTAGAAAGCCGCTGCGGCATTGACTCCACGCGAAACCACCTGAGCTGCCCATTTACATCGATCAACCGATGTTCCTCGGAAAGAACTCGAAGAGTCCGGGCTGAGATGAATATTGCCTGCTGGATCATCTCCCGATCATCGGGATGAATTGGAGTGAAAAGCAAGGACGGCTCGGCCATAGCCGCTTCGGGAGAAATGCCCGCATATTGTATTATACGATCATTGATATACGGGAGAGAAAACGACCCATCTTTGTGCAAGACATATTGAAATACTATTCCAGGAATACTTTCAGCAAGTCTGCGATACCTGTCCTCACTTTCCTGTAATGTCTCCTCCGCCCGTTTGCGCTCCGCCCGTTTCTTCTCTAATGCAGCAATCTGTTCACGCAATTCATGCAATTCTATAATGAGTTGATCTTTTGTCTTGGCTTCATCCTGCATCTCCGGGTCCTCCCAACATCGATGCACAGGTTCGCATGCATGTGGAGCAAAGCATATACTCTTTGTGATCCCATTGGGAAGAAGGGAACGAGCGGAAGAATCTGCAGGCAGTTTTGGACCATGGAATGAACAAGAATTGAGATTCTACATTATGATTTCAACCTTTACCACATACACGGGCTGAGACAAACGATTATTAATAGCTTTACTCTGCTTGTTGCCAGCCCCCGCCTAAAGCCTTGTAGAGGCCGATCAGGTTTATGAGCACTTGAGTTTCACTCAGGGCCAGGCTGTTTTCAACATCGCTCAGTTGCCTTTCAGCATCGAGAACGGTCAGGAAATCCTTGATACCTGTTTCGAACCGCTCCCTGGCCAATTCTACCGCCTTGGACTGCGACTCGACCGACAGTGCAAGCCTCTCCCTCTCAACCTGATGTTCGGCATAGCCCACAAGCGAGGTCTCAACCTCTTGCAAAGCCGTCAGCACCGCCTGCCGATACCTGGCCAACGCCTCATCCCGCCTGGCTTCCGTGGCGGCGATGTTGGATCGTATCCTGCCCCCCTGAAAGACCGGCCACGAGATGCTCGGCCCAAAAGACCAGGCAAAACTGTTGGCGCGAAACAGATCCACGAATTTCGCGCTTTGTGGGTCTGCATATCCGGTGAGGTAAAAGCGCGGGTAGAGGTCCGCCGTCGATGCGCCGATGTCCGCAGTGGCGGCGCGTAGATCGTTTTCCGCCCGCCTGATGTCGGGCCTTCGCAGCAAAAGGTCCGAAGGCAGCCCCACGGGCACGATGTCAGGGGGATTGGGGATGGGGGACGTCGCCAGGAGATCGTCCAGGAGCGCATTGGGGGGTTGCCCCGTGAGGACCGCCAGCAGGTAGGCGCTTCCACGAATCGAGGCCCGCAGAGGCGGAATGCTTCCCTGTGTGCGCTCGAGCAGCGCTTTGGCCTGCTCCACCTCGAGGTCGGAGGCTATTTGGGCGTCCTGCCTGACTTTGACCAGAGAGAGCGTTTTTTCCTGAATGCCGCTGTTTTTTTCCGCTATACTCAACTGGAGCTGGGCGCCGCGCAGTTCCACGTAATTTCGGGCAATTTCGGCAATTACCGAAACCATTACATCGCGATAGTTCTCGGTGCTCGACTGGGCACGGGCCGAAGCGGCCTGCACCTCCCTGCGCCTTCCGCCGAATACGTCCAATTCCCAACTGGCGTCAAAACCCGCCTGGAAAAGGTCCTGTTCAAAGTTTACCTTACTTATCAAATCCTTGGGTAACTCGCTGATGATGCCTGCGGTGCTGCTTGTCAGCGATCGGTTGTAGAGGGCGCTGCCATCCACGTGCGGCAGCAGACTGGCCACAGCAACCCCTCGGAGCGCTCTCGCCTCGCGCACGCGCGCCTGCGCCTCCTTTATGTTCTGATTCCCGGATATTGCCTGCTCGATATATTTTAAGAGCTGCGGGTCGTTGAGGCTCCGCCACCATCGAACATCCTCCGGCTGCAGCGGCGCGGCGCCTTTCTTTTCCTGCCAGCCGTTCTGCTGCGGGACTGGCGGGCGGCTGTAATTCGGTCCAACCATGCAGCCCTGAATCAGCACAGCGATAATCAGCGGCCAAACGTACCCGGTAATGCACGCCAGAGGATCTCTCAAGAGCTGCCTCCCTGCTCGTATTACAGACTTGTTAACAATCCCGAACGATCATTTGGTGAGATGCTCTCGCGGGCATCCCTTAGCCATGGACTCCGCGTAGCTCGGAAGGCTTCCCGCCGCCATTCTCGACGCTCTCTCTTCATGACCTGTCTATATCACTGTCAATGACCAGAGAAAGGGCCGTCAGCGGGATGCCTTGATATCGCGCGCCACGGCCCGAAGCCCCGCGACGGTAAACCGCCAGATATGCCGCGCCATCCTGTCGATGCCTTCGCCTCTCAGATCGAGTCCCGGATTGATCATTTCGATGACGTCCCTGTTCTGGAAGATGAATATGAATTGACCAACCGTACTCAAAGTCCCCCGGACTACGGCCTCGTGGTCCACCGGCAGGTCCATCAACCCTCCGATGATAGTGCGAAACAGCCTCGCGGTGGGGCGGATCTGGAGTTCAACCAGTTCAGCGAGCGCCTCAGTGTGGGAGGCCATCTCGCGCATAATTACCCTGACGACCCATTCGGTCGGCGATGGATCGAGCACCGAATGAAGAAGGGCGATGAAAAACCCCTCCAACCTCTCATTTACGGCATTGATGTCTTCGGCCACGGCATTGAGCGCGCCGAAGTTCGCCAGGCGGCGGTGGGCCTCACGCAATACTTCCACGTAGAGATGTTGCTTCCCGCCAAAGTAGTAATTGACTGCGGCGGAATTGACCCGCGCAAGGTCGCAAATCTCCCGCGCTGTCGCACGTTCGAAACCCTTTTCGGCAAATACTATGCCGGCAGCCTCGAGAAGGCGGCTGCGGGTCCGATGGTCCTCGGTCTTGAAAATCCCGATACTTGTCAGGTCTTTGTCATTCTCTTTCATGTCAGCAGGATATAGCACTTGGGGAAGGGGCTGTCAAATGTAAATTTAAAGTTTAAATTTTAGTTTGACACCTCTCCCCACTTGCATCTATATTGGGTGTCCGGAGGAAATCGAAAATGAAAAAGGCCATGATACTCATAGTGATTGCCGTGATGATTGCAGGCGCCGCCGTCTACTGGTGGGTCCATCACTTCGCCGGGACCTCGCCTGACGAACTCCGATTGTATGGGAACGTGGACCTCCGTCAGGTCAACCTCGCGTTCAACGGGAACGAAAGGATAGAAACCGTCCTGTCACGTGAAGGGGACCGGGTGAAGAAGGGGCAGGTGGTGGGCACCCTTGAAATGGAGAGGCTCACGGCGACTGCAGCGCAGGCCGAAGCCAGGGCCAAGGCACAGCGGCATGTGGTCGAGCGCCTGGAAAACGGGACGAGGCCGCAGGAGATCGATCAGGCCCGTGCGAATTTGAACGCCGCTAAGGCCGACCTCACGAACGCCAAACTCAACTATGAGAGGATGGGAAAATCTGCCGGTGGCGGCGCCACAAGCCGGCAGGACCTCGATACAGCCAAGGCGGCTTTCGAGGTCGCCGAAGCGAAGCTTCGCGTAAACCAGAAAGCGCTGGATCTTGCGGTGATCGGTCCGAGGAAAGAGGACATTGCCGAAGCGCGCGCAACACTTCTGGCTGACGAGGCCGAGTTAGCTGTATCGAGGCAGAACCTTGCCTACGCCACTCTTGTCAGCCCCACAAACGGGGTGGTCCAGAACCGGATACTGGAACCCGGAGAAATGGCATCGCCGCAAAGAGCCGTACTGACTATCGCCATTACCGATCCCAAGTGGGTCCGCGTTTATGCGGGAGAGCCGGACCTGGGAAAAATCCGCATGGGAATGACAGCCGCCGTGAGCACCGACAGTTTCCCCGGCAAGAAATACGATGGCTGGGTGGGATTCATCTCCCCCATAGCAGCCTTTACCCCCAAGACGGTCGAAACGACCGATCTGCGCACCTCGCTCGTGTATGAAGTCCGCATTTTCGTAAAGGACCCGGCCGACGAACTGCGGTTGGGGATGCCCGCAACGGTGCAAATTCCGCTGACCGGGGGAGATTCTCAAAACGGTGGAGGCTCTACGGAAAACAGGGGCGGCTGATGGTGGAGCATGCGCTTGGATCGGACATACTGAGCTGCGAGG
>Ga0187862_10000720_pt1 | contig 36979 bp, 32 predicted proteins | sample June2016WEW_10_1_FD_133003 | JGI IMG/M metagenome (GOLD analysis project Ga0187862, IMG submission 133003) | Peatland microbial communities from SPRUCE experiment site at the Marcell Experimental Forest, Minnesota, USA - June2016WEW_10_150 | ecosystem: Environmental > Terrestrial > Soil >... | reverse complement strand
TTGATCGCGACGTAGCGGCCGATCTGCGGGTCGACGGCTTTGTACACAACTCCCATGCCGCCGCGGCCAAGAATGCCTTCAACGTTATATTTCCCTATCTTTGTGGGATGGGATGCCATTTTGCGATTCGGCCAGAACCTTCCCGGAGGGAGATTTCCACAGAAGCTCTAGCCGTATAAGTTAACACGAAACGGGGCGACGGCATGTAGTTGCATCGCAGAAATTAGACGCGAACTGTCCACATGGGATATAGTACGCCTGCCAATTTGCCCAAGAGTTCTTATGCCTGAAACCGTCCTTGCGAGTCTCCCTGCTACTAGCGAACAACGCCTGAAAATTGTTAACGCAGCGCTTGAGGCGTTTAAGGCTGCCGCGGGTAGTCCTTACGTCTATGGGGGGAAGTCAACCAATGGCTTTGACTGCTCGGGCTTCGTGGCCTACGTCTACCAGCAAGTATTTCCACATTACGCGTACGTCGATACGGACGGTATCAAGGACTCGAGCATCTTCAACGAAGTCGCCAATCCTAAACCCGGCGATGTTATCTTCTTTCCGAAGGGAACGAACCCGTACGAAGTGAACAAGGGCAATAAAAAGGAATTTCCGAACCACGTTGGCATCGTTCTGGATGCAAACACTTGGATCGGAAGCCAGTCCAGTACCGGCGTGGCCAAGGTCCAGATGACGAACGCTTGGTGGAGCGCCAGGACGAAACTATTCTTGCAATACGCGCTCCTTATTTGATCTGGCGGGGTCAAGTCGATGCTCAATATTTCGGTACGCGTTCTCGTTGTTCAGCTACTGTTGCTTGGAACAAGAAGCGTCGGCCAGCAGATTGATATTCAACATCTTTATGGCAGCTGGAGAGTTTCAGACGTCCTCTGTGCCGATTGCGGGAATCGCGTCCCAGCCGAAAAGGGCACAACGATCCAACTGGGGGAATCGAAGATCGTCAATCCCTTGTCCGACAACTGCGCGGAAGCCCCTGGATATAACCTCCTGAAGAAAATCACTGCTCGGGAACTCCTGACCGGCGCTGGGAAGTCATGGCCCGAAGCCGCCAAACAACGGCTGCAAAAACGCCAGAAAGTGCTCTATGGCTTTGTTACTTGCGGCGGCGGAAATTACATGCAAGTCGCGTTCTTGTCGGTCGATGAGGGCTTCTATTTTTTTGAAGGCAATCTGGTGTTTTTGCTCCGTCACACTCATACCGCAGCGCAGAAGCGCCAGTCAAACTGACCTGACTGCTGCGAAGCCGCAAGCAGAGTCGATTGCATTTTGAGAAACGTCTGAATGGGCAATCCCGACTTCAGCAGCCTTCGAAGCGGCATCTGCGCTGGCGATTCTTCACCGCGCCCCCACCGCCGGACACCGCATTCCCAAACTCTCATGCTTGAACATCTGCGCGCCCGAACTGAGTTCGTAGCGAATCACCATGGGCGTGCCATCGGGGAGGGTCTGCGGTCGATGGCTCTGGCCGATCTCCAATGGCCATTCCAGCGTCGAGGTGGGACCGGAAACCCATCTGGCTTCATCCATCAAATGAAACGGAGCCCACAGACCCTGTTCGCTTGCGAACGGCGAATTACTTGTTGTGTAGGTCCCCTTCACAGTTGAACTGGGATTCCCCGTCCACGTGAATTGCTTAGACTGGCCCTCGCCTGCCAATGTTTGATCGTCAATCGTGAGACTGATCTGTTCGATCCCCTTGCTCGGCAACTGCCGCAGCGTGTAAGTAAAGTGCGGCTGCGGAGATCCCGCCGGATACAACGCTTCCGAAATCCCCGCCGCGTGATTCATGAACAAAATAAACTGTCCCGACACATGCATCGTAGCGGCTGGGCTCACGACAAACTGAGAACCTTGGCGCAACAAGATCGACTTGAGGTTCTGATCGTAAAACGTCCAGAGCGCCCCCGTCCCGGGCTGAAAAACGGCGGCGACATCTTGCAGCGTGGCCTCGGCTGGACTGGCGGAAAACGGGTATTTATTAGCCAACGCATTGTATTGGTCGCAGAAAATCTTGCCCGCGCCGTTTAACGCCCCTGGAGCGACTTTCCCTGCAAGACTCTCCACATAAGTAATCGGGTCCTCCATGAGCTTCTTGACGGTCGAGTCAATATGCCCGTCGTTGTCGATCCGGAAGCCCTGCGCGATGCTGCCGACCGTATTTTTTGCCGCCGCTGCGGCCGCCAAAACCGGCCCAGTATCCGGCTGTGGCGCAGAATTCAAGGTCAAGGTATTCACGCTGTTTTGCAGGGCCAGGAGTTTATCCATATACGGCTGGTTGGCGCCCCCAATCAGTACCTGATCGCTGGAATCCTTGGCCAGCGCCTGCACCGGCTGAAATGCGCTCGCCATGTTCGGGATATCTACGTTCGTGTTCCTCTGCGCCACCCGAAAAAGTTGCAGCAGCGGAGAGTTGTTCCCCGAAAGCACCTGGAGCTTAGCGTTGGCATCCTTCAGACCTCCGTATCCGACAATCCTGGTTTCCCGCAAGAATTTCCGCCATTGGCCGACGAAATCCGTGTAGTAACGGTTCCGCAAATCCTGCTGCAGCGACTCTTGATTGACCGGAAGAACGCTTTTTTCGCCCAGCACCCAGTCTTCCCCGCCGAAGAACTTCTGCGGATTCTGCAGTGCGATCTGCATGTTCGCAAAACCATCCTTCGTAAACGCCCCCAGAACTTCGGACGAGTTCACCACCACCCGCTCGGAACCGGGATACTGCCGGTTGAAGTTCACCGCTGGAATGTTCTTGCCCGCCGCCGTCAGCATGTTCAAGTAAATGCGCTCGGTGCCGTTGAACTGTTTTAGATAATTGCGTGCATTCCCAATCGCCAGTGAATCGCTCGCGGAAGAGTACGGGTTAGCCGCAATCAGCGCGTCGCTGTAATACTCGAATTGCTTTCTCGCCAGGTCCGTCCTCTCCCCATCCAGCCCCTTCCCCGCCGACCAGATTCGCAACAGTACGGGAGCCAGGAACTCTTTCGAACTCTGATCATGACGGTTGGTGGTAATGAGATACGCCTTCAGAGCTTCATACGGCTCTGGGTACTGGTCGGCCGGACCCGGCTTCGCGGGCAACTGCCGCAGCGTCGTAACAATGGACTTCTGCGTCGAGTCCAGCAGTAACCGCCGAAAGTAGCCGAAGTAAACGCTCCGCGCCTCCGGATATAGCCGATCGCCGTTATACAGCCCCCAGCGGTAGCTCAGCGGCGCGCCGTCTTTTTGGTTCGCCTCCAATGTCACCAGAGTCGCGCGCAGCCGATCGAGTTGCCGCAGTTGGTCTGCAATGGGAATCTCAACCGTGCCAGGGACAGTGGCAGCCAGCGCCCGGTTGTCCGCAAGGACATCCTGTTGCAGACCGCGATTGTTCAGGAACGAAACCAAGAATGCGATCGCCGCGCAGAAGAACAAAACAGCCAGAGTAGCCAACAAGACTCTTCGGATGACAAAGGCCTTGCTGCTCTGCGAACTTGTTCCGAGCGCCGCGCGGTCGCGCAGAATTACCTCGCTGAACAAATAGGGCAAGAAAGTCCATTCCGGAACTCTTCTCGATCTGACCACATTTGCCGGACTGGAACCCGCAGCTGGCCTGCCCGCCAATGCGGATGCGGAGAGAATCCTGGTCGCACCCGACCCAACCGCCTCCTCCGGCGCGATCGGTGCGGGCGTGGTCGCCACGTTCTCACGCAACATCACCGGACGCACGCCTGAAAAGTAAAAACCGCGCAAGAAAGGATTAGTGCCGAGCTGAGTCGGACGGCTCATCTCCACCAGAAATGTCAGAACCTGATCGCGGATTTTGCGAAACTCGCGTGGAAATTCGTAAACCGCCGGAAGCTTGGTGGGAGCATTCTCGCGACTCAAGTAGTCGAGTCTTTTCTCCGCCAGCGAATACACCAACTGGTCGAACTCTTTCCCCAGCCGGTTCTTTTCTTCTTCCGCGAACACACCCCGCCCGGGATCACGCTGCGCCACCGTGGTTCCCAGAATCTGGCGCGCCTCTTCCGACGTCAGGTTAGAGACGAACTCCGCAAACTTCGGGACCTGATCCAGTTTCGTGAACAGAGTGTAGACCGGAAAACTGGCGCCGAGCGTGTTCGCCATTGCTTGCAACTGGCCGCCTAACTTGCGTGCCGTGGACGTGAGCTTCTCGGACCCTGCCTGCAAGCGCTCGCCATCACAACAAACTACCACCGCCCTTGGCGCCGATTCTCCTTTTCCAAAAGCCGATGCCACGCCCGACGCGCTCGTACGGTTCAGAATTCGCGTCCACAATCTGCCGTCACCGAGAATTGCGCCGCCGATTTCAATAAACAGCGTTCCACGGGCAAACCAGACGTTGAGAGTGTTGGTGGGGACAGTTTCCGTTTCGCGATACACGACTCCGGCGAGCAGTTCCGGATCGAGACCGGAGTGCAACACGGTCGAAGTCTTGGCGCTGTTCGGTTCTCCCAGCAGGAACACGATCGGAAGAGTGCGGAGGCTCGCGCCTGCCGTGGGTTTCGCGGACTTCAGTTTTTGGTCGGCTTGATTGAGAAGCGCATCGATCTCGGTAACGACGGGTGCGCCCGGTCCAATTCCTAATTCGCTGGCGTCGCGAGTCAGCTTACGATGGAACCACAGAAATACCCCGGCGCCGACTAAGCCGATCAGCGCCAGGCCTCCGCGCACCAGCCACAGACTCGCCCCTTGCAGATGGAGCCAGGTCCCGACAAACCAGGCGAGCACCATATACAGGATAAGCACGATCGCCGTCGTCAGGTAGACTCCCATCGCAAGCCCCTTCGCCTTCAGCTTCTACTTCAGTTTCTACTTAATTTGATCGGCAACCGACCGCACTGCCGAGTTGCCCGACACGAGCGTCAATTCACTCGCAACAAAAGTCACAATTCCAAGCCCCGCAGCGAGGACGGTCATCCATACTAGCCGCCGCAGCCACGGATCGCGGCGCTTCGGAAGCGGAGGGTCGCCAGGCAGTGCCCACGCCGGCGACAAGGGCAAGTTCCCACCCCGTACGCGAATCGTTTTGCCCTTGATACTCTCCATAATCGCTCTCAGTTCGCCACCTCCAGAGGATCCGTAACGCCCTCGGTAGCCCAGCAACATACAGAGGTAATAGACCTCGAGAACATCGATCGTTTCGACGGAATCCCGGCGACTGAGCAAGAGTTGCACATACTGAAAGAAAGTCTCCCCCGCCATGTGCTCGCCGAAGAGCTCTTCCTGCAGCGGCATTCGAGACCATGTCGAAAACACCGGGTTCTTGGAGGTCAGGACCGATTCGTCCAGAAACGCCACGACCGCGAATGCTGCGAGCTTTACATCATCGTTCCCGTAGCCTCTGCCCGCAGCATCCTGGGTGGCCATGCGGATCAAGTCTTTTGCGTTTTGGCGGAAGGCATCCGCGTTGGGAACCGCCTGTAGATTGAAGCGTACCCGCACGATCGCAGTAAACAATTCCTGAAAACTGTAAGCCAGATTAGGCCGACGCTCTATCCTCGGCTCTTTACCCTGTAATGTGACCGCCTGATTCACTGGTAGACCTCACACATCCAACACAACTTGTAATTCCAGTTCGACATTCGCCAAATCGTCGGGGACGTAGATGCCAACCTGACGAGTGTCCACGATGTGATTCCAGCAAGGACTGGGATTTCCCATCTGATCGTTTCGATCAATCGCAAAATAATGAAACTCTGCTTTCGCAGAAATTGCCGATGGCGCGACCTGCAAGTGGGCCAAGGCGAGTCCGGGCCTGGCTCGCTCGACTAGTTTGCCAACCCACTCCCGCGAACACAACTTGACGATGGTAGGCACCTTCGAAAGCAATCGAGCCTCGCTGCCGGTGGTGCGCACTCCCAAGACCCAGCGACACCTGCCAAAACAGCGCGAGTCGTTAATTTCGCCACAATAGAAATTGCGCCGCTCTTGCCGGATCGGGATCGAGATCGTGTTCGACGGCACGAGAATTTCCAGATGCCGGCGAATGTTGGCCACCAGTTCGCCAAAGCACCGTTCCAAATCGCGATGGTTGTAAAGCGGTAGTTCTCCGGGGTGCGATTCGAGGTCAAAGGTGCACAACGCACCTGCCAGCCTCGACATCTCCCGAAACAGTTCTTCCGGGTGACCTCGCTTGGAAACATACAAATGCCGCAGCACCGCATGGCCGCTGTGAACCGTGTGCAGGAACCAGAAGTTGGCGACATCCACTTGCCGGCTTCCGGCTTGAAAGGTTCCCGCTTTTGTTTTCGGACGTTCCAGCGATTTCTGCTTCTCTGCCAGAATTTCCAGCAAGCTGCCCAGCAAGTTCATCAGGTACAAGCTGGCCGTTAACTTGGTGCAGGGCGGAATGAAATTGGGATCATAAACGAGGTGCCCGGCTCCATCGCGCCGCACACGCGCGATGGGAATGGTCAGCAATTCTTCCGTCAGCTCGGTGTCAGTAACCAAACGAATGTTCTTTTCGCCCAGTGGAACCGCTTTCTCGTCGCCACCACCGTTCGTATCCGGCACGGTGCGCGGGACGGCTCGATACCGAACATCGCGGTGCCCGCCCTCCAAGTCGCAATTCGCTCCGCCTTGACGTCGCGGGGAAACTGCCAGAAAAATACGCAAACTCTCGCTGTCAGGAGGAAAAATGTCGCGAATGTCGCGCGACTCGGGAACCGGATCTCCTTTCCCCATCGCCAGTTCACCCGTTGACATCTCGAATGCCAGCCCGTCCTCAAACATTCCCTGGGCACTCAACACCGCAACCCGCCCGTTGCGAATCGCCGCTTCGTCCAGATTGCAGCTGATCAAGCCCCAGGGCTCAAACCAGGAGTTCTCAATCGCAAATCGGGCGGAATCTTCGAAATATCGGCTCTGGGTCTGAAAATGATGGGGCCCCAAGTACATCCCCTCAGACCATACGACCCGAGAAAGTGATTTCATAGCCAGGGTCTCATTCCAGGATCATTCGGTGCCTGCCAACCCTAAACGATTATCCAAATACCGGCAAGACTTTCTGGGCACAGGCTTGTAAGTTGAAGCAGAGGAAGAACGAGCAAGCTAGGCCTCATCGGGAGCCCCATCCTAAGCGGGAAACACTTTACTGTCAAGGTCGACAGGAGTAACCTAAACGCCAACTAACGATACGGCCGCAATCGCGTTAGCGGCGCGAATCTTTCGTCAACCGTTTGACCGCGAAGCGAGTTGGATACCGGGCTTGATACTGTGCCTGCTGACGATCACAAACCGGACGAGTTCGACAACGGTCCCGGGAGAGGCGAACCGCCGGAGCGAACCGGCGAGTTTACGCGTGCCTTCCGCGGACGAACCGATCCTGCCGAACAGGAGAATGATTCGTTGCCGGAGGACGGCCTTCCGCCCGCGCCGGGCAGTCTAACCCAACTGCTCGGCGGTAAGTCGAAAACACCTTCACCACCGCCGACGGACAGACTAGATCCGCCTCGGACCGCAGTTCCGAATCCCCCTGATCCCCGGTCCGCCAGTTCTTTCACGTCAGCGTTCGATGGGGTCAACGCTTTCACGCGCAATCCCGCGGACCTCGGCGAGACCAATTTTCCTCCGGCGGCCGAAAGGCAACCGCGTCCTGATGTGACTCCATCCGCCTCCCCCGGTTCATTCACGCGCTTGTTCGGTTCCGGCGAGGGCATCTTGACGCCCACTGGCGACGAACAACGTCCCCGGCCACCTATGGCTCGCGATCCCAGACCGGCTGGCGGTGGATTGCCAAGCTTCCCGCAGGCTGAATCGGCGCCCGATCGAAATGCCCCGTCAAAACCGGCCGAGATCGAGCCCGGCAGTTTCACGCAAGCCTTCCACTCACAATCAGCCCCGGAACCGCCGGAATCGAAAACGCAGCGAGGCTCGTTCACGGAGGAGTTTGGACCTTCCCCGTCATGGCCCGCTCCGGAAACTCTGCCACATTCCACGGGCCCGTTGCGGACTTATCCTCCGAGACCCGGAGGTACGTCGCCGACGTACAATACCGAACCCTCGGTTCCGCTTTCCAATCCGCAGCGACCGCCAGCGCCTGCGGGTGGATTCACGCGTTTGATCGATACATTGCGCCCGGACCCGGCCCCGCCATCCGACCCGCCTTCCATGCGATCTGCGCGACCTCCGGAGCACCCGCTCCCCGATCTCAATTTCACTCCACGCGGACCTGCTTCGGAAGGCGGCGCGACGGTCGTTTTCAACCCGTCAAGCCAGCCCGAACCGGAAGTGGCCGCACCTCGGGGAAAGAGCGAATACACCGTGGTGGTGGAGCGTTCGAGGCTCCGCCAGGCGGCAGAAGGCCCCGGAGCTGGTGCTTCACCCTACGGGGCAGGAGCCCCTGCAGCTCCGCCCAATCCTCCGCAGTATCCGCAATTTGCGCAGCCGGCTGCACCCGCATGGCAGCCACCCCCCGCCCCCGCACCACCGTGGCAGCCGCCGCAAATGACAGCCCCACCCATGCAGGCGCCTGCGCTTGGAGCGCCAGCCTTGCCGTTGCAACCGCCGAGCTTAGGGGACAAGCTGGTTTCGTTCCTGCCCTTCATGCTGGCGCTGACCGTGATTAACTTCCTGGGGTTGCTCGCAGTTTTGATTATTCTCTTCGCGACCAGGAAGTAACCCTCCCATGAGAATCTCACTTGGCCATGCGGTTCTTGAGCTGGTTCAGGGCGATATCACTGCACAAGAGGTGGACGCCATCGTCAACGCAGCAAATAAGCGCCTGGAGGGCGGCGGTGGCGTCGACGGCGCTATCCACGAAGCGGGTGGGCCATCCATCCTCGAGGAGCTTCGACGGAGGTTCCCGGGCGGTTGTTCCACCGGCGATGCAGTTGTCACCAGCGCCGGTGGGTTACGGGCAAAATTTGTGATCCATGCGGTTGGTCCGGGTTACGACCCCTGCGAAAAGGAGTGGTGTGCTGATCGACTCAGCCATGCCTATCTAGGGTCTCTTCAACTCGCAGCCGAGCAGGGATGTAGAAGTATCGCTCTGCCTTCCATCTCGACGGGTATCTTTCATTATCCGACAACCGACGCCGCCCGGATTGCCCTTCGGACGGCTCGCGATTTCCTACTCACAAGTGGCCAGCTGGAACTGGTGCGCTGGGTGTTGTACGACGATACGACCTTCAACGCATTCACGGATGCCGCAAAGGAAGTTTTCGGAGATCTTATTCCCGCTTTGGCAGCAGAATAATCAGTTCCAACTGCACTCCGGGGAACTCCGCTGGCGCGTACACTCCCAGGTTGCGGGCGCGCTGAATTTCTTCATACACATCGCCCGACGCGTCGAGACTGAAGTACTTGTACTTCAACTTCATCGGGATCTCCGGCGGTGGAGACGCAACCAGTATCAGCTTGAGCCCCGGCATCGCCCGCCTTACGATCTCCTCAATCTGGCCCGTTCCCGCAACCTTCATCAGCTGCGGCACTTTGACAATCAAGTCGGCGTCCTTCATTTCCGCGCTCACCGCCAAGTACAGGCGAGTGTTGCGGAGGTACTTGTCGTCGTCGATGGCGGTGGCATAGATCGAAGGGCGCACCAGCTTCAGCGGCAGCGCCACGAAGTTTGTCGGCACCACGGTCTCCAGCAGGATACGAAGCTTCTGCTCCAAGTCTAGAAAGCAGGTTCCAAGATCGTCGTGCTTGTACTCCGGCAGGTCTCGCGGATGAATGGTCGTCGAAAAAGTCGTCAGCGCTCCCGCCAGCGAGAGCATGGCCGTGAAGAGCTGTTCGGGATGCACCTTCCGGCGGTGAAACAGATGGCGGAAGATCGGAAGATTCGAGTTGATGGTGTAGAGCAGCCAGAAATTCGCTACATCGGATGCCGTGAAATCCGCCAGCGACTGGTTCCTCTGCCGGCGCGTGCCCGACAATAACGAACTGCGCGCGGCGAGCGTCTCGACCAGTCCCCGTACGATGCCTACCAGCACGCTGCTACCGTGGACATCGATCATTGGCGGAACGAAGTCCGGCGTCAAGCGATAGCTGCCATCCGGCTTCTTCTCCACCACGGCAACCTGCATCACCGTGTTGCCCTCGAGATTTTCTCCTTCCAGAAGCAGCCGCAGATTCTTGCGCGCCAGCTGAACCGGTTTTTCCAGAAGCCCGGAATTCTCATCCCGAATCATCCGAACTTCGGACTGATATCTCGTCTTGGTTCCGGGCTGGCTGCTGACGTTGACTCCTCCGTCCTTCCGCTCCGGGACAGCAAGGTAAACGCCCACCGTCTTGTTCTGCTCGCTAAAGAACTGTCCAATGCTGCGGGACCCTGGCGCAGCATCGCTGAGCGGGAAATCGAACAACAGCCCGTCCGGCGCAACCCCGGAGGCCTCGCTCAACACGAACTGCCCCTCGATCAGCTTCGCTTCGTCGATCCGCAGACCGGCAAATCCCCAGAACCGGTAAGAGACGGCCTCCAGCTGAAATTGGAGGTTATCGTCAACAAACCGGTCCTGCAGCTGTAGATGCTGCGGGGTCAGGAATGTGCCCTTGGACCAGACGACTTGCTGCAGCTGTTTCAAGTTCGCCCCTATGACTAACCACAATTCAACCTAGAACTGGGAAGTATAGCCCTTACTCCCATTTGTTCCCAGATGTTATTCGCCCACCCGCCCGAAAGCCCGCCGCCACCCTCGAAAGAAGCGCCCAACGAATCCTGTTGACTCCGGCGTAGCTCCGGCATATTCTTGGCACCTCGAAAGTTGAGGGCCAGCCTTCCCCGGCCTGCGGCACGAGGTTGTGCTATCCGCTTGGGCCCCCAGTAGGACGTATTGCAGTGGTCATTTACTGTTAGTTCAGATCAGGCACGACGACGCCTGTCTTCGGAGTGCAGATTATGGCTAAGGAAAGTACGCAGAAGAAACTCTCCCGAGTACGCGCTCCACGCGTACACATCACCTACGATGTCGAAGTCGGCGACGCCATCGAACTCAAGGAACTCCCGTTTGTCATGGGGGTTTTTGGAGACTTCACCGGCCAACCCGAACAACCCCTTCCACGATTGGGCGATCGCAAGTTCGTTGAGGTAACTCCCGACAACTTCGACCAGGTCCTGGAGAAGATGAGCCCGCACCTTGCGTTCTCCGTCGACAATAAGCTCAGCAAAGACGCCGGGCAGCTGAAGGTGAACCTCAACTTCAAAGAACTCGCCGATTTCGAGCCCGAACAAGTCGCAACTAAGATCGAGCCCCTGAAGAAACTTCTCGACCTGAGAACCAAGCTCTCTGACCTGCGTGGAAGCTTGCAGGGGAATGACAAGCTTGACGAGATGCTGCATGATGTCGTCAGCAACACGGAAAAGCGCCAGCAACTCAGTTCCGAGCTCGGTCTTGACAAAGACAAGGGAGGTAACAATGGCTGAAGCGTTGAAAGTCTCGAATGCTGCGCCTGCGGCGCAGGAAACGGCTTCTACTACTACCCTTCTCGACCAGATCGTGAAAGAGGGACGCTTTACGCGAGATCGTGAGCGCGGCCGGGATCTGGTCAAGGAGTTTGTCGAACAGATTGTACAAGGCCAAATGGCGGTCTCGAAAGACACCGAGACAACCATCAACGCGCGGATCGCACAGATCGACAAGCTGATCTCGGCCCAGTTGAACGAAGTTCTTCACCACCCCGCGTTCCAGAAACTCGAAGGCACCTGGCGGGGCCTCAAATATTTGATGGATCAGAGTGAGACCAGCGAAAATCTTAAAATCAAGATTTTCAATGCCGGCAAGAAAGAGATCCTCAAGGATCTGCAGCGCGCTTCGGAATTTGACCAGAGCGCGCTATTTAAGAAGGTATATGAAGAGGAGTTTGGGGTCTTTGGTGGGGCTCCCTTTGCCGCACTGGTGGGCGACTACGAGTTCGGCCCCGGCCCCGAGGACATGGAGTTGCTTGAAAAAGTGGCTCAGGTCGCGGCTTCCGCGCACGCCCCGTTCCTTTCCGCGGCATCGGCGGAGATGTTCAACATTCCCGACTACACCACCATCGGCTCCCATCGCGACATCGGAAAGGTCTTCGATAGTACGACCTATGCCAAGTGGAAGTCGTTTCGCCAGTCCGAGGATTCCCGTTACGTTGGGTTGGCGCTTCCGCATGTTCTCATGCGACTACCCTACGGAGCGGCCACCAAACAAATCGAAGCCTTCAATTATGAAGAAGGCGTCGATGGCACCGATCACAGCAAGTATCTGTGGGGAAATGCCGCCTATGCCTTGGGTGCGCGCCTGACCAGCGCATTCGCAAAGTACGGATGGTGTGCCGCCATTCGCGGCGTCGAAGGCGGGGGTTTAGTCGAAGGCTTGCCCGCCCACACGTTCAAGACGGATGAAGGCGACGTCGCACTCAAGTGCCCCACCGAAGTCGCCATTACCGACCGGCGAGAAAAAGAGCTTGCCGACCAGGGATTTGTCCCTCTCGTGCATTGTAAGAACACCGATTACGCCGCGTTTTTCAGCGTCCAGTCTGGCAACAAACCGAAGACCTACGACAAGGAAGCCGCCAACGCCAATGCCCGGCTGTCGGCGCAACTCCCCTACATCCTCGCGATGTCGCGGTTTGCGCACTATCTGAAGGCCATGATGCGCGACAAAATCGGCAGCTTCATGACCCGCGCTGATTGCCAGCGGTTCCTGAATCAGTGGATTTCCAATTACGTTTGCGCCGACGATAACGCAACGCAAACGGTCAAGGCACAGTTACCCTTGCGCGAGGCAAATATCGAAGTCCAGGAGATCCCGGGAAAGCCGGGTGCTTATCGGGCGATTGCGTTTTTGAAGCCGCATTTTCAACTTGACGAATTGTCTGTTTCTCTACGCTTGGTGGCTGACCTCCCCGCTTCAGCAAGGAAGTAGGCTGCCGGAAAGATCTGGTTGTTGTGATCGGGCTCTAAAACATTAACTAACCGTTCAGGAGGAGCTACATGGCGCAGGTAGATTATTTTTTGAAGCTTGACGGCATCGACGGCGAAAGCCAGGACTCGAAACACAAGAATGAAATCGACCTTCAATCCTGGGGGTTCGGTGCATCTCAATCCGGATCCATGCATAGCGGCGGGGGCGGCGGCGCTGGAAAAGTCAGCGTTCAAGACTTTCATTTCGTAACTCACGTCAGTAAAGCCAGCCCGAAACTGTTCTTGTCTTGCGCGAACGGCGAGCACATCAAGAAGGCGGTGCTCGTGGCCCGCAAAGCCGGAAAGGAACAGCAGGAGTACCTGAAGATCACCATGTCGGAACTTCTGGTAAGCAATTACCAAGCGGGCGGAAGTTCCCAAGATGGCATCATCCCGGTCGATCAGGTCTCTTTGAACTTCGCCAAGATCGAGATCGAGTACAAGGAACAGAAGCCCGATGGTAGTCTCGGCGGCATCGTCAAGACCGGCTACGACCTGAAGGCGAACAAGGCTGCATAGAACGCAATGAATGCCCGGGAGCTTTTCCAATCCGGAAAGCTGCAAGCAGCCATCCAGGCGCTTGGCGACGAAGTGCGAAGTGCGCCTCTTGACGCCAAGCGCCGTATCTTTCTTTTTGAATTGCTCTGCTTTGCCGGCGACTACGACCGGGCGGAGAAGCATCTCGACGTAGTCGCCGGTAGCAGCCAGGCCGCAAATGTGGGTGCCTTGGTGTATCGGTGCGCGCTCCACGCCGAGCGAACGCGTCAGAAAATGTTCGAGGATTCGAGCTTTCCGATGCCGCGCAAAGTTCTCGAAATCCCCGGTCACTCCCAAGCAGGTACTTTCACCGGTTTCGCGGACGCCGATCCTAGGATCGGCGGGGCTCTTGAGGTTTTTGTGGCCGGCAGCTACAGCTGGATCGATTTTGAGCAGATCGCATCCATCGAGATCCCTCGCCCGAAACGGTTGCGCGATCTTTTGTGGACACCCGCCATCGTAACCACGACCCCGGAATACCGGGCCATGGAACTCGGCGAGGTTCTGCTTCCCGTGCTGTCTCCGCTTTCGTGGAAGGAATCCGACGATTCCGTTCGGCTTGGTCGTTCGACGATCTGGAAGCCAGACCCTATTCACGGCGAAATCCCCGTAGGACAAAAGCTGTTCCTTGCCGGCGAGGAAGCCGTCCCGATCCTGGAACTCGGCAAGGTCGAACTCTCTGTGCACTCGGGGGCGACCGATGCCCTGTCTTCGTGAGGACCTCCTAAAACCCATCCCGGGGGAGAATCCGAGCGGCGCCAATCTTCGTTATTCGCCGATTTACGACAAGATCAAAGAAGCCCGCCTGGAGGATGACGATTCGGGCCCGCTGGGCGAGTACGTGGAGCGCAAGAAGGCAGATTTTGCCGCCGTAATTAAGTTGGCCGGCGACACCCTCGCCAACCAGACGAAAGACCTCCAGTTAGCCGCCTGGCTTGCGGAAGGGCATCTTCGACGCGATGGCTTCGCCGCCCTCACCGAATGCCTTGAACTTCTTCTCAATCTTCAGGAATCATTCTGGGACACTCTCTATCCGCCCATTGAAGACGGCACTCCAGAACTTCGTGCCACACCGCAGGAATGGTTTGCGGCCCGCTGCGACTACTTGCTCCGCCGCCTTCCCCTCACCAGCAGCACACTGGACTGGCTCCAATACCGGACCTCCCGTGCCGTGGGCTACGAAGAAGACACTGGTTCCAGCGACGAAAAGAAGCGCTCCCGGCAGGAAGCGGTTGACGAGGGCAAGCTCACCGCCGAGGAATTTGACGAGGCTCTCACCGCCACTCCCAGGAAATTCTATGAAGATATCTCTTCGACCCTCGATGCTGCCTTTGATGCGCTGGGGAAGCTTGACAGCTTCTGCGAACAGAAATATGGCCCGGCATCGCCGAACTTCGCCAAGCTGCGCGGCGTGCTGGAAGAACTGAAGCAAGCGGTGCACGTTCTGCTGGCGCGCAAACGTGATACCGAACCCGACGCAACCGCCCCCGAAGCCGTAACCGAGGATGAAGTGACCGGCGAGGCCGGTTCATCCCCAGATGCGGCTCAGGCCACTTCCGCCCCTGCCCGAAGCGCACGTCGCGCCTCCTTTGGCGAACCCAAGAACGTGGATGACGCATTCGGGATCGTCGGCCTGTTGGCAGACTATCTCCGCAATCAGGACCCAGCGAACGCCGTCTCGTATCTGCTGAGAAGAGCACTGCGCTGGGGAGAAATACGCTCCCAGGGCGAGTCTCCGGATCCGGCGTCTTTTGCCGCACCATCCACGGAGTTGCGCCAGCAACTGAAACGTCTCTATTCCGAAAGCAACTGGGAGGAGTTACTCGCCGCCGCGGAAAGTGCCGCATCCTCTCCATGCGGACGGGCGTGGCTCGACTTGCAGCGCTACTGCTGGCATGCGTGCGATCAGCTCTATCACTCGCAGGCAGCGATGGCGATATGCGCCGAAACCCGGGGCTTGCTGGAAGACTATCCCAATTTTCCGCAGTGGACGCTGACCGACGATACACCGACCGCGAACGCCGATACGAAAAGCTGGATCCAGGACCGCGTGTTGCCCCAGAAACGCGAAGAGGATATCGCTGCCTCCGTCGTGCCAGCCACTCACCATGATCCGCGCGCCCCAGAGAATGGCCGCGCCGAGCGCTTTGAAGCGGCGATGAAGCTGGCCAAGAGCGGGAAAATCGCCGATGCCGTCGAGAGTCTTTCCCGGGAGGCTGCCCGGGAAGGCTCAGGCCGCGAACGCTTTCAACGCCAAATGGAGATTTCGCGTCTCTGCATTGCCACGGGTCATTTCACGATCGCTGTCCCGATTCTTCAAAACATGGTGTCCGAAATCGAAAGACGGTCACTCTTCGATTGGGAGGATCCCGCGTTGGTGGCGCAGGCGCTCATTTTGCTCGTGCAGTGCATGGATCGCACGAAGCGCGATCCAGCGGAACGGGCCCGTGTCTACGACCTACTCTGTCGTCTGGGGCCGGCCTATGCTTTGCAATTGGAAAAGTAACCATCGAGGGTAAATCGCGTGCCAAGTCCCGACAGTTTGCCGACCCCGTCACTGATTGATCGCTTGAGTAAGGAGGATCTCGCCGGTGACGGTTTCGACCCGGAACTCGCTCAAGCCAGCGGGGACACCGGCGCCATCAGGATCCGGCGAAAAGCTTCGAACGCGCAGCGCAGAGAGGCCATCAACCGCCACAAAGATTCGGTCAAGCGCGACCTCGAATGGCTGCTCAACACCCGCCAGGTCGTCGATGATCGCCTTCCCTTCTATCCTGAAGTGTCCCGAAGCGTCTACGCTTACGGCTTGCCTGATATCACTTCAATCAACGTGGGCGCCATTCACGATCAGAAAGAACTTCTGCACCGCATGGAAAAGTGCATCGAGTCTTTCGACAAGCGGCTCACCAAGACCGACATTGCACTCGAACCCATCGTGGGCCTGAATCGTGTGTTGCGCTTCAGCATTAGTGGCATTGTTTTGATGGATCCCGCTCCCGAGGAGATCGTGATTGACACCATCCTCGACCCGTCGAGCGGTGAATACGAGGTGAAGTAGCGTGGCCGGCGTGCGCGAACAACTCCTGAACTACTACGAGCGGGAGCTGACGTATATCCGTCAGATGGGCGCCGAGTTCGCCCGTAAGTATCCGAAGGTGGCCGGCCGATTGCTTCTGGAGCCCGATCGATGCGAAGATCCCCACGTCGAGCGCCTGCTCGAGGGCTTCGCTTTGTTGGCCGCGCGCGTCCACCTCAAAATCGACGATGACTTCCCGGAAATCAGCACCGCCCTTCTGGAATCTTTGTATCCGCACTACATCCGTCCGATTCCATCCATGTCGGTGGTCCAGTATCAACTTGACCCGAAGGGCAAAACTACTACCAGCCTTCGAATTCCAAAGGGCTCGCTCCTTCTTTCCAACCGGATCAACGGCAACTACTGCAAATTTCGTTCTTCCTATGACGTCACCATGTGGCCGCTGGAAGTCAAAGAGTGCTCATGGCGATCCGCCGAAGGTCTCGCGAATTTGATTCCACCCGGCTCGCTCGAATCCGAAGAAGTCCGAAAAAATCCTCCGGTCGCGGTGTTGCGCGTCAAACTTGTTTGCGCGCCCGATGACGTTGTTCTCGGCACACTCCCCATCGACAAATTGGTCTTCTATCTGAGCGGCGAAAGCAACGTCGCCAACGCGCTTTACGAATTGCTGCTGCAGGACTGCATCGCCATCTTCGCGCGCAATCCCGCTGCCCCACCGAACACGAGCCCCACCCTGATCAGTAAAGCAGGTTGGAAGCCAACCCAAGCCCGGCTGCCGCAATCGCTTCTGCGGCCCGTCGGGTTTGCCGAAGACGAGGGTGTGCTTCCCTACTCCGGACGCTCGTTCCTGGGTTACCGCCTGCTGCAGGAATACTTCGCTTTCCCAGAGAAGTTTTTCTTCCTGGAACTTGGCGGCTTGGAAGCTCTCCAGCAGGCGCAGTTCGGCAACAGCGTGGAGCTCCTGTTTCTGGTGCGAAGATTCGAAAGGCCGGAACGCCATCAGATGCTGGAACTGGGCGTCTCTGCCGGAACATTGAAACTGAACTGCACTCCGATCATCAATCTGTTCGCCCAAACTGCCGAGCCCATACGGCTGGACCACACCAAACATGAATACCAGGTCGTTCCGGATGTCCGCCGCCGCCAGGTTACTGAAATCTTCTCCGTGGAAAGCGTCGTAGGCCACGACTCCCGGCTGCAGCAAACACTGCAGTACGAACCTTTTTATGCCTTCCGCCACGCTTCCGCTGCCAAAACCAATGGGGCGTTCTGGCATGCTACGCGCCGTGTCTCCGAGATCGACGATGATCTGCCTACGGAAGTGTTCCTGTCGCTGGTGAACCTCTCCGGAGAACCGGCTGAGCCCAACGCCGACTCGGTCACCGTGCGCTGTATTTGCACCAATGCCAACCTGGCTTCAAAGTTACCCGTCGGTAATGAAAATGGAGACTTCCAATTGGAAGGTTTCTCCGCCGTGCGCAAGATCATCGCCCTGCGGCGTCCTTCCCCCTCGGTGCAACCTCCGCTGGGCAAAGCAACCTTGTGGAAACTCGTATCTCATCTTTCTTTGAACTACCTTTCGCTGGTAGAGAACGGCAAGGAAGCGCTCCAGGAAATTCTTTCGCTCTACAACTTTTCCGACTCTGCTTTCCTGCGCAACCAGATCAACGGCATTGTCTCCCTCAAGGCCCAGCGGCAATTCGGCATGGTTACTTCCGAAGGTGGAGTGTCGCTCGCTCGCGGCACCAGAGTTGAAATGGAACTGAACGAAGACCAGTTTGCCGGTGGGGGCGCGTATCTCTTTTGCTCCGTGCTGGAGCGATTCCTCGGCCTCTACGTTTCCCTCAATAGTTTCTCGCAGCTGTCGGTCACTACCCTGCAAAGGAAGGAGGCACTCGCCGAATGGCAACCACGCTCGGGCAGCACGATCCTGACCTAACCCTGCTGCAAGCCTTCTTCAGGAAGCCCTTTGAAATTGGCTTCTTCCAGGCCGTGCGTCTTCTCCGGCGCTGGCTTCCCGGTCGCGCGCCCGTGGGGCGATTCTCTCCGCCCGCGAAAGAAACTGCTCGCTTCGTCGCTCATCCCTCGCTCGCGTTCCCGGCAAGCGAGATTCAGGAACTGACTCTTCCCCCCGACGATGACTCGCCCGCCACCATGAAAGTCAACTTCATGGGACTCAGTTCTCCCCAGGGCGTTTTGCCCACGCCCTATACCGAGCTGATCATCGAGCGTGCACAAAAGAAAGACAACGCGCTGCGCGACTTCCTCGACCTGTTCAATCACCGCCTTATTTCGTTCTTCTACCGCGCCTGGGAGAAACACCACTTCTTTGTTTCCTACGAACTCGGTGAGTCCGATTCCGTTAGCCCGCTCATGATGAGTCTGCTGGGGCTCGGCACCCAGGGCCTCGCCGGAAGACAGCTTGTTCCCGATCAAGCCCTCATCTTCTATTCCGGCCTGCTCACTCAGAAGCCCCGCTCCGCGCAAAACCTGAAGCAGTTGCTCACCGACTACTTTCGCGTTAAGGTCGAGATCGAACAATTCGTCGGCACCTGGGTCCCGCTGCGAACAATCTACCAAACGGTGCTCGACGACTCAGAGTCGCCCATGCAACGCCTCGGGTTAGGCGCGATCGTTGGCGATGAGGTTCGGGATCAGCAGTCCACGGTTCGTGTCAAGCTGGGGCCTCTCACCCGAGAACAGTACCTGAGCTTCTTGCCCCGGGAAGAATCGCACGCCTACCGCGATCTCAAGTCGCTCTTGAAATTCTGGGCGAATGACGAACTGGACTTCGAAGTTCAGTTGATTCTCCAAGGCGCGCAAACACCGGGCTTTAATTTTGACAGTGACAAGAGCGGCGAGCTGTTGCTGGGCTGGACCACCTGGATCAATAATCGTCCCATACAACGCGATCCTGGCGAAGCAACTCTCTATATCTGATGGAACGAGGCCTCTGTATGAGCACAAATGTGAGATCGCTGATTGCGAAACTGAACGACCCTACCCGAAGTGCGATGGAAGCGGCCGCTGGGCTCTGTCTATCCCGCACTCATTACGATATCGAGATCGAGCATCTGCTGGCGAAGTTGCTCGATGCGTCCGGCACTGATGTTCCCATCATCTTGAAGCAGTTCGGCCTCGACAAGTCTCGCGTCACCGCCGATTTGACGCGCAGCCTGGACCGTCTCAAGTCCGGCAATGCCCGCACCCCGAGCATCAGCCCTACCCTGCTCACCGCTCTCAAGGAAGCCTGGAACATCGGCTCCCTCAACTATGCTGCGGGGCAGGTCCGCTCCGGTTTCGTTTTGCTGGCGGCGCTCAATGTCGACGAATTACATCGCCTTTTGCAAGATACCAGTCGCGAGTTCGAAAAAATTCCAGTCGAGGCTCTCCAGAAAGAATTCCTGACCATCACGCAGATGTCCGCCGAAACTGCATCTCCGTTGGCGGATGCGGACGCAACCGGAGCGCCCGCCGCCCCCAGAACCGGCAAGACCGCGCACTTGGATCAGTACACGGTCAACCTGACAGAAAGTGCACGCAACGGAAAAATCGACCCCGTCCTCGGACGCGATCATGAAATCCGCCAGATCATCGACATTCTGATGCGTCGCCGCCAGAATAATCCCATCCTCACCGGCGAAGCGGGAGTGGGAAAAACCGCGGTTGTAGAAGGGTTCGCGCTGCGCGTCGCTCAAGGCGATGTGCCCCCACCGCTCAAGAACGTCAGTGTCCACAGTCTCGATCTCGCCCTTCTGCAAGCAGGCGCGGGCATCAAGGGCGAATTCGAAAACCGGCTCAAAGGCTTGATCGAAGAGGTCAAGTCCTCCGCCAAGCCGATCATCCTCTTTATTGACGAGGCCCACACCATGATTGGCGCCGGCGGGCAAGCCGGCCAGAACGATGCTGCCAACCTTCTAAAACCTGCGCTGGCACGCGGCGAACTGCGCACCATCGCCGCAACCACTTGGTCCGAGTACAAGAAATATTTCGAAAAGGATGCGGCGCTGGCGCGCCGCTTCCAGGTTGTAAAGGTGGAGGAACCCTCCGAAGACCAGTGTTCCGTCATGCTGCGCGGAATCGTAGCTTCTCTCGAGAAGCACCACAAACTGCGCATCCTCGACAACGCCGTGACCAGCACGGTTCAGCTTTCTCATCGCTATCTCGCGGGGCGGCAACTACCCGATAAAGCCGTAAGCGTGCTCGATACTGCCTGCGCGCGTCTCTCCCTCGGACAGAATGCGACTCCGGCGGCGATCGAAGACGCCATGCGGACGCTCGATAGCCTCGAGGTGCAACAGCGGATTCTGCAGCGCGAGTCCGCCGTGGGCGCTGACCATAAGGATCGCCTTGCGGAAATCGCAACTCTTCGTGAGATTACATCGACCCGTCTCAAGGGACTGCAGGAACGCTGGACGAAAGAGCGCGATCTGGTCCAGAAGATCCGTGAAATCCGCACGCAACTTGAAGGTCAGGCAGAACCGGGCCAGACGGAACCAGCCGTCGCCGTTCAGGAAGGTGAAGCGCCGACTACGCCACCTGCCGGATCCGTGTCCCCCACCAAGGAATCTCTGGCGGCACTCGAAGACGAACTTCAGACCTTGCAAGGCGAAGAGCCTCTCATGCGCGTGTGCGTGGACACGCAGACGGTAAGCGAGGTTATTTCCGCCTGGACCGGAATCCCGGTCGGGAAAATGGTGAAGGATGAAATCGCATCGGTCCTCGACCTTCCCAGCAACCTGGGACAGCGGGTAATCGGCCAGCTTCACGCCCTGGAGACCATCGCGCAACGCATCATCACCAGCCGCGCCAGTCTTGACGATCCCGGCAAGCCGGTCGGCGTGTTTCTTCTGGTTGGTCCGAGCGGCGTCGGCAAGACCGAAACCGCGCTGGCCCTCTCCGATCTCCTCTACGGCGGCGAAAAGAATCTGATTACCATCAACATGTCGGAATTCCAGGAACCCCACACCGTCTCGACGCTGAAAGGCTCACCTCCGGGCTATGTCGGATACGGCGAAGGCGGCGTCCTGACCGAGGCGGTGCGGCGCCGTCCGTATTCGGTCGTTCTGCTCGATGAAGTCGAGAAAGCGCACCCCGACGTTCTGGAGCTCTTCTATCAAGTGTTCGACAAGGGCCATATGGAGGATGGCGAAGGCCAGGAAATCGATTTCAAGAACACCATCATCCTGCTCACCAGCAACGCCTGCACCGACACGTTCATGAAGCTGTGTGCCGACCCTGAAACCGCACCCGGCCCCGACGGAGTCGTTCAAGCGCTCAAGCCGGAACTCAACAAGATTTTCAAGCCCGCGTTCCTGGGACGCATGCTGATCATTCCGTACTTTCCGATTCGCGACGAAGCGCTTCGCAAGATCGTCTTGTTGAAGCTGAACAAAATCAAGAAACGTCTAAAAGAAAACCACAAGATCGATTTGCAGGTGGATGACGTGCTCATCGGTGAGGTCGCCAAACGCTGCACGGAAGTTGAGAGCGGAGCCCGCAACGTGGATAACATCCTGAGCAACACGCTCCTGCCCGAAATCTCCCGCGAATTACTGGCCCGAATTGCCGAAGGAAAAGAACTGAATTCAGTTTCCGTTGGCATCGGCGCCGATGGCAGGTTCGCCTATTCGTGGTGGGGAGACCAAAAGCTGGAGCTTGCTTCTTAGACGGATTGCGAGGTCGAGCTGCTAAAACCAGTTGTAAGAGTTTTCGGGAGACAGTATTCGCTGTTCAAAAATCTAAGACCGTTGCATACTCCCAGACGCGTGGGAGGCGAGGCACAAGATCATGGCAGACGCACCGTGGAAGCAGGAATCCAGGCTCTTGGAGTTGACGACGCCTCTCGGCCCCGACGCGCTTGTCATCAATGGATTCTCGGGCTCCGAGGCTCTTTCCGGCCTCTTTCGCTTCCGGCTCGATTTACTTGCCCCGGTCAAGAATTCCATCACAGCGAAGCAGCTTCTTCAGCAGCCCGTATCCGTTTCCATCCTGTTCGAAGGCAACAAAGTGCGATACTTTCACGGGATCGTGAGCCGTCTTTCCGCCGGCGGCCGGGAAGAGCGCTTCCAGCATTTTCAAGCCGAGGTTGTGCCCTGGCTCTGGCTGCTATCCCAGCGCAGCGATTGCCGGATTTTCCAGAACAAGTCCGTGCCTGAGATATTGAAAGCTGTCTTTGACGACGCCGGTTTTCAGGACTACCAGGACAACACTACCGGCGATCACATCCCCATCGACTACTGCACGCAATATCGCGAAACTCACTTCAATTTTGTCTCCCGATTGATGGAACAGGACGGCATCTTCTATTTCTTCGAGCATGACGAGGACAAACACACGCTCATATTTGCCGACGACAGTTCCGCTTTTGACGACGTTCCCGGCTCCAGCACGCCGCTCTATGAGGCGGAAGGCGGCATGGGCGAGCGCGAAGACGTTATCACCCACTGGGCAGGTGACGGAGAAATCCGTCCCCGCAAGTACGTCTTGCGCGACCATAATTTCCAACTGCCCAGCAAAGACCTTGAAGTATCGCTAGGCGATGGCGATCTGGAAATGTATGACTATCCCGGTGAGTATGCGCAGCGTTTCAACGCTCCCGACGCCCGACTTGGCGACGTGCAAACCGAAGGCGAGAAGTTGAACAAAATTCGCCTCGAAGAAGAAGAACTTCCGGGGAGGGTCTTCGAAGGCTCCTCCTCCTGTCGCCAATTTGTCAGCGGCCACAAGTTCAAGCTCAAGAAGCATTTTCAATCGGACGGCGAATACGTTCTCACTTCACTCAGTTACTCTGTCGGCCAAAATCCCAACTACATTTCCGGACGCGCCTCCGCCCCCTATCAAAACAGTTTCGTGTGCGTGAGATCCGACGCCAAGATCCGGCCCCGCCGCCTCACCCCGAAACCCGTCATCTCCGGCCCGCAGACCGCCGTCGTGACCGTCAAGAGCGGCGAAGAGAGTTTTCTCGACAAGTTCGGACGCGTTCATGTCCAGTTCTTCTGGGATCGTCTCGGCAATAACGACGAAAACAGTTCCTGTTGGATTCGCGTCTCCCAGCCTTGGGCTGGCGCCTCATGGGGAGCCCACTTCTGGCCCCGCATCGGCCACGAGGTTGTCGTCCAGTTTCTGGAAGGTGATCCCGATCGCCCGCTGGTCACCGGTTCTGTCTATAACGCCGACAACATGCCTCCCTACGAACTGCCTGCGAACTACACGCGCAGCGGCGTCATCACCCGTAGTTCCAAGAACGGAGCCACCAAGAATTTCAACGAGATCCGCCTCGAAGACAAGACCGGCAGCGAACAGTTCTTCATGAACGCCGAGAAAGACATGGATGTCCGCGTCGAGAATGACTCGCGCGAGTACATCGGAAACAATCGGCACCTCATCGTCCATGTCAACCAGCAGGAACTCGTCGAAGCCGACAAACACGGACACGTGAAGGGTAATCACTTCGAGAAAATCGAACAAGACATGTCGCTGCAAGTTGGCGGCAAGCAAATGGAGAAGGTCACGGGCGATAAATCCGTGGAAGTCGACGGCGACCACAAGGAAAAGATCGCCGGCAGTGTTTCTCTGCAAGTCGGACAGTCGCGCGATGAGAAAATCGGCACGAACCACGCGATGGAGGCTGGTCAAGTCATTCACCTCAAGGGTGGCATGAAAGTCATCATCGAAGCTGGCATGCAGTTATCTCTGATTGGCTCCGGCGGCTTTGTGGATATCGGCCCCGCCGGTGTGACAATCCAGGGCACAATGGTGCTCATCAACAGCGGCGGATCGGCCGGCAGCGCAGCCGACGCGAGCCCGCAGTCCCCGGACCCGCCGACCGACCCACAAGATCCCGATACGGCCGACGATGGCAGCAAGGGCACCAAGATGAACTCATCAGGACAGTCAGGACCAGCGTCAGGGCCAGCGTCAGGGCCAGCGCCGGGATCAGCGTCGTCGGGGCCGGCGGCAGGATCGTCGCCGGGTGCATCGTCGGGGTCAGGACCAGCGGCAGGATCGTCGCCGGGTGCATCGTCGGGGTCAGGACCAGCGGCAGGACCGTCGGGGTCAGACTAAGAGTTTGCAAGGACAGAAAAAATGCCTCCAGCAGCGCGCATCACCGACTCGACGGCCCATGGAGCCCCACTCTCGCCCGGTCCCGGCAGTTCCAATGTTCTCATCGGGAACCTGCCCGCATGGCGCGCCATGATCGACCAGCACGCCTGTCCTGCCGTCAGCGTCAGCGGCGCCGACGGCGTAGGGATGGTTATGATGGGCAGCCCGACGGTGCTCATCAACAACATGATGGCCTGCCGCCTGGGCGATATCGTGGTCGAAATCCCCGGCCTTGCTATGGGTCCGGCGGACCCCATCGTCATGGGAGAAATGACGGTGATGATCGGCATACCCGGCCAGGGAAGCGTCTTCCAGGTGGCAGCCCAGACCGGCGCGCCGTTCTGCGAGCATTGAAAGCATTAACCGGGCCTCGGTCGAGGCCCAAGCAGCGAGACTGAAGACATGTTAATTTGTCTGTCATCCCGAACGAATTGAGGGATCAGCATTTGGCAGCTAGCCCTAAAACCGGCGCTCCTGGCAACGCCATGACCGTTTTTCTCGAAGTCCGCTCCGGATCGCAGACCGGCAACCGAATCCGGCTGAACCCGGGCCAACTTGTGCGCATCGGCCGCACCAAAGCCTCCGACTTCGCCTTTGCCGACGATCCCCACATGTCCGGCGCTCACTTCACCGTCGAGCCTATCGAGAATGACAATAACAAAGACAACGCGTGCCGCCTCGTCGACCTCAACAGCCGCAACGGCTGCTGGCTCAACGGCCAGCGCGTCTCGACCGCCGTCCTCGCGAACGGCGACACCATCATCGCCGGAGAAACCAAGTTCGTCGTCACCATCGAATCCGTCGAGTCCGGCGGAACCGCCGTCTTTGCCCTCCCGTCCCCCTCCGCCGAGTCCCCACAGGACCGTCTGCTCTCGCTGCTCCGCGACGATTTCCAGCCGCTCTATGCCATCCTCGACGCGGCCCGCGACATCCGCATCCTCGCCCTGCTGCTGCACCACAAAGAAGAGTGCCAGTCGTTATACGAGGGGAGGCAAGGCTTAGAGCTCGCGCAAGTCGCTCCCTACCTCGTCCGCCTGCAGAAAGATTCGCCGTTGCTCGAACTTCTGGTCAAAGAAGGATGGGGCAAAAGTTGGGGAGTCTATCTCACCAGCCCCAGCGACCTGCAGGAAGTCCGCCGTCACCTCCGCCACTTTCTCGAGGTCAAACTGCCCAGCGGAGAGCAGGTCTATTTTCGCTTCTACGATCCGCGGGTGATGCGCGTCTTCCTCCCCACTTGCACCCCCGAGGACACCACGCAGTTCTTTGGACCAATCCAGAACTACCTGGTCGAAGACGAGAACCCGAAGAAGCTGTTTCGCTTCGTCAACACCGGCAAAGGCAGCGAAAGAATGATGATCGTCTTGGTGGATCAAATCGAGCCCAGTCCCGAAGCGGCCCCGGCCGAAGCCGAACCTGAAACTGCAACCTATCTGGATAACCCTCTAGCGGACGAGGCGAGTTAGAAACGCTATGCTGACGATGCGCCCAGAACAGGTCGAAGCCTTCCGACAATACCATCTTCAGAAGTTCGAAGATGAGATGGTCGAGCACCTGAAGAAGTTTGCACCGCAACGCTGCAAAGTGGCTGGCGAAGCGGCTGTACGAGAAGTGATCCGCATCGGCATCGAGAATGCCAAGAAATACGGTTTGACCAATCGCGGTCCTGTGCGCTTCTACATCGAGTTGATGTTCGCCTTCGGCAGCTACTTCGACACCGACCCGCAGTACCCCTGGGCTGGAACAGTCCTCAGCAATCCTGAGCAGTTGGATCAAATGGTGCGCGCCGACCGGCTTTGGAACCAAGCGAGAGAATATCTCGCCGAAGTGTCAGGGCCTAAACACGAGCACATGCAAGCCGCGCTTCAACGACTAAAGGAGTCGCGGCCGGAAGATTTCATACGTCCCGGCGAGCCCCTCGACGAAAGCCTCTTGCTCACCTTACCTGGCATATTTCCGCAACGATGCGATTATTTGGGGGAAACGGCACTTCGTGATCTAGTACGAAAGGGCCTCGACTTGGCGCACAGTTATGAGTTTGAAACCGACACCGGCAAGGTCGTCGTCGTTGCACTTGCTTTGGCAGTCGGGCACAGATTTGCCGACGATCCCTTGTGGGGATGGGCAAAGAGGAGAATGGATACAAGTCGCTTCCCGGACCCGGAAATCCGTGAGGAAAAGCTCCACTCCGCAGCCAAGATATATCTGGAACACGCCCTGGCGGCAGACCGGTTGAGTCAGTGAATGTGCGATTGTCTTGACAATCTGCTGGGCAGTTCGAGTCCTAGCGCATCGGACGGCGGTCCGAGTGGGACCGACGCTGGCGGCTGCGTGGACGGTGGATCAACTCCGTGCTGCCAAGTAACTCTGAGCCCCAACCCATTATTTGTCTGCGCCGGCTGCACCGGGGGCGGGCAAACAGACATCGTGAAGGCAACCGGCTCCCCCGGGGGTGGCACGTTCACGTGGAGCAGCGATGATAGCAGCATTGCCACCGTTGCCGGCAGCGGCAGCGTAGTGACCGTCTCCGGAGTGGCCCCGGGAGTCACGAAAATCACCGTTAGCTATAGTGTCAACGGACATACGTGCAGCGCGTCAGTGCCAGTCACGGCGGTTCGTGTCGTCCTTGAACTCAAGAATACGGGCAAGATTGTACCAGCTCCTGAGAACAGTACGTATGCAGCCGACAAGCGTGCTGCCGATGGAATCGATGATCTCGGAGCCCTACCAATAGGCAAAGGCCGGGGAGACGCACCTTTCAAAAATAACTCATATATTTCCCCGCTAATGGTGATAGGAACCGTGTCACCGGTCGCGGCCGCGGGACTGACGTATCGCTGGAAACGCTTGCTTAGTTCGCGAAAGTGGTTCATTCGGAAAGATCCAGGCGCCGACAAGTGGAAGGTAACGCAAGCATCCCGAACCGGGTTCCCAACGGATGACACCGGAAGCGGCGTATTCAACAACTCTGTCCCGAACACCAACCAGAAGATCTACATTTACGATAATAGTGGGAGCTATATTGCTAGTGATCCTCTGAACAAGGTTGGCGATTACATTTTTCACGAAAAGGATTTTATCTATCGTGTAGAGCGCGATCGTCGGGGCAGCTCGATCATTTGCGCGGAATTTCACATCGGCCAAAAGATCGTCACGAAACGAAAGGCCACCACCGGACAAGTCCCACACGATTGGGATGGCTTGGAAAATTCCACCGCCGTGAGAACATTCACCGCTCAGGTTACCGAGGCAAAGGTCCGAGCTATAGTTGGGGGAAGTTGGCCAATCGAGATCGATGCTCACGCAAATGATTAGATATCGATCGTGGCAGCATTTCAGAATTAAGGGGATAGCACTTGCGCTCGTGCTGGCGGCATCCTCGAGTTGCAATTCAAGAACGGGGGCTCCGTTCCGCCCTTCCGGAGACAAGCCTATGGCAGAGGATCATTATACGGGTAGACAAATCCCACTAGAGGACGCTGTATTGGAAGCGCAAGTTGTCGTCATTGCTCAGGTTCTCAAATCAGGTAACGTTGAGATGGGCGGCCCGGGAGAAGCTTACTATGACGCGGCCAGAATCAGGGTGATGGAGGCACTTGCCGGCGACGTGACCCCAGAGATGACGATTGCTTACTCATGCCAGACCATACCCGAGTCTACCTTCGAGGCGAAACCAGTGGAAGGCGATACCTACCTGTTTTTCTTGAATCTCGAGAACGGCGGAACTTGGAGGGCAAAGAAAATCGAGGTCGCGAGCCAGAGCAATCAGACGATGATCAGAAAGAAGCTTGAAGGTCTAGCACGAGTCGGCCGCATCAGGCGTTGAACACACAAACGTTCAGACTAATACATCCTCACAGGGTTTCTTGCGATTGTAGAGCCATTCCGGTTCCAACCATGATCGAGGTGTGACAAGATATGATCCCCCTGCCAAATGTATTCTACGAATTCCACAAAGAGCGAATCATTTCGCGTCCTGGACAGCCTATCGTCGCTGTCCCCGGCGCGGAGATCGGCCCGACAATTTCGCGCGAAAATGCTGTCCGAAGACTGCGCGCCGGCAAAGACGTTTACACCCAAGCCAAAGAAGACGCCTACAAACTGGCCAACAGCGTGCTCGATGGTAAGATCGCACCCGAGGGCCCTCACGACCCACCTCAACCCTCGCCAACCGGGCGCGAAGATGTTTACTATCGCCACTACCATCCCGGCAACCTCCATCCAGACGAAGGAGGCCCCGGCCACGTCTTCTTCGGCGCCCGCGGCGAGGATTTTCAGAAGCACGAATAACCGGGCGGGTGGCCCACCCAATCCGTACTAACACTCGAGGGTGCCCCGTCCAAGCTCTGCTTGGGCGGGCCACTCTAGCGGGGAAGTACAACGTGGCTCGTCTTTCAACATCGAGCGAAACAACTACGGGCGGGTGGGCCACTTTAACGGAAAACTATAACCCGGATTTGTTTTCTAACATTGACCGAATAACTGCGCGTGCGCCACTTCTCGTCCTTTTCGAGAAAGGGGGCTGGCCCACCCTTTCCCTAATCTCAACTCTCGAGGGTATCCCGTCCTTGTCGCGTTTTTTTGCGACAGCGCGGGGACTTTGACTCCCTACCCTCACCACGACGCCCATCTCTTCTGTCCTCCCGGGGGCTGGCCCAGCTTTCCGTCGGCACAGTCCGCAAAATGGGTGCCCCATCCTTCGCGTGCGTTTCGCGAAGAGTCTGCCCTGTCTTGCCGAAGCACCGAGCGAAGCCGAGGGGGAATCTAAGGGGTGGGCGGAGGTCTGATCGCACCATGGGATGGGACCCGCCCCTTTACGCCGCGGGGGTTCAAACTTATTTCGTCCTCAGCGGATCTGGAGCGATAGCTACGCGGCTTCGGTGCTATCGCGCGAAAGCCTTTGGCTGAGATACGGTGGTCCGTCGATGACGTAGTACTTCTTGCCATCGTGAATTGGGACATCGTCGGAAGGCACGAACTTGTAGTAGCTCATGGCGACCTTTCCTCGGCCCTTCCACTGGTCGATCACCCAAATGCCCGACGCATCCTGATCGTAATAGATGCACGCATGGGCTGTGTGATCGGTGCGGTTCGTGTACTCCACGTTTCCACAAATCTTCAATTCGTCGAATGTGCCGCCGAGCTCGAAAGTGGCAATCGCGATTCCACGTGGAATGTCCGGATTGCCCTGCACCTGCGGACCTCGTTTCCAGAACTTAGCCTGTGGTGCGTTCACCGCGACCTGCACCAAGCGAGCACAATGCCCGGTGTCAACCTCGTGTGGCCCAATTAGAAGGTCTGGAAATGGGTGGACGTAGTACATGGCATCGCCCTCCTTTACCGCTACGAACGTGCTGCTTTCCGTCTTGCGGGTTACGTCCCGTGGCTCGACCCCTTCGAACCCTCCGGAAAGTCCCCGAGACCTTCGGTGTCGAAGTGATCTCTTGGGTCCTGGCGCTCGATAAAGAATTCGAAATTGTCCGCGTTGTTCAGCGCGCGTTTCTCGCTTTGCATGCCCAGTCTCTCTGCCCGGGCATACCCGTACATGGTCACCGTTTTGTCGCCGCGCTTTTCTACGCGCATGCCCAAGAATGACGATTCCACATCGTCAGTCTGGCCGACCGTGAAGAAATGGGAGACTTCGTGGATCAAAGTTCCCGCCCGAGTCGTGTCGTCGGCCGTCGCGAACTCCGGTCCGATGTGCACCGTCATTTCGTATCTGCCGCCCCTTTTGTCGGGATTCACAAAGGCGAACTCCTCGTAGTATTCATCGATCGCATCCTGGTATTCGTGGGCGGTCATCCCCGCCTTCCGAGGCGGGCGGATCGGGACGAAATTCTCGACCCTAAGCGCCTGCAACTTCGCGATGGCCTTGACGATGCGCGCCCGAACCAACTTTCGAGCCTTGTCTTCGTCGGTGCCGAACCATGTCAGAAAGCTTTCTTGCGTATCCTGGTCCCACGCGTCGAGGTCGTCGAGCCTTTTCTTCAGCAGGTCGATGGCTTTTGTTTGCGCATCACGAATCGCTCGGTCTCCGAACGCTGCTGACAATCCAGGCACTCGCTGCGTGACTGAATGGTGATGCGCCGGAACGATTCGGATGCCATCTCCAATCGGTGCTGACGATCCGGCTGAGTGCGTGCCCGACTTCCTGTGGAGCCCTACACCTTTGGATGGGCCCGGAGTGCAGACCCGCGCACCGGTTGTGCTATCAGTCGGTCCGGGAATGCGACAAACTGCCATAACCTACTTACACCTTTCCGTCCCCCTCCACCGCCTTGCAGACAAGGGACAATTTTCAGGCGCAACCGGTTCCCCGGTGGAAGAGGATCGTAGGAGACGTCGCATCGAGATCAAATGAGCTTCAACTTCCCGCGCCCGAGGAGATCTGGCGTGGGATATTATCATGAATCAGAGATGGGAGGAAACAGTGCCTATAGGTTGGTCACAGTTCGCTAAGCGAATTCTTTGCTGCTCTGCAGGTTAGTCGGCCGACCCCAGCCCCTTCATCGTTTCCACCACCCAGTTGTCGGACTGCTTCTTCAGCGAGATGGAAACCATAGCCGGCTTGGTGGCTTTGGCCTTGCCCTTGGCGTCACTATAGGCGAGGGTTTCTCGGCACTCGACTTTGGCGGAGTCTCCGATTACGGTTGGAGGAGCGCATTCCAGCCCCAGATTGCGCGTCGCAGACGATGCTTTCAGGAACTTGAACACATCGTTGAGGGCGGACTCACGCCGGTGGTCAAGACCCGGCCACACCTGGCGCATTTGCGGAAGGCTGAGACTGTCGAAAGCCGTACGGTACTTCTGCAGCGTCAGCTCCATCCCATCGAGCTCTTCGCCGGATGCTGGGCGGATGCTGGCGTTGCTGACTTGTGCGTTGCGCACGTCTTGGGCAACGGCTGACCGGAGTTTCTGAGAATTCTCGGTACCCTGGAAGATGCGAGCCTGAGCGCCCGTATCTGGGTTAGTCATCGTGCTCGGCGCCTTGCTTCCGTCTTCGGCGACGCAAGAACCAACCAAGACCACACCAGCGAACAGCGCCAAGAACAGGTTCGTTTCTCTTTTCACAAAAGCAGCCCTCTACCCGGAAGGCTACTTCTGAATGCTTCCACCCAGCTAATTACGAACGGACAAAGTCACGGATGCCAATTGCACAACTCGAACAGGAACCACCGGTAGTAACCTTGAGGTAACCTGCCGCGGCCATTGGTCATGACGCGTGCGTGGGCAGTTTCGGGAAGGATCGGGTAGAACCTTGTCCCGAGCCCAGCCCAAGATAGAATGTTGCGTTGGAATTCTTCGAGGGGTGTATAGTGTGGGTCTGTTGGGAGCAACAACGGAAATTCCGGACTAAGGAGAAACGACGATGACCGGGAAGTTCACGACCAGGATTCTTGTCTTACTTTTCGCGTTATGCCTGATCAGCCAAATGGCTGTGGCGCAAGCCGCCGCTAAAACTGCCAATGCCCCTACCGCCGCGGTTGCTAAGGCCGATCTGCTCGACATCAACTCGGCGACCAAGGACCAACTGCAAGCTTTGCCGGGCATCGGACCGGCATACTCACAGAAAATCATCGACGGCCGTCCCTATGCGAAGAAGACCGACCTGATGCAGAAGAAAATTGTTCCGCAAGCCACTTACGACAAGATTAAAGACAAGATCATCGCGAAACAGAAGTAAGGAGTTTTTGCCGTAGAGGCGCCCGGTTATTTTGGACGAGCGCCACTTCTTTTCTCATCAGCGGGCACCTTCAAAAGGGAAATTTGATATCTGAATTTTAATAGCGAGAAGTTGGTTAGGCTTGGGGCTCCGCCAGAAGGCGAGAATGTTCTACTAAATCATCCCTCTTCGCTTGAAATACTCAAGTACCCGCCGGACACCATCACCGTGAGCACGTCGGCGAAATCTCGGAACGGCGTCTCCGGCTCGACGATTCCCTGTGCCTTCATCGACTCGAACAACTGTTCCCCGGTCCGCGTGCCGTCGCATTCCGAGAGCAACTGCAAGGTCCATTCGGGCGCCTCTAACTGCATTTTGAAAGGCGTGTCAGTGAACAGTTTTTGCGATTCCTGCACCCAGTTTCCGTCCCTCAGCGTGTAATTCGCTGTGAGCCGACAGTCCGAAGCAGCTTTCAGGAGGCTGTGCTGCAGATTCGACGTGTCTTCACCGCGGGCAACATGGCACTCCCACTCCATCAGTTTCTCTATCTCCGGCAGACCTGCCTTTTCTGCCATGGTGCGGCGGATGGTGTATCCCTTTCGCTTCTCCCCGTGACGGTAAATAAAGATGCCGCCAAAAACAAAGCTGACAATTTTGAGTTTCTGTAAGACCTGCTTCCAGATCTGCACTTGCTCCACGCTTCCCCGCCCTCGGACCACGTCATTAAGTGCCTGCGTAGCCGGCTCCATCTCGCTTCGAACAAACAGAGCTACATCAAACTCCTCGTGGCGGTCCCCGAGAAAGGAACGGATCCGCTGTTCGAACGGGTCGTCAACGCGGTCCGAGCCCAGGCTTACGCAGACGAGTAAACCGCGTTCGTCGAGATATACCGGAAGTTCCTGGATGATTCGCCGCGTAATGTGTTCTCCATCCTGCCCCCCGTCATAGAAAACATATTTCGGTTCCAGGACGGGAACATATGGTGGATGGGCCACGATCCGGTCAAACGTTCTTGGGCCGGCCGGGGAATAGAGATCTCCCTCGCCGACAGTGACGTTGTCAAGCTCGTTCAATCGCCGGTTGAATTCCGCGAAGTGCACGCTGCGGGCGGCGATGTCAAAAGCGTCCGCATGCATGGCGCCGTTTCGCGCCGCAAGGAAAGCGGCGATCCCGGTTCCACAGCACAGTTCAAGGAATCGCTCACAGGGCGAAGCCGGAATCATGGTCAAAAAGCCGCGTGTCGTCCCCAATATCGCCGGGTAAACCACGTCCACTGGAGGTTGAAACGGTTGTCCGTCAACTCCACACCAGCGGTCGGAGACGATATAAAGCCCGTGCGTCGCATACATGGCAACGGTGGCTATGCATCTTCCGCTTGACCCGTGTGGTTCGATCAGCCCCAGGGAGTTCAGCAATTCGAAAGTTCGATCCCCGACCGCCTGCCGCACGCCGTCGGTTTCGACACTCTTGCCCTGCAGAAACAACGCCGCCAGCGTGCTGAATGCCGAGGGCGCCCCGCCGCCCTTGGCATGGACTTCGAATTCCGCCTCGGCGATATGACGGAGGTGAAAGTGCCCCTCCATGTTTTCCTGAACGAATCCAAGGCGTGGAAGCTCCTCCCGCAGGCGATGAAATTCCTCTCGCGTGCCCAAGCGGATCGGGTAGAGATTCGATTCTTGTGGAGTCGATTGAAGACGCATCGGAGATTGGCAACCCCAGTTATTCTACTTCCAAAGCGCTTCGGCCGGATCTTTGAGGGTAGCCGCGGTAAACGATGCCAGATCGCCAAAGAGCCGCTCCAAAGTTCCTTCCCTCTCAACCTCGGGCAAACCGAGTTGTCGTTCCACCCGCGCTTCCATCCCTCGCAGTTGCGCCTCTGGTGCTCTCCCCGCAAGATGCTGGAACAGCAACCGGTGCGCACCTTTGCGCTGCATGACTTCCAGTCCATCCAGCATCTGGCGATGCGACGTTCCTTCCCAGATCGCAAGGATCATGGCCTCGCGTAGCCAGCGCTCCACGCGATATTCCTGCAGGGTTCCCACTCCGCCGTACACTTCCATCGCCCATTTGGCCGTCTGCAAAGCGAACTCCGCAGTCCAGTACTTCGCCAGGTGAGCTACCAACCGGAACAGATGATAGCTCTCGGAGTACGGCGGCTTCTCCTGCCATACCTTGTCGAGCAGACTTACAGCTTCCCAAGCCAGCCTGGAAGCCGCGCGTAGTCCCTGCAGACGATCCTCGAACTGCCGCCGAAGTAAAGGATGTTCGATGATCGGTTTGCCGAAGGCCGTGCGCCGTTCCGCGAAGGAATAGGCATCGGCGATGGCCCTTTGCGCGAGCGCTACGCTGCCCACGCAGTTGGCCACACGCGAAAGGTTCAGCACTTCGAGAATCAAATAGATTCCATGCTCCGCTTGCCCCAGCAGCCAACCCTCGCTGTGCCGAAATTCGATCTCACCGGTCGGTACCGAACGAGTGGCGATCTTGTCCTTCAGGCGACGTATCCGATAATTCAGCTGCCCGTCTTCATCGCGACGCGGCACCAGGTACAGACTTAGCCCGCGCACGTTCTGCGGGGCGCCCTCCTGCCTGGCTGCGACCACCGCCAATTCGGCCCCGGCATTACTCGCGAAGTATTTGTCGCCAGTCAGCCGCCACTTGCTTCCATCCGCTTGCGCTACGGTTTCCACCGCCGCGCCCAGGTCTGACCCTCCCTTGATCTCCGTCATCCAGGTTGCGCCCTGCCACACACTGTCATCGCGCTGCAACATCTTGGGCAAAAACCGCTCCTTCAATTCTGCGTTTCCATACTTTGAAAGCGGCGCAACCGTGGACAGAGAGACCGTGTACGGGCAGGCCAAGCCCGGGTCATAGAAACCCGTAGCGTAGAGAAGAAGGTAAGCGGGGATCAGCGAATTCCGCTCAGAATTCCGTTCAAAGACTCGCCAGAGCACGCCTGCCCGGTATCCATGTTTCAGCATGCGCCAGTATTCGGGCGGGTAAAGGATTTCATCCACCCGCGCGCCCCACGGATCGAACATGCGTAACCACGGTGTGCCGGCGCGGTCCACCGCGTCTGAAATCCCCTGTCCTTCGAGTTCGAACCACGCTTCGTATTCTCGCAACCAGTCTTGGTCTGCACAGATCCCGATCTGTTGCAGAAACTGCACCGGAGAGCGCAAGACATCAAAGCTCATAGCCAGAGTTCTCTCACCTCAGCGAGAATTTTGCAAGACTTGCCGAAAGGTCTGGAGGAGAGAGCGCTCCCGATTGCGACTTGCGACTCGACTCCGGTGATCTTGGTCACTGACAGTTCGATCGTCACCTTGATCTAATTGTTATAGAGTTTCCAAGGCACTTTCTCGATGAAGGGAGAGAGCTATGCAATTCCACCTGGAACCACAAGAACTGAAACTGCTTGCGAACGTCCTGTTAGAACAAGACCCCCGACCATACCAAGAACTGCTGAACAAGGTCCTGGCGCACGACTTGCGACTAGACGCCGATGAACTTGAACAAGCCGCAAACCTGCTTGCTGGCAAAAAGCTTAGCCTGAAGGATGAAATTGGCCGGCAGCAGAACGCTGCGGTGAAGATCGACCTGGAGCGGCAACTGGCGCTGCTGGAACGGGTACTGGAGAGGGTCAACGAGGCCTGTGTCATGTTCTGAAGGCCGTCCACCCGGGGCAGCGTTTCGTCAACGTCACCTTCGGTGCCGATGGCGAAGGGAGAGGGAATCCCGGCTCAATCGAATGATGCTCTGCGGCGGCCCGCTCTAACAGACCCAGATGTCATTCGCTCGCAGCAACTTGGGCTCTTGCGATAGAAACCTCACGACGTGTTGGAAGCTGCGGCAGCGCTGACATTAGACGGCGCGTGTAAGGGTGGACGGGCGCAGTGAAGATCTGTTCGGTCGGGCCGCACTCGACGATCTGGCCTTCGTGCAGGATGGCGATACGCTGGCAAATGCCGGCGACCGAAGGCAGATCGTGAGAGATGTAGAGGATCGACATGCCAATCTCGCGATTCAGCCGCGCGAACAATTCGAGAATTTCGGATTGCGTGATCACGTCGAGCGCGCTGGTCGCTTCATCGGCGATCAAGAGCGCGGGACGGTGCATGATGGCCATCGCGATCAGTACGCGCTGCGCCTGCCCGACGCTGAGTTGAGAGGCATATCTGCGCAGGAAATCTTTATTATCGTCATCCTCGCCGCTCGGCAGGCTCACGCTTTGCAACGCGGACTGGATCGCCCGATCGCAATCTTCGCAGGTGGCGTTGCTGTTGCTGTGCGCGCGCCAGGCTTCCCTGAGTTGCGTGCGGATTCGGAGCGCGGGATTGAGCGAGGCTAGCGGGCTCTGCAGCACGAGGCTCAGGGAGCGTCCGCGCAAGCCGCGCAATTCCCCTTCGCGCATGGCCAGCAGATCGGCGCCCTCGAAAAAAATGTTGCCTTCTACGCTGGCGCGCTGGCGGCCGAGTAATCCGAGGATGGCCAGCGCGAGCGTGCTCTTGCCCGAGCCACTCTGGCCGACCAGTCCCACGACTTCGCCGCGCGCGATCTCAAGCGAGATTCCGCGGAGCACCGGAGCTTTCCCGGGATAGCACACGGTCACCTGCGCGGAGAGCAGGTTTCCCGAAGCATCCGGCTTTTTCGGTGTCATAAGTTTCAACCCGGTTATCGGCTCGCTCGCGTGCTTGCGTTCAGGGTGAGGCGCTCGGCGTTCCAGAACGTCTGCGGGCTAAGGATTCCGGGG
>Ga0187862_10000718_pt1 | contig 37044 bp, 21 predicted proteins | sample June2016WEW_10_1_FD_133003 | JGI IMG/M metagenome (GOLD analysis project Ga0187862, IMG submission 133003) | Peatland microbial communities from SPRUCE experiment site at the Marcell Experimental Forest, Minnesota, USA - June2016WEW_10_150 | ecosystem: Environmental > Terrestrial > Soil >... | reverse complement strand
CTTCTGGTTCGCTGGCTTGCTCTATGGCCGCCGCCGCCCTTTGCCCGTGGACAACCGCCTTGAAGAGGAGTTGCGGCAGCAGGTGGCGCAAAGAGAAAAGGAACTCGGCGAAACCCGCCAGCAAGTCAACCTGGCCACCACCCAGGCCGCCGCCACCGAAGCCAGACGCCAGGCCGCCGAACGCATGCTCGCCGAAACCCGCCTGTTGCACGACGAAAACCTCCGCGCCGCCAGGCAGGCGCAGGACAAGGCGCTGGCCGATTTGCGCGAGGCCTTCAAAGCCTTGAGCGCCGACGCGCTCAAACAAACCGCGCCGCAGTTCCTGGAACTGGCCAGTCTGACCCTGGCCAAATTCCAGGAGACCGCCAAAGGGGACCTGGCCCAGCGCCAGGAAGCCATCGCCACCCTGGTGCAGCCGTTGAAGGAGCAATTGGAAACCTACCAGAAACGCCTCCAACAAAGTGAAACCGCCCAGGCCGCCACCCTGGGCGAAGTCAAAAAACAGATCGAGGGCCTGGCCCTGAACAGCCTCACCCTTTCCAACGAAACTTCCCAGTTGCGCATGGTCCTCAGTTCCAACCAGGCCCGCGGCCGCTGGGGGGAGGAAACCCTCCGCCGCGTCGTCGAGGCCGCCGGCATGAGCGCCCATTGCGATTTCAACGAACAAACCCAATCCGGCGACAGCAAGCCCGACCTGACCGTGCATCTGCCGGGCAACCGCATCATTATTGTTGATGCCAAGGTGCCCGATTTGGATTTTCTCAAAGCCATTGACACCGCCGACCCGCTCAAGCGCGCCGAGAGCCTGGCCAGCCACGCCGCCAAGCTCAAGGCCACCGTCAAAGCCTTGGCCGAGCGCGATTATCCCCGCCAGTTTCCCAACGCGCTGGACTATGTGGTTTTGTTCCTCCCGGCGGAGTCGCTTTTCAGCGCCGCCCTGGAGGGGGACCGCGATTTGATTGTTTGGGCGGCGCAAAAGTGGATCATGCTCGCCACCCCCGCCTCCTTGATCGGCCTCTTGCGGGCCGTCGGCCTGACCTGGCAGCAACACGCCCAGAGTGAAAACGCCCGCGAGATCGCCGCCACCGCCCAGGAACTTTTCAGCCGCGTCGTCAAGCTCATGGAACATTTTGAAAAAATCCGCGCCGGCCTGGAAAAAGCCAACGCCGCCTACAACGACGCCGTGGGCAGCTACGAGCGCATGGTCCGCCCCGGCGGCGAGCGCCTCCAGAAGCTCAGCGGCAACGCCGGCGCCAAAGGCCTGCCCGACCTCCAACCCCTCGACGCGACCCTGCGCCTCCCGCCGGGGCAAGGATAATATCCTTGCTCTTGGCGCGCCCCGTCCCTATTTTCTGCCTGTAAATACTCGTGACACGCCCCGATTTTACATTTCGGGGATTTTTATTGTCGCGCAACCAAGAGCGCTTGGATGTCCGTCGCAGCTTGTAAGGAAATTATGGCAAACACCATTCTAGTGGGCGCCCAGTGGGGCGACGAGGGCAAAGGCAAGATCATTGATGTGCTGACCGAGACGGCCGACATCGTGGTCCGCACCCAGGGCGGCAACAATGCCGGCCACACCGTTTTCATCGGGAAAAAGAAATATGTCCTGCACCTGATCCCCTCCGGCATTCTCCGGCCGGGCAAAGTGTGCGTCATCGGCAATGGCGTGGTCGTGGACCCGGTGAGCCTGGTCCAGGAAATTGACCATTTGAAAAAGCTGGGTGTGCGCGTCAAAAACTTGTGCGTCAGCGAATCCGCCCACCTGGTCCTCCCTTACCATCGCGAACTGGACGCCCATCGCGAAACGCTCAAAGGCGACAAAAAAATCGGCACCACCAAGCGCGGCATCGGCCCGGCCTACGGCGACAAGGCCGCCCGCACCGGCTTGCGCATGATTGATCTCATCAACCCGGCGCGGTTCGAGACGCTCCTGCGCCACAAGATCAAAGAAAACAACGAGATTTTGAAGGCCTTTCACGCCAGGCCCCTTTCCTTCGCCAAGGTCCACGCCGAGTACCGCGCCGCCGGGGACCGCTTGAAACCCTACGTCACCAACACCGTCGTCCTGCTCCATGAAGCCACCCGCCGCAACGCCGAGATTCTTTTTGAGGGCGCGCAAGGGACCTTTCTGGACATTGACCATGGCACCTACCCCTTCGTCACTTCCTCCAACACCACGGCGGGCGGCGCCTGCACCGGCTCGGGCGTGGCGCCCCACCGCATGGAACGCGTCGTGGGCGTGATGAAAGCCTACACCACCCGCGTCGGCGAAGGCCCGCTCCCGACGGAAAACGCCGAGGTGGCCGACCTGCTCCACGGCATGGGACGCGAATTCGGAGCCACCACCGGCCGCCCCCGGCGCTGCGGCTGGTTTGACGCCGTCGCCACCCATTATGCTTCGATTATCAACGGCATTGACGAATTGGCCGTCACCAACCTCGACGGGTTGGACTCGGTGGAAACCATCAAGGTCTGCGTCGCCTACCGCGTCGGATCCGCCCGGCTGGATTACATGCCGGCGGACATCGAATTGCTGGCCGGCTGCGAGCCGGTCTATGCGGAATTCCCCGGCTGGCGCTCCTCCACCTCCCAGTGCCGGACTTGGAAACAACTTCCGCCCAAGGCCCGGCGTTATCTCAAGGCCCTGGCCGAACTGACCGGCGCCCGGCTGGCCATCGCCTCCGTCGGCCCGGCCCGGGCGCAGACGATCTTTGTCTGAGCTTTGTTATGTCCAGCGGGCCATCCCATCTCAGCCCCCAAGCCAGGGCCACCATCCCCGCCCATGTGGCCATCATCATGGACGGCAACGGGCGCTGGGCCAAACAACGGCGCCTCCCGCGCGTCGAGGGCCATCGCCATGGCGTCGAGTCCGTCCGCGCTGTCGTCCGCGCCGCCGGCGAAGTGGGGGTCAAATACCTCACCCTCTATGCCTTCTCGGTGGAAAACTGGAACCGGCCCAAGGACGAAGTGGATACCCTGATGAATTACCTGTTCCGGTTCCTCAAAAATGAGATCGGCGAACTGAACAAAAACAACGTCCGCCTCGACGCCATCGGCCAGATTTACCGCCTCCCGGAATTCGTCCAGGACCAGTTGAAAAAGACCAAGGCCGCCCTGGCCAACAATAACGGCCTGACTCTCATCCTGGCCTTGAGCTACGGCGGACGCGCCGAAATCGTCGAGGCCGTCCGCGGCATCGCCCAGAAAATCAAGGAGGGCCGCGTTGAGCCGGCGGAAATCAACGACCAGTTGATCTCCGAGCATCTCTATACCCGCCACTATCCCGACCCCGACCTGCTCATCCGCACCAGCGGCGAAATGCGCCTGAGCAATTTCCTGCTCTGGCAGATTTCCTACGCCGAGCTGGTGGTCACTTCAACCCTCTGGCCCGATTTTCGCAAGCCCCAGTTCTTTGAGGCCCTGGAAGAATACACCCGCCGTCACCGCCGCTTCGGCCTGGTTTGATTCATGAGCGCCGAAAATCCCAGCCCCCCGCCCGCGCCGCCTTCCAAGGCGGTCGTCTTTTTTCGGCGCCTCCTCAGTTTCGTCGTGCTTTGGACCGTCCTCCTGGCCGCTCTGTTCTCGCGCCATAAGTGGATCTCCGATTATTTCTTCCTCCTCATCATCGTCACGCTGGCGGGGGCCGGCCTGGTGGAGTTTTACGGCATGGTGGACAGACTGGGCTTGCAATCTTACTCCCGGTGGGGCGTTTTCGGTGGCGTGCTGCTCCTGGTGGCCACCTTCCTGGATATTTCCGGTGAATGGGGCTTTGCCGCCGGGCCGTCGCGCGTGAATGATTTTGAAAGCAGTTTTTTCATCCTCTTCGTTTTGGGATTGTGCATCCGCCAATTCCTCTCCCGTCACACCACCAAGGGAATCGTCGCCATTTCCACCACCCTGTTCGGCCTCATGTACGTCCCCTGGCTCCTGAACTTCATCCAAAAAATCAATTTCTTCTGGCCGGGCGAGCAGGGGCACCGGCAGGGGCATTTTTACGTCCTCTATTTCGTCCTGGTCACCAAGTTCAGCGATTGCGGCGCTTATCTGGTCGGATCGCTCCTGGGAAAACACAAAATGATCCCCCGCATCAGCCCCGGCAAAACCTGGGAAGGCTTTGCGGGGGCGCTCCTGGTCTCCACCACGGCCAGCGTGCTCTTTGCCCATTTCGCGGGGGCGCGCCTCAAGGGCATGACCCCCGCACACGCCGTGATCTTGGGCCTCATCTTGGGCCTCGCCGCGGTGGTGGGGGATTTGATCGAATCCCTCTTCAAGCGTGAGGCCGGCTTGAAGGATTCCGGCCGCCTCTTCCCAGGCATTGGCGGCATCCTCGACTTGCTCGACAGCTTGCTCTTCAATGCCCCCCTGATGTACCTCTACTTGCGTCACGTGCTCACCTGATGAAAAACGTTGTTTTACTCGGCTCCACCGGCTCCATCGGGACCAGCGCGACCAAGGTGGCGGCAGATTTGCCCGACCGCATCCGCCTGGTCGGCCTGGGGGCGGGCCGCAATGTCCAACTCCTCCTCCAGCAAACCCTCCAACATCGTCCCGCGGCCGTTTGCCTCAGCGACCCCGCCCGCGCGCGCGAATTGCAGGCCGTGCTTGGTGCCTCCGCCAAAGTGTTCTCCGGCAGCCAGGGCCTCATCGAACTGGCCACCATGCCGGAGGCCGACATTGTCCTCATCGCCATTGTCGGCACCGGCGGATTGCAGCCCGCCCTGGCCGCCATCCGCGCCGGCAAGGACATTGCCGTCGCGTCCAAGGAAATCCTCGTCATGGCCGGCGAAATCGTCATGCGCGAGGCCCGCAAATACGGCGTCCGCGTCCTGGCTGTTGACAGCGAACATTCCGCCATCTTCCAATGTCTGGACGGCAGGCCCCCGGATTCCGTCCGCGCCCTCTGGCTGACCGCTTCCGGCGGCCCGTTCCGCGCGACCCCAAAAGAGGAGTTCTCCGCCATCACCGTGGAGGCCGCCTTGCGGCATCCTTCCTGGGTGATGGGCCGCAAGGTCACCATTGATTCGGCCACTCTTTTCAACAAGGGCCTGGAAATGATCGAAGCCCGCTGGCTCTTCGACATCGAAATGGCCCGCGTTCACGTCCTCGTCCATCCCCAGAGCGTCGTCCATTCCATGGTGGAGTTTGTGGACGGCTCCATGCTGGCGCAATTGTCCACCCCCGACATGTGTCTGCCCATTCAATACGCGCTCACCTATCCCGACCGCGTTTGCAGCCGCCGCGTCCAAACCGATCTGGCCGCTCTGGGCCAATTGACCTTCGAGCGGCCCGACCCGGAACACTTTCCGGCCTTGAATATCGCCCGCCACGCCGGCGAAACCGGCGGCACCTTGCCGGCGGTCTTGAACGCCGCCAACGAAGTCGCCGTCGAAGCCTTCCTCAACCGCCGCATCCACTTCCTCCAGATCAGCCAGGTCGTCGCCCGCACCCTGTCCCGCCACACCCTGGTCCAACACCCCGACCTGAACCAAATCCTGGAAGCCGACCGCTGGGCGCGCGACGAGGCGGCCCGTTGACCCGCCCTGTTCTGACCACCCCTTCTCTCCTCCTCCTTCCCCTTTAATAGCTCCCCATCGAATCCAGCACCGAAGAGGTGGCGGTCAGGTCCCTGGGACGGTCGGTGTCGGAATTCAACGGAAAACGCGGGAAGGCCTTCAGCGACATGCTGATGGCAACGGTGAAATCATTCGGCTGGCCGACGCCCTGGGTCAGGCGGAAGGTCAAGGCCGCCGTCCAACTGCGCAGGTCGCGGTAAATGGAATAGTCTTGTTCCTCCAGCAGGCCGTTCTGCGCCTCATAGTGGTCCAGGATGTGGACGCCCCAGTTTTCATTCATCCGATAATACAAACTGGCGCTGAAGAGATTATGGCCGGGCAAGTATTGCCCCGGAAAGGCCTGGAATTCGGGGTCGTTGTTCATCAAGTAGCGATGGCTGAGCGTGAAACTCCACCGGCTGTTGGGCGTGATGGAAAGCCGGTTCACTGCATCGCGCCAGAGATGATCGGCCAGATCGTAGCGCAGGGACGAATCCAGCACCAGCCAGGTGCGCGGCCGCAGCACCAAATCCGAGTAAAGATCCGCAAAGTGGTGATTGGTTCCGGGCGTCAGGTTCCAATCCGTATACACGGCCCAGTTGACCACATCTTCGACGCCCTCGGCGCGCTTGGTCTGCAATTTGTTGCGCAGCGTCAGCCGCAGCACGTCTTGCTTGTCAATGTCGTCAATCGAATTGTAATCCGGGAACTCCAGCGGCAGCAACCGCAGCGCCGGCTGCGCGGTGTCGAATTGCGGCACGTGCGAGGGCGCCAGCGTCGGTCCAGGAATGTAGGAGTAGTTGATGTCCGGCTCGACGATGTGGCGCAATCCATCCACATCCCAAAACGTGCTTGCCACCCCCGGGTAAAGGCGCCAGGCCTTCAGCGAGAAATCCACCCCCGTGTTCAACACCCCGCGCGTTTGGGCGTTGGTGGCCGGGTTGACCCCGGCGACATCCCCGTAGTAGGTCACCCGTCCACCCACCCGCGGGGTCACCGTCAGCCAGCCAAAGAACGTCTCCGGCAGGCTGAGCTGTTGGACGCTGTCCGCCCGCATGGCCGAATAATTGGTTTCCACCGGCTCATTGGTGTCCGAAAAATCCTTCCGCAAATAACCAACCGACGTTTCGCTTTGGTAATAGACCGGCGTCACCCCCACTTGCTGTCGCAAGCCGGTCAATTTGATGTCCGGCAGCCGTTCGACCGTCTCAAAAAAATTGACCAGGCGCGGCTGGGCCATCGCGTCCACGGTGAAGTTGGGCCAGAGTTGATTGGCTTCGGCGAATGACTCAGGCTCCACGTCCGCCCGGTATTCGCTCTCGAAAAAGTCGCGGATGATGGTCGGATCGTTCTGGTAATTGGCCACGATTTTTGCGCTGAAATTGGTCGCGGGCGCGCTTTGATAATAAAGGCTCGCCCGCTGCCGGTTCTCTCCCACGTTGGGCAGGTTCAGCCCGTCCGCGTTCGGGTCATGGTCATGCGCATCATAGTAGCGGAAGGCCGCCTGCCCATAGTCGCCCAAGCGCAGCAGCAAATCCGGGCCGTAGCCCAGCCCGCGTTTCTCCCGCTCGTCCAGATGGATCGTCCCGTCAACCAGGCCGGTTCCGTACCAGTTGAAGGCACCCAATAAGAAGGGCCCGTAGGAACTGCGGTAACCGGGAACGAACTCCAAGTTCTCCGGGTGCGCCTCCAGCGTGCGCCGGTAATAGGGCAGATAGAATACCGGCGTCGCCCCCAAGTAAAACGTGGCGTGGTGCATCTCGATATATTGGCCGGGCACGATCGTGATCGTTCGGCCGTGGATTCGATAGATCGGCTTGGCGTAGTCGTCGGTGGTGATCCAACTGTTCGAGGCGGTGAAAACGCGGTTGCTGTTGCCCACCAGTTTGCTCCCGGATATGTTAAATGGCATCTGCACCGATTTGAACGCCGCGGCCCGAACCTCCCCGGTCTTGAAATTGTAGATCGCGTTGGTGCCCCGCCAAATATGCCCGTGGTCCAGGATCACCACGTCCCCCTCCGCCTCCACCTCCCCGGTCAGATTGGTCAGCACCCCCCGGTCGCCGGAGATCGTGTAGCTCTGATTGCTCGCCATCACCCCGTTGGCAAAGTGGTAAGTGTCCCCCTGCGCCGACCACTCCGAGTTGGAAGTGGTGCCAAAGATGTCCGGCGGAGCCGGCTGTTGTGCTGCGCAGGCGATGGCCCCGGCCGCCAGCAAAACCACCACGTTCGGTGCGTAAAACTTCATTGGGCGCGACAAGGCTAATCAGAAGCCCGACGCGCTGACAAGGGCGGTTTGGCGAAAATCGCCGGGCAAAGGCGGGTCTAGCGTTTTCGCACTTCGACTTCCGTGAAACCGATTTGATGCAGCAGCCCTTCCACTTGCGCCTGGGCGCGGTCCTGGGCCTCTTTCAAAATCCCGTTGTCCAGCGCCAGCGTGCGCAGCTCCTCCACGGCTTGGGCGCGCGTGTTTTGCTCCAGGTCCTTGTCGAAGGCGCGCAGCAGCCCGGTGGTCCGTTCCAGCACCTCGGTGTGCGCGTCGTCCAGATAGGCATCGGTGATGGCCGGATGCGGCAGCGTGATCGTGATCTTTTTGTCGGAAACCTCCAGGTCGCCCGGCTGCAGGTTCCCCAGGTTGATCCCGGCCTTGACAATCCCTTCGGCCACCAGCAGCAGATGATTGTCCCCGTAAAATTTGGAGTCCCGCACATCCACGACCTTTTGCAGCACATACTTGACAGTCACCAACTGGGAAAGCGATTGCACCTGTCGCAAAAGCGTGGCGGTGCTGGCCCCGCGGCCCGTGCCAGGCCCCATGTTTCCCGTATCCAGGGCAAAAAACAGACAAAGCGCAAAAGCCGCCGCGACCGGCACTATGACCATGATGGCCTTCTTGAGCATGAGCCAAGACTACCACGCTTGCCACGGCCACAAAAGCAAAAACACGCTCTCACGCCCCGCCCCCGGCCATGCACCCCTCCCACTCGGTTATTGCCGAGCTCTCGAGGTAGGGACGGCTCGCCGAGCCGTCCGGCCCGCCATTGCCTCCCACCCCACTCGGTTATTGCCGGGTGGGCAGGATTGGCTTAGGCTTCCGGGAATGAATTCCGGTTTGATTGGGCTTTTTCCGAATTACCGGCCGCGGCGGCTGCGCCGAACTCCCGCCTTGCGCCGCCTGGTCCGGGAAACCTCCCTCCAGGCGGGCCAACTGATCCTGCCCCTCTTTGTCCGCGCCGGGCGCAAGGCGCGGCGCCCCGTGGCCGCCATGCCGAGAGTCTTCCAACTTTCTCCCGATGAAGCGGCGCGGGAAGCGGAAAAGGCGCACGCCCTCGGCGTGCCCGCGGTCTTGTTGTTTGGCATTCCTGAGAGCAAGGACGAAAGGGCGTCCGGGGCTTATGCCCGCCACGGCATCGTCCAGCAAACCGTGCGCCTCCTCAAAAAGGAATTGCCCCAGTTGCTCGTGCTCACCGATGTCTGCCTCTGCGAATACATGAGCCACGGCCATTGCGGCATCGTGGACCCCCAAAGCGGCGGCGTGGTCGCCAACGATCTCACCCTCCCCCTCCTGGCCCGCGCCGCCTTGAGCCATGCCGAGGCCGGCGCCGATGTCCTCGCGCCCAGCGACATGATGGACGGCCGCGTGGCCGCCATTCGCCGCGCGCTGGATCAACACGGCTTCAGCGCCACGCCCATCCTCTCCTACGCTGCCAAATTCGCCTCCGCCTATTACGGCCCCTTTCGCGAGGCCGCCGAATCGGCCCCAAAATTCGGCGACCGCCGCAGCTACCAAATGGACCCCGCCAACGGCCGCGAGGCCTTGCGCGAAGTCGCCCTGGACATTGCCGAGGGTGCGGACATGGTGATGGTCAAGCCGGCCCTCGCCTATCTGGATGTTTTATACCGCGTGAAAACCCAATTCGCCTATCCCACCGGTGCCTACGCCGTCAGCGGCGAATACTCCATGATCAAAGCCGCCGCGGCCAATGGCTGGATTGACGAGCGCGCCGTCACCCTGGAATCATTGCTGGCCATGCGCCGGGCTGGCGCCGATTTCATCGTCACCTATTCCGCCGCGGACGCCGCCCGGTGGCTGCGGGAAGGCGTTTAAGTCAACCCCTCAGAGCTTGCCCGATTTTTGCAGCAATATAAATATCACCACGATAATGGCCAGGAACACCACCCCCGCCACCCCGATGAATATCTTGGTCCCCATGTTGCTCTTCTTGACGAACCCGTGGCTTTCCTTGCTGAAGGCCGCCACCGAAGTGTCCCCGCCCAGCTTGACCCCTTGCGGGATCACCATCGTTTGATCCGGCAATTTCTTGGTGGCGGTGGCCGGCTTGGCCCCGGCGTCTTCCAGGCGCAACTCCACCTGGCCGAAACGCACGATCTGGCCCGGCTTGAGTATCGCTTCCCCGGTGATCTGCTGGCCATTGACAAAAGTGCCGTTGGTCGAGTTCAGGTCGTGAACCACCACGGTCTGCCCCCGCAGCAGGATTTCGCAGTGGTGGCTCGAAACCGACGCCTCCTGAATTTGAAAAGCATTGTCCTCGACCCGGCCGATCGTGGTCTTCTCCACTTTCAACTCGTGCGCCTTTCCCGTCAGCCCCTCGCTCAGAATCACTAGTCTTGGCATACTTGGCTTGGGGGCATTATGGCGACTTCTGCCGCCAAGTCAAACGCATTTCCACCACAATTTGCGCCTCGCCCCAAACCCCCGCGCAGGGGCGCCTCGGCCCTTCCCTCAGCGCGTTTTCCCCTCTTTTAGGTTCCCCCCGCAATCCTGACCTTTTATTGCGGCACCCTGGCGCGGTAAAAACGCCACGGAAAATTCGTCCACGCCGGATCGCAGAAATAAAACGGATTGCCACTCGCGGCATTGGTGCAGAGCGGCGTCCAATTCACCAGGTCAGTCGAGCCATCCACCACGATGGTCTGGCCCGCGGCCCCGCTCAGGTCGAACCCAAACTGGTTGCTCAGCAAGCCGAAAAACCCATCGCAGGTGATGATCTGCGGCGGCGTGTTCGAACTGGCGATGGCCAGGGTGCCAACCTGGGCGGTCACACTGCCGTAAGGGCTGCTCACGATGACCGTGTAATTGCCCGCATTGCCCGCGCTGACGCTGCTGAGCGCAAGCGTGGGAAACCCGGCAAAGTGAACTTCCCGGATGCGGTTGTTGCCGCTGTCCGCAATATACAGGTTGCCCACGCCGTCCAGGGCCACGCCCTGGGGAAAATCCAGCCCGGCATTGGTGGCCGCGCCCCCATCCCCGGAATAGCCGCCAGTGCCATCACCACACGGTCCACTGCCCGCCACAGTGCTAATGATGCCGTTGGTAGCCACCATGCGGATTCGGTTGTTGTTTCCATCCGCGATGTACATATTGCCCGTGGCATCCACCGCCTCGCCCTGGGGACCATTCAGCTTGGCGCTGGTGGCCGCGCCGCCATCCCCGGAAAAGCCGCTTGTTCCGTCGCCAGCCACTCTGGGGACGTTGCCGGTGGCGATCACCTTGACGATGGCACCGTTGACAGGGTCGGCAAGATACAAGTTGCCCAACGCATCCAACCCAGGGCCAACGAGGAGGTTAGAGCCATACCCAGCCGGGATAGTCATGGTGCCGTTTGTTAGAACCTTGTAAATGACGTTCCATATGTCGCACTCATCAATATACAGGTTGCCCGCAGGATCCGAGGCGACACCCTGGGTTTCAGCCAAGCAGTCGCCGGTGGCCGGTCCGCCCCCGGACAGGCCGAATAAGCCATCTCCCGCCACCGTGGTGATGATGCCGTTGCTATCTACTTTGCGGATGCGGAGGTCCCCATTGTCGTCAATATACACGTTGCCGGCGGCATCCAAAGCCACGCCCGTCGGGCTTAACAAGCCGGCGTTGGTGGCCGCCCCATGGTCCCCCAAATATCCGTCAGAACCATTGCTGGCGATGGTGTGGATGATGCCGTCTCCTGTCACCTTGCGGATAAGGTTGGTGTCCGTGTCCGCGATATACACGCAGCCGCTGGCGTCCGTGGCAACGGCTCCGGGAATAGCCAGGATGGCATTAGTGGCCGCCATATCCCCAACGGCAATACCCGCTCCCGCCACCGTCGTGATCATATCATTGGTGTCCACCTCGCGAATCCGGTAGTTCCAGGTGTCAGCAATATACACGTTGCCGGCGGCGTCCAACGCCACAGCGCGGGGCTGGAACAGGCTGGCGTTGGTTGGCGGCGCCGCCGTCCCCGGAAAAGCCCCAGGCGTTGGTTCCCGCTAACGTAGTAATGATGCCGTTGGTGGCCACATAGCGGATGCGCTCGTTGCCGGTGTCCGCGACATACAGGTTCCCGAACCCATCCACTGCCACGCCGTAGGGATTGTTCAGCTCGGCATTGGTGGCCGTGCCGCCGTCGCCCAAACCATTAGTTCCTCCCCCCGCCACCGTCGTGATGTTGCCGTTGGTATCTACTTTGCGGATGCGTTGATTGAAGGTGTCGGCAATATACAGGTTGCCCAACCCATCCGCCGCTACGCCGTTGGGCTGGCTCAAGGCTCCGCACGCCACCGTGGTGATGATTCCATTCGTGTCCACCTTGCGAATACTATTAAGAATGGTTTCAGCCATATAAAGGTTGCCCACGCCGTCCACCGCCACGCTTTGGGGGAGACCCACGGTGGCGTTTGTGGCCGCGCGCCCATCGCCGGAATAGCCCCAAATGCCATTCCCCGCCACCGTGGTAATGATGCCGTTGGTGTCCACCTCGCGGATGCGTTGATTGTCGATGTCAGCGATATACAGGTTGCCGGCGGCGTCCAAAGCCACAGCCTCGGGCACATTCAGCCTCGCGTTGGTGGCCGCCCCGCCGTCCCCGGAATAGCCCGCCGAGCCATTGCCCGCGAAAGTGGTGATGATGCCGTTGGTTCCCACTTCGCGAATGAGGCTATTGAAGGTGTCAGCGATATACAGGTTGCCGTAGGCGTCCACCGCCGCCCCAAACGGGCAAATCTCGGCGTTGGTCGCCGGGCCGCCATTGCCCACGCTTTCCCCGCCTGCCACCGTCGTGATGATGGGAGGCAGGTTTGTGCCATTAAGTTGCCACTGGTATCTGAACGGGCCGGCGCCCGCCGCGGTTACACTGAGCGACGTTTTCTGCCCCGCGAGGATGGTTTGGTTGCTCGGCTGCCACGATACCACCGACAGTGCGGCAACCTGGCTCGTCACGCCGCCGTAGGCGTTGGTCACCACAACCGTATAATTCCCCGCATTGGTTGATGAAACGTCAGCCAGCGTAAGCGTGTTGCTCGCGCCGCTCTGCAGAAAGTTGGTGCCGTCGAAGAACCACAGGTATTCAAATTGCCCCGAGCCGGCTGCCCCAACCGAGAAAATCAGGCTGCTTCCTGCCACAACTATCTGGCTGGCCGGCTGCGCGGCGATGGCTGGCGCCGCTTCCACCGTCAAGGTGGCAACGGCGCTGGTCACGCTGCCGTAAGGGGTGGTGATGACAACCGTGTAGTTGCCGGCATTGATGCTGCCCACATTGGTTAGCGTAATGCTTGGAGGTCCGGCCAAATAGGCCTTGAGGATGCAGTTGCTCCCGGTGTCAGCAATATAGAGATTCCCCATGGCATCGAACGCCACACCGGATACGGTATAACTATTGCGGAAGAAAGTGTTGATGATGCCGTTGGTTGCCACTTCGCGAATGCGCTCGTTTTTGCTGTCCGCAATATACAGATCTCCGGCGCCGTCAAGTGCCACACTGGTGGGATAGTCCAGCCGGGCGTTGGTGGCCGCGCCCCCGTCTCCCGAAAATCCCGCGATGTTCGTCCCCGCGATGGTCTTGATGATTCCGTTGGTTGCCACTTCGCGAATGCAATAGTTTTGGCTGTCCGCAATGTACAGGTTGCCCCACGAATCCACCGTCACGCCGTCGGGCAAATCCAATTTGGCATTGGTGGCCGCGCCCCCATCCCCGGAATACCCCTCACTGCCATTGCCCGCCACCGTCGTGATGATGCCATTGGTGCCCACCTTTTTGATGCGTATATCGTAGGTGTCAGCAATATACAGGTTGCCCAAGGCATCCAAGGCCACGCCGTAGGGCTCACTCAGGCCGGCGTTGGTCGCTGGGTTGCCATCGCCGAGACTTCCCCCGCCTGCCACGGTGGTAATCACCCCGTTGGTTCCCACCTTGCGGATGCGGTCGTTGCCTGCGGCAGCAATATACAGGTTGCCGGCGGCATCCACCGCCACGCCGCCGGGGTCACCCAAGCTGGTGTTGGTCGCCGCGACACCGTCCCCGGAATAGACGTATTTGCCGTTGATCGCCACAGTGGTGATGACGCCGCTGGTATTTACCTTGCGGATGCGGTTGTTGGAGCTGTCCGCAATATACAGGTTGCCGACGGCATCCGCGGCCGCGCCACTGGGAGCATTCAGGCTGGCGGCTGTGGCCGGGCCGCCGTCCCCTGCGTATGAGGCGTTGCCATTGCCCGCCACAACGGCGATGGTAACATTAGTGCTCAGAAGGTTGGTCCCGTCCAACTGCCATTGGTAGGCGTACGGGCCGGCCCCAGCCACCGCCACACTGAACGTCACATTGGTTCCCGGCAGGTTCGTCTGGCTGGCCGGTTGCGTGGTGATGGTAGGCGCGCTCTGCCCGTGCAGATTCAACCCGCACCAGACCACCGCGCTGGCAACCAAAGCAAGGGACTTGAGCACTGTTTTTTTCGTTTTCATATCAACTTTCTATTGCGGCACCCTGGCCCGGTAAAAACGCCACGGAAAATTCGTCCACGCCGGATCACAGAAGTAAAACGGGTTGTTGTTGGCGGAGTTAGTGCAGAGCGGCGTCCAATTCACCAGATCAATCGAGCCATCCACCACGATGGTCTGGCCGGAAGCCCCGCCCAAATCGAACCCAAACTGGTTGCTCAGCAAGCCGAAAACCCATCGCAGGTGATGATCTCCGGAGGACTCAAAACGACCGTCAGCGTCACCACCGCGCTGGTTACACTGCCATACGGGCTTGTGATGACGACATCGTAGTTGCCGGCATTGTTCGTGCCCACATTGCTCAGCGTGAATGTGGGAAACGAGGCAAGAGGAACCTTGCGGATGCGGTTGTTCGCTTCGTCAGCAATGTAGAGGTCGCCGAGGGAATCCAAGACCACGCCGGAGGGACAAGACAGCCTCGCGTTGATGGCGGCGCCGCCATCCCCGGAATAGCCCTCAATGCCATTGCCCGCCACCGTGGCGATGACGCCGTTGGTATTGACTATGCGGACGCGGTTGTTGTAGGTGTCACCAATGTACAGGTTGCCCAAGGCATCCACAGCCACGCCGAACGGATAATACAGGCTGGCGTTGGTGGCTGGGCCACCGTCCCCGGAATAGCCCGCCCCGCCGTTGCCTGCGAACGTGCTGATGATCCCGTTGGTGTCCACTCTGCGGATGCGGTTGTTGCTGTAGTCAGCAATATACAGGCTCCCGGAGGCATCCAAGGCCACGCCATTGGGATAATACAAGCTGGCGCTGGTGGCTGCGCCGCCATCCCCGGAATAGCCCCAATTGCCATTACCCGCCACCGTGGTGATGATGCCGTTGGTGTCCACTCTGCGGATGCGGTAGTTGCCGTTGTCAGCAATATACAGGTTCCCGGAGGTATCGAGGGCCACGCCGCCGGGCCGATACAAGTTGGCGTTGGTCGCCGCGCCGCCGTCCCCGGAATAGCCCAAAGTGCCATTGCCCGCCACAGTGGTGATGATGCCATTGGTGCCCACCTTGCGGATGCGTTGATTGTAGGTGTCACCAATATAGAGGTTGCCCCACGCATCCACGGCCACGCCATTGGGATAATTCAAGCTGGCGGTGGTGGCCGCGCGGCCGTCCCCGGAATAGCCCCAATTGCCAGTGCCCGCCACCGTGGTGATAATGCCATTGGTGCCCACCTTGCGGACGCGGTTGTTGCAGGTGTCACCAATGTACAGGTTGCCCACGGCGTCAAAGGCCACCCCGGAAGGCAAATACAGCCTCGCCTTGGTGGCCGGGCCGCCGTCCCCCGCGTAGGTTGCGACGCCATTACCCGCCACCGTGGTGATGATGTTTGGGAGATTGGTGCCGTTAAATTGCCATTGGTAGCTAAACGGACCGGTGCCGCCCACAGCCACGCTGAAGGTGACATTGGATCCCAGCAATACCGCCTTGTTGACCGGTTGGGAAGCCACTGAGGGCGCATAGCCTACCGTCAGCGCGGCAATCTGGCTGTTCACGCTGCCATAAGCGTTGGTGACCACAACCGTGTAATTGCCGACATCGTTCGTGGAAAAGTCCTGGACTGTGAGCGCACTGCTCCAGCCGCTCTGGATCAGGTTGGTGGCGTCAAAATACCAGGAGTAGTAGAGCGGCGGAGTACCCGCAGCCGTCACGCTCAACGTCGCATTGCTGCCGGGCAAAATCGCCTGGCTGATCGGCTGAACAACAATGGAGGGCGGGCACAGCACCGTCAGCGCGGCCACCGCGCTGGTCACGCTGCCGTAAGGGCTGGTCACGACCACCGTGTAGTTGCCCGCATTGATGGCACCCACCTTGGCGAGTGAGAGCGTGGGATACCATGCATTGAGCAACACCTTGCGGACGCGGTTGTTGGTTTCATCCGCAATATACAAATTCCCTAACGTGTCCAAGGCCAAGCCTTTGGGCTGAAAAAGGCCTGCATTGGTGGCCGCGCCGCCGTCCCCGGAAAAACCCGCAGTTCCCGTACCCGCCAGGGTGGTGATGATCCCGTTCGCCGCCACTTTGCGGATGCGTTGGTTGTAAGTGTCAGCAATATAGAGGTTGCCCAAGGCATCCAAGGCGACGCCGCAAGGACCATGGAGGCTGGCGTTGGTAGCCGGGCCGCCATCCCCCGCGTAGGTTGCCGTCCCGTTGCCCGCCACGGTGGTTATAATGCCATTGGTGTCCACCTCGCGGATGCGTTGATTGTCGAAGTCAGCAATATACAGGTTGCCCAAGGCATCCACAGCCACGCCGTATGGATAATCCAGGCTGGCGTTGGTGGCCGCGCTGCCGTCCCCTGCGTATGTGTCGTTGCCGTCCCCCGCCACCGTCGTGATGATACCATTGGTTCCCACCTCGCGGATGCGTTGGTTCCTGGAGTCAGCAATATAGAGGTTCCCGGAGGTATCGAGGGCCACGCCGTCGGGCTGATAAAAGTTGGCGTTGGTGGCCGCGCCGCCGTCCCCGGAAAAACCCGCAGTTCCCGTTCCCGCCAGGGTGGTGATGATCCCGTTCACCTCCACTTTGCGGATGCGTTGGTTGTAAGTGTCAGCAATATAGATACTGCCCAAGGCATCCAAGGCAACGCCGCAAGGACCATTGAGGCTGGCGTTGGTGGCCGGGCCGCCATCCCCGGCGTAGCTCGGCGTCCCGTTGCCCGCCACCGTGGTGATGATGCCGTTGGTGTCCACCTTGCGGATGCGGTTGTTGCCGTAGTAGTCGGCAATATACAGGTTGCCCACGGCGTCAAAGGCCACCCCGGAAGGCAAATGCAGGCTGGCGTTGGTGGCCGGGCCGCCGTCCCCCGCGTAGGTTGCGACGCCATTACCCGCCACCGTGGTGATGATGTTTGGGAGATTCGTACCATTGAGTTCCCATTGGTAGGTGAATGGGCCAGTGCCGCTCACGGCCACGCTCAACGTAACATCTGTTCCCGCCAGGACCGTTTGGCTGGCCGGCTGGGTCGTCACCGACGGCAGAAACGCCAAGGTGGCAACCTGGCTGGTCTCGCTGCCATAGGCATTGGTGATCACGACCGTGTATTGGCCAAGAGGGCCGGCAGTCAGGTTGCTCACGATCAGGGATGCGCTTGTGCCCGCCTGAAGCAAATTGGTGGCGTCGAAAAACCAAGAGTAATAGAGCGGCGGCGTGCCGGTGGCCGTCACGCTTAAGGTCGCATTGTTCCCGGGCAAAATTTCCTGGCTGGCGGGCTGAACAAGGATCGAAGGCGGGTACACCACCGTCAGCGTCGCCACTGCGCTGGTCACGCTGCCGTAAGGGCTGCTCACCACGACCGTGTAATTGCTGGCATTATTCGCGCCCACATCACTGAGTGTAAGCGTGGGATGCCCTGCATAGAGCAACACCTCGCGGATGCGTTGGTTGTAGCTGTCAGCCACATAGAGGTTGCCTGTCGAATCCGTGGCCACGCCCTCGGGATAATACAAGTTGGCGTTGGTCGCCGCGCCGCCGTCCCCGGAATAGCCGTTTGTGCCGTTGCCCGCCACGGTGGTAATGACCCCATTGGTGTCCACCTCGCGGATGCGTTGATTGTCGTAGTCAGCAATATACAGATTGTTGAACACATCCACCGCCACATCAACGGGCAATTGCAAGCTGGCGTTGGTGGCCGCGCCGCCATCGCCAGAATAACCTTCCTCACCATCACCCGCAACCGTGCTGATAATGCCGTTAGTGTCCACCTTTCGGATGCGGTTATTGTCGGAGTCAGCAATATACAGGTTGCCCGACGCATCCACGGCCACGCCCTCGGGATAATCCAAACTGGCGTTGGTGGCCGCGCCGCCGTCCCCGGAATAACCAGAACTGCCGTTGCCCGCCACGGTGGTGATAATGCCATTGGTGCCCACCTTGCGGATGCGTTGATTGTCAGTGTCAGCAATATACAGGTTGCCCGACGCATCAACCGCCACGCCCTCGGGATAATCCAAACTGGCGTTCGTGGCCGCTCCACCGTCGCCTCCTGAACCTCCGCCCGCCACCGTGGCGATAATGCCGTTGCTGTTCACCTTGCGGATGCGGTCATTGTCGGTGTCAGCAATATACAGTTGGCCCAAGCCATCCACAGCCACGCCGAACGGATACTGCAAGTTGGCGTTGGTGGCCGCGCCGTTGTCCCCGGAAAATGCCGCAGTGCCATTGCCCGCCACGGTGATGATGATGTCATTGGTTAGATTCGTGCCGTTGAACTGCCATTGGTAGCTAAACGGCCCCGTGCCGCCCACCGCCACGCTGAACGTCACATTGCTTCCCGCCAAAACCGTCTGGCTGGCCGGCGGGGTAATAACTGAGGGCGGAAACAATAACGTCAGGGTCGCAATCTGGCTGGTCACGCTCCCCCAGGCATTTGTGACGACCAGGTCATAGCTGCCAACATTGTTGGTGGTCACTTGGGTGAAGACCAAATTAGTTGTTGCCGAGCCGGAAATGGTGCCGCCGTCCATTAAATTTGTTCCATTGAATTGCCAATGGAAGGATAACGGCAGCGCGGCAGAAATGACTGACACGTTAAACGATGCCGTGGCCCCATTGGTCACCGCAACACTTTGCGGCTGAAACAGGATGACCGGAGGAAGTGGCGGCCATAGGGCTAATCCGACAGGCCAGTCAAAGCCTGTGGCAAAAGTGGAGACCAGGCCGCCAGGCGTTATTTGTGAAATTGGAGCATCATTAAACAAACTCGTCACGTAAAGGTTGCTACTACTGTCGAACATCAGACCGACAGGTTGGACGATGCCGGAAGCAAATGTGGAGACACTACCGCCAGGCGACACCTTGGAGATCAAAAAACCATTTTGATTTGCCACATAGAGATTGCCGCCGCTATCGAAGGCCAAGCCATTGGCGGCGATAAATCCTGTAGCGAAGGTGGAAATTCCGCCGCCAGGAGTTACCTCCGAAACTGTGCTGCCCCCCGCCACGTAAAGGTTGCCGTGGCTGTCAAAGGCAAGCCCACGCGGGCTGCTTAATCCTGTGACGAAGGTGGAAACATTGCCATCCGGTGTCACCTTTGAAATCACGCCATTCCCTCCATTCGCCACATAGAGATTTCCGCTTTTGTCAAAAGCGATGCCTCCAGGGTAGTTAAAGCCGGCGGCGAAGGTGGAAATGTTGCCGCCGGGTGTCACCTCGGAAATCGTGCCGGTATACCAATTCGCCGCGTAGAGATTGCCGTTGCGGTCAAAGACCAGCTCCTGGAGCCCATTGAATAGACTGCTGCTAATAGTACCCACTGTTGCGCCGGCGCCATTCATCTCCGAAATTGTATTGTTGCCAAAATTTGCCACGTAAATCGTTGGCGAAAAATCCGCCGTCTGCCCGTGCAGGTTCAAGCCGCACCACACCCCCGCGCTTGCGACCAGCGCCAGCGCTTTCCCCGCTGCCTTTTTCGTTTTCATCTGAAAAAGTTCTCCCGCCAGAACATTAGTTATGCTTCATCCGTTTATTAGGAATAATGCGCACATCTAATGGTCATTTGATAAAAGCACTCCTTTGCCACCCCGTCAAGTAGGTTTCGACTGCATCAATACGACAACGCCCCGTGGGAGGGGTGGGATCAAAACTATTTTGCAACCTATTTTTAATCAACAGATTAGATGCCACAATGCCCCGGGAAGCCGAGATCAAAAACCTCCGATTTCTCCGATTTCTTAGAAGACCACCAATGCCCGGCCGCGCGTTCGGGCTTGTGTCGCCAGCATTCTCTCGCAGAATACGTTCAAAAGTGAACGGTGGCTCCAACATATTGGTCACGGGCGGCGCGGGGTTTATCGGCTCGCATCTGGTGGAACGGCTTTTGGCGGACGGGAAAACGGTGACGGTGATTGATGACTGTTCGACCGGGCGGCTGGAGAATCTGCTGGCCGTGCAGAGGCACCCGGGCCTGAGGGTGATCGTATCGAAGGTTTCCACCTGTCCGGAACTGGCCCGGCTGGCGGCGCAGTCGCAATCCATCTATCATCTGGCGGCGGCGGTGGGGGTGGAATTGGTCATGAATTCGTGCCTTGGAACGATGGAAGCGAACGTGCGGGAAACAGAGGTGATTTTGGAGGCCGCCAGCGCGGGCGGGGTTCCGTTGTTGCTGGCTTCGACCTCGGAGGTTTATGGCAAGAGCCGGAAGCCGGCATTTTCCGAGGAGGACGATTTGCTGATAGGGCCGCCGCATTTGAGCCGGTGGAGTTATGCCTGTTCGAAATTGATGGATGAGTTTCTGGCGCTGGCCTACGCGCGGGAGCGGAAGCTTCCGGTGGTGATCGCCCGGCTGTTCAATACCGTCGGGCCGCGCCAGACGGGACAGTATGGGATGGTGCTGCCGCGATTCATCCAGGCGGCCCGGCAGGGGAAGGCGTTGCGGGTCTTTGGGGACGGGCGGCAATCGCGCTGCTTTTGTGACGTGCGGGACACGGTGGAGGCGCTGGTGCAGCTGCAAAACTGCGTCTCGGCGCGCAACGAGGTTTTCAATGTGGGCGGGACCGAGGAAATCAGCATCATGCAACTGGCGGAACTGGTGATTGAACTGTTGGAGTCGTCGTCCCCGATAGAGCTGGTGGCGTACGAGAAGGCCTACGCGGAGGGTTTTGAGGACATGCTGCGGCGCAAGCCGGTGGTGGACAAGCTGGCGCGTCACACCGGCTTTCGCCCGGCGACGCCGTTGCGGGAAATTGTGCTCAGAACGGCGGCGTGGAAAACCTGAACTTTCAAGGGAGCCGGACGCGGGTGATTTGGAGGGGATGAAAGCTGACGGAGTTGCCGGAGCTTTTTCGCAAAATGAGGGCGGGCGACCGGACTGTCAAGACGCGGGTCCGGCCCGAAGGGTGAAGGAGGTCATTTGGGCTTGGCCCACATCATGGAGGATTGGGATTTGGCGGTGGCGAGAACTTTGTCGTGGTCATCCAGGATGCTGATTTCAATGGTGTCGGCATTGAAGAGGTCGGGGCCGGTGGAGGTGGAGGAAACGGCAAACCTGACGGGTTGGAGGCCAGGGCCGGATTTGATGGGAGCATCGTCGGAGGCAAACCAGTTGGCGCTTTCGGGTTTGGCAGAATCGAAAATGCGGAGGTGGATTTTGCCGGAGCCGGCGGCCAAATTGTAGCGGGCGATGACCTGGCCGCTGAAAGAGTCGTTTTGCTTGAAGTCCTCCATTTGGATCGTGGTTTGGGAGGAGGCGAGAGCCGGAGCCGGGGCGGCGGCGCTCCCCGGAGGATGCCACATCAGAAGCATGGTGCCGCTGGAGATGTATGATTTTTCGCCGCTGGAGCCGGTGAGATAAACCCAGATTTTGTCGGTGGGGAAGGAAGAGGGTTTGCCCGGCGGCGGATTGAACTTGACTGGGAGAAGGACGAAAGGACGGCTGCTTTTGCCAACTTCCATGGTGGGTGAGGTGAAGTACTGGCTGGCGGCGGGGTCTTCCGCGCTGGCAAGGTCAACGCCCATATTGGGCAGGCCATCATCGGGGACGTAGGAGTACTGGACGGCGATGGTCATTTCGCTGCGATCCAGGGTGCGGTTGACAATGTCCACGTTGATGACTTTGGAGCGGAGCTTGAGGGACAAGGCGAAGGAGGATGCGCGGGAAGCCGGCGCAGGTTGGGAGGCGACAAGTTTGGCGGCGGCCTCGGCCTTGGCTTTTTCGTCCGCGAGCCGTTTGACTTCGGCCTGGTGCTGGGCTTCCGCTTCGGCCGCCACTTTGGCCCTGGCTTGGGCTTCGGCCTGGAGCCTGGCCAGTTCGGTTTTGGCTTTCTCTTCGGCAAGACGTTGTTCGTCGGCAAGGCGCTTGGCATCCGCCTCGGCCTTTAGGCGGGCGTCCTCGCGGGCTTTGGCTTCGGCTTCGAGACGGGCTTTTTCCTCGTCGGCTTTCTTCTGAGCGGCTAGGCGTTGTTGCTCTGCCTGAGCTTGGGCCTCGGCTTTGGCCTGGGCTTCGGCTTTGGCTTTTTCCTCTGCGAGGCGTTTGGCTTGGGCTTCGGCCGCCGCTTTGGCCTGGGCTTCGGCTTCGGCTTTGGCTTTGGCTTCGGCCAGGGCTTTGGCTTTTTCAGCGGCGAGGCGCAGTTCCTCGGCGACGCGTTTGGCTTCGGCTTCCGCAGCGGCTTTGGCCTGGGCTTCGGCCTGGGCTTTGGCTTTTTCAGCGGCGAGGCGTTGTTCCTCGGCGATGCGCTTGGCTTCAGCATCGAGACGGGCTTTTTCCTCGGCGGCCTGTTTTTCAGCGGCGAGGCGTTGTTCTTCGGCGATGCGTTTGGCTTCGGTTTCCGCGGCCGCCTTGGCCTGGGCTTCGGCTTCGGCTTTGGCTTTGGCTTCGGCCAGGGCTTTGGCTTTTTCAGCGGCGAGGCGTTGTTCTTCGGCGACACGTTTGGCTTCAGCTTCTGCGGCTGCTTTGGCCTGGGCTTGGGCCTCGGCCTTGGCTTTTTCATCTGCGAGGCGTTGTTCTTCGGCGATGCGCCTGGCTTCGGCCTCGAGGCGGGCTTTTTCCTCGGCGGCCTGTTTTTCAGCGGCGAGGCGTTGTTCCTCGGCGACGCGTTTGGCTTGGGCTTCCGCAGCCGCCTTGGCCTGGGCTTCGGCCTCGGCTTTGGCCTGGGCCTCGGCTTCGGCTTTGGCTTTTTCAGCGGCGAGGCGTTGTTCCTCAGCGACGCGTTTGGCTTCAGCTTCTGCGGCTGCTTTGGCCTCGGTTTCGGCCTGGGCTTTGGCTTTTTCAGCGGCGAGGCGTTGTTCCTCAGCGACGCGCCTGGCTTCGGCCTCGAGGCGGGCCTGTTCCTCGGCGGCCTGTTTTTCAGCGGCGAGGCGTTGTTCCTCGGCGATGCGCTTGGCTTCAGCGTCGAGACGGGCCTTTTCGTCGGCGGCCTGTTTTTCAGCGGCGAGGCGTTGTTCCTCGGCGAGGCGTTTGGCTTCGGCTTCCGCGGCCGCCTTGGCCTGGGCCTCGGCCTCGGCTTTGGCCTGGGCCTCGGCTTCAGCCTTGGCTTTTTCAGCGGCCAGGCGTTGCTCCTCGGCGAGGCGTTTGGCTTCGGCTTCCGCCGCCGCTTTGGCCTGGGCTTGGGCCTCGGCTTTGGCTTTTTCGTCTGCGAGGCGTTGTTCCTCGGCGATGCGCCTGGCTTCGGCGTCGAGGCGGGCTTTCTCCTCGGCGGCCTGTTTTTCAGCGGCGAGGCGTTGTTCCTCGGCGACGCGTTTAGCTTCAGCTTCCGCAGCCGCCTTGGCCTGGGCTTCGGCCTCGGCTTTGGCCCGGGCCTCGGCTTCGGCTTTGGCTTTTTCGGCGGCCAGGCGTTGCTCCTCAGTGAGGCGTTTGGCTTCGGCTTCCGCCGCCGCTTTGGCCTGGGCTTGGGCCTCGGCTTTGGCTTTTTCGTCTGCGAGGCGTTGTTCTTCGGCGATGCGTTTGGCTTCGGCGTCGAGACGGGCCTTTTCGTCGGCGGCCTGCTTTTCAGCGGCGAGGCGTTGTTCCTCGGCGACGCGTTTAGCTTCAGCTTCCGCAGCCGCCTTGGCCTGGGCTTCGGCCTCGGCTTTGGCCTGGGCCTCGGCTTCGGCTTTGGCTTTTTCCTCGGCGAGGCGTTGTTCCTCGGCGAGGCGTTTGGCTTCGGCTTCCGCAGCCGCTTTGGCCTGGACCTCGGCTTCGGCTTTGGCTTTTTGCTCGGCGAGACGCTGTTCCTCGGCGACGCGTTTGGCTTGGGCTTCCTCGGCGGCTTTGGCGTCGGCCCGGGCTTTTTCGGCGGCGAGACGCTGTTGCTCGGCAAGTTGATTGGCCTGCTCTATGGCGATTTGGCGGGCCTTGGCTTCAGCATCGAGCCGGGCCTGTTCCGTGGCGGTCAGTTTCTCGGCGGCAAGACGCAGAGCTTCCGCTTCGGCCGCCGCTTTGGCTTTGGCTTCGGCTTCGGCCTGAACACGCTCCAATTCGTTTGCCCGTGCCTGGGCCTCGGCTTTGGCTCTTTCCTCAGCCGGCTTGGATTCGGAGGGGAGTTGGATTGTGGGCGCCTGGGATGAGGCGATCGGGTTGTTCTCCGGCAACGGAACTGGCTTGGCGTTGGGACTGCCCCATTTGATCGTCTTGAGAATGGGGATGTCGCCTATGACGCTGGTGCCGCTTGAGTTGAGCATCATGACGCGGATTCTGTCGGTGGTCAGTTGCGCCGGGACGCCCGGTTCGTCGTTGAAATACTTTACCTTGATGGATATGGTGCCATGACCGATGCCAACGGTTTTGGTGTCGGCGCCAAACCAACGGGAGACTTCCGGGTGCGCTTTATCGGAGATGACCGGGGCGATGCGCACTTCCTGGCCGTGCAAGCCATCGTAAGAGAAGTCCAGGGTGAGAGTAAGTTCCGTGCCGTCGGCGGATGGCTTGCCAACGCGGACATTGGAGATGGGGCTGGCCGCGCCGCCGACGCTGGTTTGCGGCTGGATGAGAATCGGCGGCTGGGCGCAAAGAGCTGCCAAAGCGAGATGGGCGGCGAGCCAGGCAAAAATGCAACGATTAAGCCATTTCATGCAATGCGGAAGCAGCATAAAATGCGAGTATAGGGAATCGGCTGGGGATGTCAAAATGCTTTTAGGGCCTTTTTAGCTCGGTCTGGTAACCGCTCCCCGCCGGTGCACGTCCAGCGGAACAATGGCCCCGGAATCAAATGCAAAAGAGAGACATTCCGGCGATTGCATTGTAGGATCAGTTTAACGATCCAATGATTGAGCCTGACGACAATACTGCCGCCAAACGGAAGCTCCAACCGGGGCTGCTGCACGAATTGTTCGAGCATCAGGCGGACTTGCGCCCGGAGGCCGTGGCCCTGGTTTGCGCCGGCGGGCAGATGACCTACGGGGAATTGGAGCGGCGGGCCAATCAATTGGCGCGCGCTCTTCGGCAGCAAGGGGTTGGACGCGGAGATCGGGTGGGGCTGTGGCTGCCGCGTTCCATGGAGGCTCATGTGGCGTTGCTGGGCATCTTGAAAGCCGGGGCGGCTTATGTGCCGCTGGACGCGGAATTTCCATCCGAACGCGTGGGGTTCGTGCTGGCGGATTGCCAGGCGCACGCCGTGGTGACCACCGGCGCGCTGGCGGCCCGCTTGGGCGGATTTTCCGGCGGCGTGATGGCCGTGGATGAGAGGGCGGCGGAGATCGCGGGCCAATCGGGCGCGCGTTTGTGCGGGAGGGAAATCGGGCTGGAGCCGGAAGACCTATGCTATGTGATATATACTTCGGGAACCACCGGCAAACCCAAGGGGGTGGAAATAGAACATCGCAGCGTCTGCCACTTGGCGCGGGCGGAAGGAGAAATTTTTCAGGTTCGGCCAGATGACCGGGTGTTTCAGGGATTCTCCATTGCGTTTGACGGGTCGGTGGAGGAAATCTGGCTGGCGTATTTCGCGGGGGCGACGCTGGTGGTGGGGACTCTGGAAATGGTGCGGGCCGGGGCGGAACTGCCGCGGATGCTCGACGCGGCGGGGGTGACGGTGCTCTCGTGTGTGCCGACGCTGCTCTCCATGATGGAGGAGGAGGCGACCCGGGTGCGCCTGCTGATCCTGGGCGGGGAGGTGTGCCCGCCCGATTTGGTGAAGCGCTGGTGGAAACCGGCACGGCGGGTCTTCAACACGTACGGGCCGACCGAAGCCACGGTCATCGCCACCTTCGCGGAATGCCGCCCGGACAAACCAGTGACGCTGGGCCGGCCTGTGCCGGGCTATTTTGCGCGCATTTTGGACGAGCGACTGGAACCGGTGGCAGGCGGAGCGGCGGGGGAGTTGTGCCTGGGGGGCGCCGGCCTGGCGCTCGGCTACGCGGGACGACCGGAACTGACGCGGGAAAAGTTTATTGACTGGTCGTGGAACGGGGAGTTTTCGCGGCGGCTTTACCGCACGGGCGACCTGGCGCGGTGGACACCGGGGGGCGAAATCGAATTCCTCGGACGGATTGACACGCAGGTGAAAATCCGGGGCTACCGGGTGGAACTTTCCGAAATCGAGTCGGTGCTGCTGCAATGTCCCGGCGTGAAGGCGGCGGCGGCGGCCTTGCGCGAGGATGTTCCGGGAGCGCCGCAGTTGACGGGCTACCTGACGCCGCGCGGCGCGGAGGCGCCGGACTTGGAGAAGATCCGGGCGGTCTTGCGCGCGCGGCTGCCCTCCTACATGGTCCCCGCGCTGCTGGAGACGCTGGCCCAGTTGCCGCTTCTGCCCAGCGGCAAAGTGGACCGCAACCGCCTGCCCGCTCCGCGCGCGCGGCCGGCCGAAGCCGGGCGCGTGATCGCACCGCCCCGGACCGCGCTGGAACGGCAGATCGCGGCCGTGTGGGAAAAATTGTTCGCGCCCGCCCCGGTGTCGGCGCGGGAGGATTTCTTTCTGGAATTGGGCGGCCATTCCCTGCTGGCGGCGCGGATGGTTTCCGAACTGCGGCGGCAAGCGGGGCTGGAACAGATTTCCATGCTGGACGTTTACCAGCATCCGACGATTGAGAAGCTGGCGGCGGAATTCGAGAAACGGCGGCGCCCGCCGGAGCCTGCCAGGGCGGCGGCGGCATATCGGGCGGTTCCGTTCTGGCGGCATTTTTTTTGCGGGACGGCGCAGCTTTTCAGCCTGGTGTTGATCCTGAGCTTTTTTGCGCTGCAATGGCTCACGCCGTATCTGACCTACACCATGATGGTGGACGCGGACTACGAGACAGCGCCGTCCCTTCTCGCGGCGTTTGGCAGCTTGATTTTGCTTTATCCGGTGATGCTGTTGGCGCCGATCGCCATCAAATGGATTTTCATTGGCCGCTACAAGCCGGGGGTCTGGCCGCTGTGGGGATGGTTTTATTTTCGCTGGTGGTTTGCCACGACGATTGAGGCGGCGGTGCCCGTGAGCTATTTGGCGGGCACGCCGGTCTTTAACATGTATTTGCGCCTGATGGGAGCGAAGATCGGGAAAAACGCGCATCTGGATAGCGACTCTTTCTGTATCTACGACCTGGTGAGCGTGGGCGACGGGGCGAGCGTCAATGTGGATAGCAATTTGCCGGGTTACACGGTGGAAAACGGAATGCTGAAAATCGGGCGCATCACCATTGGGCGGCGCTGTTTTGTGGGCGCGCGGGCGGCCTTGCGGGAGGACACGGTGATGGAAGACGACTCGGCGCTGGAAGATCTTTCCCTGCTGCCGCGCGGGAGCACGATCCCCCGCGGCCAAACGTGGCTTGGCTCGCCTGCGCGGCCGACGACGGCCACCGCCCCGGCGCCGGACGTGGGCGCGGGCGCGGGGCGGCGGTGTGTTTTCGGAGTTTTGCACGGAGTGGGCGCGCTGATTTTTCCGGCGCTGGTGGCGGGCGCGCTTTTTCCGGGGATTATGGCGATGAACGAGTTGAATTATCTGGACGAGTATTACTGGTATTTGTCGGTGGCGCCGCTGGTGGGATTGTCCTTCCTGGTGCTGCTCTGCCTGGAAATCACCTGCGTGAAGTGGCTGCTGTTGGGCAGGGAAAAGCCGGGGACCCACCGCCTCCACACTTGGCGCTACTTGCGGCGGTGGTTTTTCAACCAAACGATGAACCTGAGCCTGGACATCCTGGGGCCGCTCTACGCCTCGATCTATCTGGCGCCCTGGTACAGAATGCTCGGCGTCAAACTCGGCGACGGCGTGGAAGTCTCGACGGCTTCCTACATTTCGCCGGACCTGCTTTCCATTGACGACGGGGGTTTCATCGCCGACAGCGTCTCGATGGGCGCGCCGCGGGTGCGCAACGGCGTGGTGAGGACGGGCATAAACCACGTTGGCAAACGCTCCTTCATCGGCAACAGTGCGATGCTGCCGCCTGGGACGGTCATCGGCGACCATGTGCTCATTGGCTGCCTGTCCGCGCCGCCGGCCAATCCGGCGGATGCGTTGCGCGAGGAGAGCGCCTGGCTGGGTTCGCCCGCCTTTTATCTTCCGCAACGGGAGAAGAGCGCGGGTTTTTCCGAGGAAACCACATTCCGCCCCAACTGGAAATTGCAGGCGCAGCGGGCGGCCATTGAATTTGTCCGCGTGCTCACGCCTTCCACCTGTTTTATCATTCTCATCAGCCTGCTGTTTTCCGGGCTGCTCCTTCTGGACGACTATTACAGCTACTTTGAAACGCTGCTGTTTTTCCCGCTGCTTTACCTCGGGTGCGGGTTGGCGGCGGCGGGGGTGGCCATAGTGGGGAAGTGGATTCTGGTGTGGCGCTACCGGCCCGGCGAAAAACCGCTTTGGAGCACCGCCGTCTGGCGCAATGAACTGATCAACGCCCTGCATGAGCATGTGGCGGAGCCGTTCCTGGTCGGCGCGCTCACCGGCACGCCGTTCGTCTGCTGGTATTTTCGTTTGCTCGGCGCGAAGATCGGGCGGCGCGTGTACATGGAGACGACCGATTTGAGCGAATTCGACCTTGTGGACATCGGCGACGAGGCGATGCTCAACGCCGATTGCACCATTCAGACGCATCTATTTGAAGATCGGGTGATGAAAATGGCGGTGGTTAAAATCGGCCCGCGCTGCCATGTGGGCGCCGGTTCGCTCGCCCTCTACGACACGGTGATGGAAGAAGGCGCGGCGCTGGGATATCTTTCGCTGCTGATGAAAGGGGAAACATTGCCGGCGTGGAGCCGCTGGCAGGGAATCCCGGCGCAACGGGCGGAGTGAGGGACCGTCTGACTAATCGCCTTCGGCCGGCTTCCAGGCGGAGTCGGGATCGTAGGTGGTCATGGCCGCGGCGAGGCGGGAGGTTTTTGGCCCGAGGTCTTTCTGATAGACTTTGCCCTGCTGGTTGACAATGAAAGTCATCACGCCGGAATTGCCCCAATCTTCCGGCCAGGCGACCAGGGCGAAACCAGCCAGCATGTGGCCGTTGATGATGTAGTTGTATTTGCCGGCAGGCGCGTGGGAACCCTGCCGGGTCAGAATCTTGAAACAGTAACCCCGGTATGGGGCCAGGTTTTCGCCCATGATTTTGGTCGCGTGGCCATACCCTTCCTGGTGGGATTGCGCGATCAACGGGCCAAAGGGGCTCGGCTCCTCCCCCGGCGCGGCGTGCCAATAGAGACCGTCATGGGTGTTGGTGGCGCTGCGCAGGTGTTGGGCATATTCGAGCACGCAGTCCCCGTTGCGGGGCTGGCTGGCGTATTCGCGCTGGGCGTCCACATAAGCGCGGCAAACGCGGATGGCGGCCAGCTCGTTCATGCCGACCCGGCGGTTGAGGATTTCCTCCTTGCCTGCGGCAGTGTCGAAAAACCATTGGCCGCCCTCCTGCGCCAAAGGAATGGGGAAAGGCCAGGCGTCGGCGCCAATTTGCAGCACGATATTGGAGTCGGACTTGCGCGTCTGATCAACTCTCTGAGTCAACCGCCGCACGAAATTGGAAAAGGAATTGCCGGCCTGCACCACATCCGGGGAAACCAATTCGTGTATTTGCGGTCCAAAAATCGCGTGGAAGGCATTGGTGTCTTTTGCCTTCGCGGCGGCCACCAGCGCGGCCACGGCCGCCTGGGGCGAGGCAAAATGTTGCTCCCCGTCGCCGGCCAAGGCGGAAATGGGCGGGTATGACAGCCCGGCAAGCCCCAGCAAGATCAGGCCAAAACGGGCGCGGGATTTTAACTTGTCGAAAATCATTTGTTCATTTCTTTGTTCCATTTTAGTCGCAATGTTTACCGCCTGCGGGAGGAACCGGACGAGCCGCCTGAAACTGAGCTTCCTGAAATCGAGCCGCGACTTTCGAAACCTCGGGCGCTGGATTGGCGCGCCTCGGATGGACTTTCCGGCCCGCCAAAGGCGCTGACCCCTGATGGCTCACGAATTTGGGGCGAGGGGCCCGCCTGGACGGGAGGCCGCGTTTCAGCCGGCGCCCTGGACTCTGTGGAGGGCCGCGACTCCTCCGCCGTGGCGCTTTCTCGCGGGGAAATTGACGGCCGCGACAGGACCGGCGGGAGGCCTTGTCGCGCCGGAAGCCCTTGTCGCGCCTGGAGGCCCTCTTGCGGCGCGGGCGGGGCCGGGGTGCTCACGCGGGCGGGACGAAAGGCATCCGCGCCGAATCCGCGATCAGGCCCGCGCAACACGCGGGTGGAAACGCCGGGAGCGGGTTGCCATAGCGCGACGCCGCGCGGCGCCACGCGATTGCCCGCCGGACGCTGCCACCAATCGCGGGGTCGCGAATGTCCCGCTCCCCAGGCAAAGATGTGGTGATTGCGCCAGTCCCAGTCGTAGCCCAGCCAGAGGCCGATGGGGAAACCGACTCCGAAACCGCAATAAATTCCCGGGTCATCATAAATGGTGTCCCACGGGTAGCTTGGAACGTAAATCACATCAGGGTTGGCCGGCTCGATTTCGACATTTCCATCGTCAGAGACGACGTTTTCCTGCGGGGTGCTTGGCAGGTTACCCTCTGCCTGGGCTTGGGCGCGAAGGCGCTGGATGGAAGCCATGACGTCCTGTTGCTGGTTGAGAAACGCCTGCCCGACATCCGTGGTCCAAGCCAGGTTGTCGTCCAGCCACTTGAGCACGGTGGGATAATGAACCAGGGCCTGGACGCTGGGATCCCACGGCTGTTGGCCGGCCTGGTCGGGATCCCCGCCCAGGGAGACGTAACGGTCGGCCAGGACGATTTCCGAGGGCAAGGTGGCGGCGGGGAAAATCTCGGCCAGCAATGGATCGGGATAGAGGGCGATGGGCTTGAGCAACTGGTCCAGCGCCGAGGGTGTAAACATCCCGGTCGCCGCCGGCTGGGAGGTGGCGGTTGCATCCTGGGCCTGGGCCTGCACCGCCGCGCAGACGAGAATGATGAAAGCCGCCTTGTGAATGAGCCTTTGCCACATGGTAAAACAATGGACGGATTGTTGACGCCGGTTATTCACTTATTGTCTTTCACGACCTTGTCGTAGAGCGCCATTCTTTCGGGGATGACAGCGCCGGTGTTGTCAAAGAGTTGTTGTTGGTTGCCGCGTTGGGTGGGTTCCCAAATGAAGGTGCCCAGGCCCCGGTGACCGGGCAAGTCATGCATGATTTCATTTGATGAGGATACTTCGTCCGCAAGTTCGGCAACGATGAAGGAAAGTTTGGGATAGCGCGCCGCCAAGTCCTGGAAGTTCGCCTTCCAACCCGAGGGCGGGCCTTGCCATTGGGTGTAGCAGGATTCCCCAAGGATGTCGAAGGAAACGCCGTGGGCCAGCGCGGCGTCCACCCATTGGCGCGAGGCGGCATTGTCGCCGCCCCGGTCAATGTGGAGCACGATGAGAATCCTGGGGTCAACGTCCTTGACGCCGGAGATGCCGGCTTTAAGCAGGGAAGAGAGGATGTCCCAATTACGCGCGCTGCCTTCGGGTTGGGTGGAGACGGCGCGCGCGCCGCCGCCGCGCCCGCCGGGCAGGGTGTTGAGGAGCATGCCGGGAGTGATTTCATTGCCGATTTGCACCATGTCGGGTTCGCCGCCGGCGGCCTTGAGTTGGGCGATGGTCTCCATGGTGTAGTCATGCACGGTTTGGACGAGCTGATCCAACGGCATCGAGCGCCAGGCCAGAGGCTTGGTTTGTTTGCCAGGATCGGCCCAGGTGTCGCTGTAATGGAAATCCAGGAGCAGGCCCATGCCGGCGTCTTTCACGCGTTTGGCCATGGCGAGGGTGTGAGGCAAGTCGCAGTAACCTTCCCGGCTGTAGCCGTCCTGATTGGTGGGTTGCACGAAAACCCGGAGGCGGATGTAGTTAAAGCCATGGTCCTTGAGGATTTGGAGAATGTCCTTTTGCGCGCCATGGTCGCTGTACTTTATTCCGCGCGCCTCGGCGGCTGGAACGGAGGAAATATCCGCCCCGACTATGAAGCTGGGCTGCCGTGGCGCCGCCTTGCCGACTTGGCCGCTGACGCCCGGCAGGCTTCCGCCCATGCAGCCCGCCAGTCCGGCGGCGGCCAGGAGAGGGAGAGCGAAATGAAGCCGGCGGAGTGGATGTGTTCTCTTCACGATTTGGAGAATTCCATCACCCACAGGAGCAGGCAATCCAATTCCGACATGCGAAGCCCAAATTGTCAGGACATGGTTGAATGGAACCAGGTGCAGGCAGCGGGTCCGAAACCGGGCAGTCTTCCCACGGCCAATGCTCCGGGTGGCGTGGGCATCTACAGATCAAGCTGATGCAGGCCGGAATGGGCCGCTCAGGAAAAATCGGAGAAATCGGAGAAATCGCAGTTTTTGGAGGGCGGGATTCTGTCCGGGAAGGGGCAAAAACTGGCGAGTGTGTTGAATTGTAAATATTTGTATACGAGTGTATTGCAACTTTAATGTGAACTGCTGATCGGTATAAATATGAGTAATATGAGTGGTTTACTAGAGTTTTAGGGACGCGACTGGCGTTCTTTTAGGTTCAAACAAGCTCGGTGCGGCGCGGCTGGCGGGCGGGCTTCATGCCGGGTTGACGGGCTGGCATGAGTGGACGGCATGGACTTGGTGGACGGAGTGGACGGGATGGACTTGGCATGTTTTGAACTCGCTCCACCGGGGCGTTGTGGTTTTTTCGGCAGGATGATCCTCCGCCGCGCTCCGGGCTATGGAGGACAAGGGTTTTGATCTGGCAGATCGGGGCGTTGTGGTAAGAACATTCAGGGTACCTCGAATTGACTTGCGCCCCAATTTATAGTACCCTCAAGAAAACAGAGCGTTATGGAAAAGAAAGAATACACGCTGATTGTCATTGGGGCCGTTGCGGTGGCGACCTTTTTGGGTTTTGTCGGCTGCGGCCTTGGTTATTTGAGTCTCCATCGGCAGTTGGCGGAGATCCAATCCGAGTTGCGTCCCCAACCAAGAAGAATGGGCGCCATGCCATTCCGTGTGGATGTTGCGACCCCTATCAGTCCCGCCGCTGCAGATTCGCTTGAGGGCCAATTACGTTCCCAGGGAAAGCGCTGGGAACGGACACAAGGCCAGATTGAGGAGGGAGCTTATGTGGAAGACATTTTGAAAAACAGGATGAATCAGCCACAGGGACGGGGTTGGCTTGGAAAAGTGGTGTCCGTTTCCGACGACGCCGCGACGGTGGACTTCGGACGCGGATACGTCGTGGGCATCTTAAAGTCGGAACTTTGCCCCGTTAATGTGACAGACGAGGACCACAAACTCTGATGGCTTTTGGTGGAGGGCGCGGGTCCGGGTGCAGGGGACCGCGCCTCGAGGCCCGCAGCAATCAACGGCCGGCTTTTGGCTTGCGGTTCTTGGAAGAAAGGGCGGCGTTTTTAGTTCTCTTTAGGCGGAAACCCGCCTTATGCCGGAAGCGGCGTAAGGGATCAACACGCTGATGGTTCGGGAAGCCGGCAGGCCGAGCAATTTGCGCACGCATAACCGGACGGAGGGGGGAAGAACCACGGATTTCCCAGAGCGGCAAAGCCGCAACCAAGAGTGGACTGGCCGCAAGAGGACACAGCGCGGGAAGCCGCAACCGAAAAGACTGAACCACGGATTTCACGGATTTCACGGATCTATTTTGAACAGAAACGAAGGAAAGGAAGAGGGAACGACAGTGAGGAAAATCTTTTCGGAAATGCGCGATTCTTTCATGTAGTGGTGCAAAGATCGCAAAAGTTTTGACAGGATTAACGGGATGCCCCCGGCCCCGGATGGCAGGATTTGAATCCTTTAAATCCTGTTCATCCTGACAAAAAAATGGATTGCCGCAAGAGAACGCAGCGTGGCAAGCCGCAACCAAAAGGAATTCAACGCAACGCAAGGACGCAAAGCACAAAGAAAAAACAACATAAGTTCTTATCTCTGTGTTGCTTGAGATGGAATGGCAACCGGATGGGCACCAAGGGTGCGAGTTCGTTGGCGACGAAAATCTTGTGGAAATTGCTTCAGTGGAGGCGAGCCAACGAGGAGGGACGGTTGACGCCGAAGAGGGCGGCAAGGAAGGACTGAGAAGCCATGAAGAACGAACCAAACTATGGGTGAACCCCTTTTCTGGGCTGTTGCGACATAAAGACTCCCGTAATGGCTGTGAGCAACTGCGGCGTATCCAGCGGTTTCTCCAGAAAGGCCGCCGCCCCTTGGCGGAGGCATTCGGCCTTGACGTCGGCGCTGCCAAACGCAGTCAATACGATGACCGGCAGTGCGGGGAAAATTTCATGGATGGCGTAAAGCACGGTGATGCCCGTGACAAACGGCATCCGCAAATCGGTGATGACGAGATCAATTCTATTTTTCCGCCCAGTCAGGATTTCCACCGCATCTGCGGCGCAATCGGCGCAGGTCACGACCGCCCCTTCGCCGGTCAATACCTTGTCGAGTGCGCGCAGCATTCGGGTGTCGTCATCAACAATCAGAACAGACTTGTCGCGAAGTTCTTTCATCATTCCTTTCTTGGTTATTGGTTTTCCAGGGCTCTGGCCGCCGTTTTCAGCAGCGCCGCGTTGTCCACCGGCTTTTCAATGAAGCTCAGGATTTTTCCATCAGCGGCAAAAAAATGGTAAAGGTGCTGCCTTTTCCGCTCGTGCTCTCGCATTCGATGTGCCCGCCATGTTCGGTGACGATTTGCTGAACGAGGGCCAGCCCCAAGCCCGTGCCCTCCTTCTTCGTGGTAAAAAACGGCTCGAACACGCGTTCTACCTGTTCCCCGGTCATGCCTTTGCCGTTGTCGTTGACGCGCAAAAGCGCCTGTGCGCCCTCGCGCCAGGTTCCGATGATCAGTTCGCCGCCGTCGGGCATCGCGTCGCGGCTGTTGCGGATCAGGTTCAGCACCGTCTGCCACAATTGTTCGGCGTCGGCGTTGATTGAGGTCAGCGCCGGATCGAAATGGGTGCGCAGCTTCACGTTCGATCGTTCCAGTTCGCTGCGCAGGAACCCCAGTTTCCGGTCAAGAAACCCGTTCAAATCCACCGGCTGCCGTTGCACCTTCGGCAGCCGCGCGAACTGGAGATAATCCTCAATCACGCGCTGGATGCGGCGAACTTCCGCGCGCATGTCTGTTACCAGAGCGCGCCCTTCGTCCGGCAGGTGTCCGTGGCCACCGGCCAGCAGGCCAATCTCCTTGAAGGTGAGGTCGAGATTCAAGGTGATGGAACCCAGCGGATTGCGAACCTCATGGGCCACCTGGGCGGCCATTGTGCCCACTGCTGCGAGCCGCTCCGCCTGGATCTTGGCCGCCTCAAGCCGTTTGCGTTGCTTGATTTCCTCCTGCATCGCCGCCGTCCGCAGTCCCACGGTTTCTTCGAGGCGACAGTGTGCCGCTTGAAAGGCTGAGAGCAGATAAACGACGGTAAGGAAAAGCACAAACAACATCAGAGCATTCCAATATGGGATCCAGGGACGCGGATAGACAAAGCCCGACTTTAAATCGGCCATGAACCATGTCACCGCGCCGGCTATGGCGAGCACAATCCCAATTCCGCGTCCCGCCGCCCAGCAGGCCCAGCAAATGGGCACCAGATAAACCGCCGACAGGGCGAAATCACGCCCCGTGATGTATTCCACCGCACCGATCAGCCCCAGCAGGGCAAGCGCCAGTACCACAACCACCGGCTTTGGCAGAGACAACAAGCGCTGCATCAGCCGGTTCATCAGAAAGAATGCCTGTACCTTATATGTCTGCACTCGAAATTCAAAACACATTTCAAATTTGATATTGGGCAACACGCCCAACGGACGGAGGATGTAATGCGGACACCCGACAGACACCCCCAGCCGTACTGAATTAGACGACACGAACATTAACCAATTCTGAAAACTGCATTAAAATTGCGTTTTTTGGGGAGCTGAGTCTTTTCATGACCCTTCCGGTCTCCTTACCCCCCTTTGTTTTTCATCTGAACCCAACCGGGGCGCGAACGGTGTTTTAGCCGGATTTTAATGTTAAATTCATCAGATTTTAATCTTGGCGCCGTCAAATTCAAAAGATGGGAAGGCAGGGTCGCATTGCAACCACATCAGCATGAAAGCTGGATTAGGAATCCATCTGTTGGCGGCGCACCAGACAGCAAAGGCTCTGGTCAAGATGGCCGCGTTGTCCTGGATGCGGTTTGGCGCGTTTTATCGGGGTTTAGCCGGACAAGTCAACGTGGCGGCCGGCTTCGCTTCCTAGTGGTGGCCGCTATGGGTCTGTGTTGTGGGCGTTTTAACGCTGTTCACCATGATGCGCGCCCGAGTCGGCGCTGCCTTCCTTCACAAACAATGAAAAACAGAAAGGGCCAATAAAATGCACAAACGAAACAAGAACCATGCAGGTAATGGCAACGGAACCCCGCACCCGACACCCAAACAGATCGGGGTATCATTTGCCTTCGAAGGCGCCGAAGCCAATGAGGTGTATTTGTCCGGTGACTTTAACGGGTGGTCGGCGACGAACCTGCCGATGATCCGGAGCGGCGCCTGCCGCTGGGCAAAGAGAGTCACATTGCCGCCGGGCCGTTACGAGTACAAGTTCATCGTTGACGGGGAGTGGACTCCCGATCCATACGCGTCGCAAGAGGTCGTTAATGCCTTCGGGTCCACCAATTCGGTGGCGGAGGTTCGTTGAAGCGCCCCTCTTTACCGTTGGTAATTCTTCCAGGAGCGCAGTTTTCCGTCCGGCGCGAAGACTAGGCGGAGCCAACGGCCCGAATCCGGTCCCGGGGGATAAATCGTCACGTTCTCCTACTGCATCCAATCCAGTTCGTGAGGGTCCCTCGAATTGACGGACAGAGAATCGGGTGAATAATGAAAGAAAAGACCCATGAAACAAACATCTGTCCAAGAGCGCCGGAAATTCGACGAAACCTTTAAACGCGAAGCGGTTCT
>Ga0187862_10000717_pt1 | contig 37079 bp, 35 predicted proteins | sample June2016WEW_10_1_FD_133003 | JGI IMG/M metagenome (GOLD analysis project Ga0187862, IMG submission 133003) | Peatland microbial communities from SPRUCE experiment site at the Marcell Experimental Forest, Minnesota, USA - June2016WEW_10_150 | ecosystem: Environmental > Terrestrial > Soil >... | reverse complement strand
CGGCGAGGGCGGGCGCGTGTGGACCTATCGCGACGGCAAGCCGTGGTACTTCCTTGAAGACATGTACCCGGCGTACGGGAACCTGGTGCCGCGCGACATCGCGACCCGCGCGATTCACAAGGTGGTGTACGAGATGAAGCTCGGCGTTGACGGCAATCCGCTGGTTTACCTCGACGTGAGCCATCTCGATCCCGAGGAACTCCAGCGCAAGGTCGCGGGCGTGCTCGAAATCTACGAGAAGTTTGCCGGCCAGGATCCGCGCAAGGTCCCGATGAAGATTTTTCCGGCGATGCACTACTCGATGGGCGGTCTGTGGGTCGATTACCATCAGCAGACCAACGTCCCGGGGTTGTTCGCAGCCGGCGAGTGCGACTTTCAATATCACGGCGCCAACCGGCTCGGCGCCAACTCGCTGCTATCGTGCATACACGCCGGCAACATTTGCGAGCCGGCAATGATCAACTACGCCAAGTCGCACAAGAGCGCGGCCAGTTCGCAGATCTTTGATCAGGAGCTCAAGCGTCAGCGCGAATCGTTCGACCACATTTTCAAGATGAGCGGTCCGGAGAACGCGTTTGCCGTGTGGCGCGAACTCGGCGACATCATGACCGAAAACGTCACCGTCGTGCGCTACAACGACAAGCTCAAAGCGACCGACAACAAGCTGCTCGAGCTCAAGGATCGATGGAGCCGAATCGGGCTCAACGACAAGGGCAAGTGGGCGAACCAGGAAGTGTTGTTCGTCCGCCAGCTATGGAACATGCTCGAGCTCGCGCGGCCGGTGACGCTCGGCGCGCTCAATCGCAACGAATCGCGCGGCGCGCATTACAAGCCGGATTTTCCCGAACGCGACGATCAGAATTTCATGAAGACCACCATGGCTGCGTGGTCGTCCGACGGCCCGCGGTTCAGTTGGGAGCCGGTCGACGTGAGCCTCATCAAGCCGCGGCCGCGGCGCTACGACATCGAGAAATCCGCCGCGTAGTCCCCAGCAGGAGCATCCCAGTGGCAGAAAAGACGCAAGTCTTGAGAATCAAGCGCCAGGAAACGCCGAACTCCGAGCCTTACTACGAGGAGTTCGAGATACCGTATTTGCCGCATCACAACATCGTCTCGATGCTGATGGAGATTCGGCGCAACCCGGTCACTCGTCAGGGCAAACGCGTCGCGCCGCCCGTCTTCAACGCCAACTGCCTGGAGGAAGTTTGCGGCGCGTGCACGATGGTGATCAACGGGCGCGTTCGCCAGGCGTGCTCGCAGCTCGCCAACAGTCTCCACGGGCCGGTGACGGTCGAACCGATGACGAAGTTCCCGGTGGTGCGCGATCTATGGGTCGATCGATCCACAATGTTCGCATCCTTGAAGAAAGCGCGCGCGTGGATTCCGATCGACGGGACTTACGATCTCGGTCCGGGCCCAAAAGTCGCGCCCGACGTTCAGCAGTTCGCGTACCTGTTCTCCCGATGCATGACTTGCGGATGCTGCCTGGAGGCGTGCCCGCAGATTAACTCGCATTCGAAATTCATGGGCGCATCCGTCATCGGGCAGGTCTATCTGATGAGCCAGCATCCGACCGGCAAAATGAACCTCGAGGAGCGGCTCGAAGCGATGATGGGGGAGGGCGGAGTGGCCGACTGCGGCAACGCGCAGAACTGCGTCGAGGTCTGCCCCAAGGATATTCCGCTCACGACCGCAATCAGTGCGATCGGGCGCCAGACGACGATCAAATGGCTCCGCGACCTCTTTATGAAGTGACATTGCCGCCGCGCTAATGTCATTGTGAGCAAGCGGGTCGATTCGACAGATTCCGGATCCTTATCCAAAATGAGGTTGATGCCTGGGTAACTGAATGAACATCCACGAATATCAAGCCAAGCAGGTTCTGGCGCGCTTCGGCGTTCCCGTTCCAAAGGGGCAGTTCGCGACCACGCCTGACGAGGCTGCTGCTGCATTCACCGCGCTGGGCAAGCCAAAAGCTGTGGCCAAGGCGCAAATCCATGCGGGCGGCCGCGGCAAGGCTGGCGGCGTCAAACTGCTGACTGTTGCCTCCGACGTGCGCGATTTCGCAGCCAAGCTGCTCGGCAAGCCGCTCGTCACGCATCAGACCGGCCCCGAGGGCCGGGTGGTGCGCCGAATTTACGTCGAGGAAGCGAGCGACGTCGCTCGCGAGCTTTACCTTGGGATGCTCGTCGATCGAAAGGCGGGAACGGTTTCCGTGATCGCGAGCACCGCGGGCGGCATGGATATCGAGGAAGTCGCCGCCAAGACGCCCGAAAAAATCCTCACCGAGCCGATCAATCCCCTGCTGGGAGTGGCCGGGTTTCAGGCGCGCAAGATCGCATTCGCGCTCGGTCTCAAGGACAAACAAGTCGGCCAGTTCGCGGCGCTGCTCACGTCGCTCTATCGGGCCTTCATCGAAACCGACGCGTCGCTCATCGAGATCAATCCGCTGGTGGTGACGACTGACGGCCGTGTCATCTGCCTGGACGCGAAGATGTCATTCGATGACAACGGCTTGTTCCGCCATCCGGACATCCGCGAACTGCGCGACGCCAATGAGGAAGATCCCGCCGAGACCGAGGCGGCGAAGTACGATCTCAGCTACGTGCATCTCGACGGCAACATCGGATGCATGGTCAACGGCGCCGGTCTCGCGATGGCCACGATGGACATCGTCAAGCTTTATGGCGCCGAGCCGGCCAACTTCCTCGACGTTGGCGGCGGCGCCAGCACCGAGAAGGTTGCCGCTGCATTTCGCATCCTGCTCGCGGACAAGCGCGTCAAAGGCGTGCTGATCAACATCTTCGGCGGCATCATGCGATGCGACGTACTGGCGCAGGGCGTCGTCGAGGCGGCCAAGCAAGTGAAACTGAACGTGCCGTTGGTGGTCAGGATGGAAGGCACCAACGTCATCGAAGGCAAGAAGATCCTTGCCGACTCCGGGATCAAGGTGGTCAGCGCCAGCGACATGGCCGACGCCGCCCGGCGCATCGTAAAAGAAATCGGAGCCTAGAATTTTCAGATGAGTATTTTAGTTGACAAAAACACCCGCGTGCTGACGCAGGGAATTACCGGCGCGACCGGCCAACTCCACACGCGCGCGTGCAAAGAGTACGGCACGCAAATGGTCGGCGGAGTAGTGCCGGGCAAGGGCGGCACCGACTTCGAAGGTATCCCGATCTTCGACACCGTCGAGCAGGCGCGCAAATCGACCGGCTGCAACGCGACCGTGATCTATGTGCCGCCGGCGTTCGCCGCCGACGCGATCCTGGAAGCCGCCGCCGCCGGCATCGAGCTGGTCATCTGCATCACCGAAGGCGTTCCGATCCTCGACATGGTCAAAGTGAAGGCCTACCTGGCGGGCACCAGGACGCGCCTGATTGGTCCCAACTGCCCGGGAATCATCACGCCGGGTGAATGCAAAATTGGCATCATGCCCGGCTACATCCACAAGCCAGGCGATATCGGCGTCGTGTCGCGCTCGGGCACGCTGACTTACGAGGCGGTGTATCAACTGACCCTGCTTGGAATCGGGCAATCGACCTGCATCGGGATCGGTGGCGACCCGATCGTCGGCACAACGCATATCGACTCGCTGAAGTTGTTCAACGAGGACCCCAAGACGCGCGCGGTCATCATGATTGGCGAAATCGGCGGGACGGCTGAGGAAGAAGCCGCCGAATATATAAAGCAATACTTTAAGAAACCCGTGGTCGCGTTCATCGCGGGACAAACCGCGCCGAAGGGACGGCGGATGGGTCACGCCGGGGCGATTATCTCAGGCGGACGCGGCACCGCGGCCGATAAAATCGCGGCGCTCAAGGCCGCGGGAATCACGGTTGCGATGAGCCCGGCCGACCTCGGCTCGACGATGAAATCCGTGCTCGAGGCCAAGCGGTAATTCGATGGAACGAACTTTCGCAATCGTCAAACCCGACGCGGTGCGGCGCGGGCTCACCGGCGACATACTCAAACGAATCGAGGCTTCGGGGCTGACGATCGTCGCGCTGCGCAAGCTTCATCTCCCGCGCGCCGACGCCGAGAAGTTTTACGAGGTGCACAAAGCGCGGCCGTTCTTCCGCGGGCTGTGCGACTATATGACTTCCGGCCCGGTGGTGGTTGCGGTGCTGCAGGGCGACAACGCGATCAGCAAGTGGCGTCAACTGATGGGCGCAACCGATCCCAAAAAGGCCGACGCCGGCACGATTCGCAAGGACTTCGGAATCGACGTCGAACAGAACGCGACGCACGGCTCGGATGCGCCCGAGACGGCGGCCCAGGAAATCGCCTTCTTTTTCCCCGCTCGAGAGATTCTGGCATAGACACATCGCAAGCGTCCCGTCCGCAACTACCGGTGCTCGCGAAGCAAGCGACCGTCCTGCTTTCATGGCTGCGTTTCGACTAGAATAGTTGGCCGTGAACGCGAACAGCCAAATATCGGGCGAGCCGGCGCCCACGGGCACGGATTTCCGCGACCTGACGCTCGATGAGGTCGAGCAAGTGGTCGCGAGCCGGGGCGAACGCTCATATCGCGCGCGCCAGATTCTGCATTGGGTACACGCTCGCGGCGCGGAGTCGTTCGACGAGATGCGCGATCTACCGGCTGCGCTTCGCAATTTTTTGAAGCAGAGTTTCACCATCGGGCATCCGGTGTCGTCATTCGTTTCGCGTTCGTCGGACGGCACCCGAAAACTGCTGATTGCGCTCGACGACGGGGAAGAAATCGAATCGGTGATAATTCCCACCGAAAAACGCGTCACGCTTTGCATGTCGAGCCAGGTGGGATGCGCGCTGGCCTGCGAATTCTGCGCGACGGCGCGCATGGGACTGCGTCGCAACCTGACCGCTTCCGAGATGCTGGCGCAGATCCCCGCCGCTCGGCGCGAGCTGGCCGCGGGCGAGGAACTTACGAACTTTGTTTTCATGGGGATGGGTGAGCCGCTGGCAAATTACCCGCGCCTGGTGCGCACGCTGGCGATAATGACTTCCGACTGGGGGATGGGCATCTCGGCGCGCAGGATTACCGTCTCGACGGTTGGCCTGGTCCCGATGATGGAGCGGTTGCTGGGCGAGACTCCGGTTAACCTGGCGGTCTCGCTGCATGCGACGACCAACGAGCTTCGCGACCGGCTAGCGCCGATCAACCAGCGCTATCCGCTGGAAGTGTTGCTCGACGCATGCCGGAATCTGCCGATCAAGCGGCGCAGCCGGATCACGTTTGAGTACGTGATGCTGGCCGGGGTGAACGATTCGCCGGCGGACGCGCGCCGGCTGGTGAAGTTGCTCGCGCCGTTGCGCGCCAAGGTGAACCTGATTTTTTACAATCCGCTGGCGGGGTCGGCGCTTGCGGGCAGCACGCGGGCGGCGGTGGAGGCCTTTCAAGCGATCCTGAAGAACGGTAATTTGACCGCAACAATCCGCGAAAGCCGGGGTCTCGATATTGCGGCGGCATGCGGCCAGCTTTACGCCGAACAGCACAATCCGGCCTGACGCCAGTTCAGGATTAGCGCCAGAAACACGATGCCACAAAACATACTCGGAGTGATCGGGGGCAGCGGCTTCTACCAGATGAAGGGCCTGGACAAGGTCGAGCCGCGGGAGCTCGAGACACCGTTCGGCCGTCCGTCGGATTCGTTTTACCAGGGACGAATCGGAGAAACCGAGGTCGTTTTCCTGGCGCGACACGGCCGCGGCCATCGATTGTTGCCGTCGGAAATAAATTTTCGCGCCAATGTTTTCGGGATGAAGCAGCTTGGCGTGACCCATCTCGTTTCGGTGTCCACGGCGGGCAGCCTGAAAGAGGAAATTCATCCGGGCGAACTGGTAATTCCAGATCAGTTTATCGATCGTACGTTGAAGCGCCCCATGACATTCTTCGGTGACGGTCTTGTGGTGCACGTTTCGATTGCCGATCCCGTGTGCGCAAATCTCGCGAGCGATCTGTCCGTCGCAGCGCGCGCGGGCGGCGCGGTGATTCACGACGGCGGGACCTATCTATGCATGGAAGGTCCGCAATTCTCGACGCGCGCCGAGTCGAATCTTTTCCGGAGTTTTGGCGCCAGCGTGATCAGCATGACCGCGATGCAGGAAGCGCGGCTCGCCCGCGAGGCGGAGATGTGTTACGCGACGCTGGTGCTGGTGACGGACTACGATTGCTGGCACGATACGGCGGCGGCGGTGGATATCGGCGAGATCCTGCGCGTGATGAAGCTGAACGTGGACAAGGCGCAAAGCGCGGTGTCGGTGCTGGCGCACCGGCTTAGCAATCGTCCGCGGACATGCGGATGCCAGGACGCGCTCAAGAACACGATAATTACCGATCGCGCGGCAATTCCGCAGCGCTTGATCGACGACTTGCGGCCGCTGGTGGGCAAGTATCTTTAGGATCATCGAAATCCGGGGAGAGGATCCGGGGTCCCTCGGCTTCGCTCGGGATGACAGAATAAGAGGGGGCGCGGAAGGTGCAATAGATGAGTATCGTTGTGGTCGGATTTCTAGCCTACGACACGGTCGAAACGCCCGGTGGGAAAGTCGAGGAAGTGTTGGGCGGCGGAGCGAGCTATTTTTCGATAGCGGCGCGATTTTTTTCCCCGGTCAGCATCGTCGCGGTGGTCGGCACGGATTACCGGCCCTAGGATTTCCAGTTGTTCACGGATCGGAATATCGACGTGCGCGGAGTAGTGAAACGCGAAGGGCAGACCACGCGATGGCACGGCCGTTATCACGAAGACATGAACGTGCGCGACACGGTCAAGCTTTCGCTCAACGTGCTGGAGAACTTCACGCCGGAATTGCTGCCCGATCAATGCCGCGCGGACTACCTTTACCTGGCGCCAAACGATCCGGTGCTTCAGGAACACGTACTGGACCAGGTGCTTAGTCCCAAAGTAGTCACGGCAGATCTCTATGACTATTGGATCCAGACCACGCGCCCCGGCCTGACCAAGGTGCTCGAGCGAATCCAGATACTGCTTTGCAGCGACAGCGAGGCGCGCACGCTTACGGGAGAGCACAACCTGGTGAAGGCGGGGCGCGCGATTCTGAAAATGGGCCCGTCCACCGTTCTGATCAAGCGCGGCGAGTATGGCGTGCTTCAGTTCAGCGATGAAGGAATGTTCGCGGTGCCCGCGTATCCGCTGGAAGAGGTGGTCGATCCCACCGGGGCGGGCGATACGTTTGCGGGCGGCATGATGGGGTTCCTGGCGCGGCATGGGCGGGTGACAGAATCCTCGCTGCGCACGGCGGTGGTGTACGGCAGCGTGATGGCGTCATTCGTGGTCGAACGTTTTTCGCTGGAGAGGCTATTAGCACTGACCTGGGAAGAGATAGACAATCGCTATCGAGAGTTTATCAATCTAATCGACTCTCATCATTCGAGATGGAATACTCAGTAGTTATTCCGCTCTACAACGAGCGCGATAACCTCGCCCCGCTGCATGCAGAGTTAAGCCGCGTGATGCAGGGGTTGGGCCGCGCCTACGAACTTGTGTTCGTGGACGACGGCAGTATCGACGGGAGCCTCGAGGTGCTGCGCCAGATCAAGTCCGCGGACAAACAGGTGCGCGTGATCTCGCTGGCGCGCAACTCCGGACAGACGGCCGCGCTGGCCTGCGGCTTCACGCACGCCACCGGCGACGTAATAATCGCGATCGACGGCGACGGACAAAACGATCCCGCCGACATCCCGCTGCTGCTGGCCAAGCTCGACGAAGGCTACGATCTGGCCAGCGGCTGGCGCACCGAGCGGTGGCAAGCGGAGCGGTTTACGCGCCGGCTGCCTTCATTGGCGGCAAATTCGCTGATTTCGGCGATGACCGGCGTCAAGCTTCACGACTACGGATGCACCTTCAAGGCCTACCGGCGGGAGCTTGCGCGCAGTTTGCAGCTCTACGGCGAGATGCATCGATTTGTCCCGGCGATTGCGGCGGAGCAGGGCGCGCGAATCGCGGAAGTCGAAGTCGGATTTAGGCCGCGCCGTGCGGGCACCTCGAAGTATGGACTGTGGCGCATCGTGCGCACGCTGCTCGACCTAATTACGGTAAAATTTCTGTCGGGCTATTCCACCGCGCCGATACAAGTGTTCGGCCTGATCGGGATCGTGCTGGGCGGACTCGGCGGTCTGTGGACGTTCATCCTGGTGCTGGAGAAGATACTACTGGGACGCGAACTGGGTAATCGGCCGGCGTTGCTATTGGCGGTTTTGCTGGTAGTCGTCGGAGTACAGTTTGTGAGTATCGGACTGCTGGGCGAGATGCTCGCGCGGACCTATCACGAATCGCAGGGAAAGCCGATCTACGTAATCAAGGAAGAATTCTAGGGGCTATCGATGAACATCGCAGTCGTGGGGAGCGGATATGTCGGGTTGGTGAGCGGCACCTGCTATGCGGAAAGCGGCAACGAAGTATTCTGCGTTGACATCGACAAGGATCGAATCGCCGGCCTTTGCGAGGGCAGGATTCCGATCTATGAGCCGGGCCTCGAAGAACTGGTGCGCCGCAATTTGAAGGAAGGCCGGATTCATTTCACCACCGACGTCGGTGAAGCGGTCAAGCAATCGATGGTCTCGTATATCGCCGTGGGCACTCCGATGAGCGCGTCGGGCGCGGCGGACTTGACGGCGATTTTCCAGGCGGCCGAGGATATCGCAAAAGCGATCACCGGCTATCACATCGTGGTGATCAAGAGCACCGTACCGGTCGGCACCAGCGACCGGGTGCGGGAAATCGTCGGCCGCTTCGCCAAGCATCGCGCCGACGTGTGCTCGGTCCCGGAGTTTCTCAAGGAAGGCTCCGCGATAGAAGATTTCATGCGGCCGGACCGGGTCGTGATCGGAAGCCTGAGCGAGCAGGCGACGGCTATCCTCAAGGAAATTCACAACCCGTTCGTGCGCACCGACAATCCGATCCTGGTGATGGATCCGCGCTCGGCGGAGCTGACCAAGTATGCGTCCAACGCGATGCTCGCGATGCGCATCTCGTTCATCAACGAGATGGCGAATCTGTGCGACGCGGTGGGCGCCGACATCAATGCGGTCCGGCGCGGACTGGGCTCCGACAAGCGCATCGGCCCGTCGTTCCTGTTTCCCGGTGTCGGTTATGGCGGCTCATGCTTTCCCAAAGACGTGCGGGCGATGATTCATACCGGCAGCGAGTACAACCTTGATTTCGCGCTATTGCGCGCGGCGGAAGCGGTGAATTCCCGGCAGAAGCGGCTGATTCCGGCGCGCGTGAAGCAGCATTTTGGAGAAAATCTGAGCGGCCGCGCGTTTGCGATTTGGGGGCTTGCCTTCAAGCCGCGTACCGACGACATGCGTGAAGCGCCAGCGCTGGTGGTGATCGAGGAACTGCTGCAGGCGGGCGCGAAATGCCGGGTGCACGACCCTGAAGCGCTGGAAAATGCGCGCAAGATTTTTGGCGATCGCGTCACCTACCACAAAACCAACTACGAGGCGCTCAAGGGCGCCGACGCGCTGCTGATTCTGACCGAGTGGAACGAGTTCCGGCATCCCAACTTTCAGCGCATCAAGGCCGAGCTCAAACAGCCGGTGATATTCGACGGCCGGAACCTGTATGATCCAGATCTGATGAAGGCGCTCGAGGTGCGGTACTACTCGGTCGGACGCCACCCGGTTTAGGACAAGGACGCTACAATGAGAATTATGGTGACCGGCGGCGCCGGCTTTATCGGCTCGCACACGGTGGATGCGCTGGTCGCGTCGGGCGCGGGCGAGGTGTCGGTGCTGGACGATCTTTCCACCGGCAAGCGCAACCAGGTGAACGCGAAAGCCACGCTCTATCAGACCGATCTGCGCGACGCCGCGGCGGTTGGGTCCGTCGTCGAGCGGGCGCGCCCCGAGATTATCTTCCATCTCGCGGCGCAGATGGACGTGCGGCGTTCGGTCGCCGATCCTGCGTTCGACGCGCAAGTGAACCTGGTGGGATTTCTCAACCTGATCGAATCGGCACGCCGCCACGGCCTGAAGCGGGTGGTCTTTGCTTCGACCGGCGGCGCGATTTACGGCGAGCAGGACGAATTCCCGTGCAGTGAAGAGCATCCGCGCCGGCCGGTAAGTCCCTACGGCGTCGCGAAGCTGGCGACCGAAGCCTATCTGTTTTTTTACCAGGCCGAGTATGGAATCGACTACCTGGCGCTGCGCTTCGGCAACGTTTACGGCCCGCGCCAGGACCCGCACGGCGAAGCCGGGGTGGTTACGATCTTCTGCGGACGAATCCTCGACGGCACGCCGGTGACGATTTACGGCGACGGCACGCAGACGCGCGACTACGTTTACGTCGGCGACGTGGTGCGGGCGGTGGTCGCGGCGGCGAAATCGAGCGCGTCGGGAACCGCGATCAACATCGGCACCGGTATCGAGACCAACGTGAACGATCTTTATTCGACGCTCGCTGGCATCGCGGATTTCCCGACCCGGGCGGAGCACGCGGCGGCGCGTCCGGGCGAGCAGAAGCGCTCGGTCATATCGCCGGCGCGCGCCGGGCGGGAGCTTGGCTGGCGCCCCGAAAAGAAGCTCGCGGACGGACTCGAAGAGACGTTCAAATATTTCAAGCAGCAGCGCGCGCGCCCGAGTTGAAATGACCGAAGCCGCCTTGATTCGCAATTTTTCGATCATCGCGCATATCGATCACGGCAAGTCCACGCTGGCCGATCGAATCCTCGAGCGCACCGGTGCGCTCACGATGCGCGAGTCGAAGGATCAGTTTCTGGACTCGATGGACCTCGAGCGCGAGCGCGGAATCACGATCAAGGCGCGCTCGGTGCGGCTGAATTACACGGCCAAAGACGGAAAAGGCTACGTGCTGAACCTGATCGATACGCCCGGTCACGTCGATTTCGCCTACGAAGTTTCGCGCAGCCTGGCCGCGTGCGAGGGTGCGCTGCTGGTGGTCGATGCGAGCCAGGGCGTGGAGGCGCAAACGCTCGCCAACGTTTATCTCGCGCTCGATCACGGGCTCGAAATTATTCCGGTGATCAACAAAATCGATCTGCCGAGCGCGGATGTCGAGCGCACCCGGCATCAAATCGAGGAAATCATCGGGCTGGATGCCTCCGAGGCGATTCTTACCAGCGCCAAGGAGGGCGTGGGGATCGACGATGTGCTCGAAGCGATCGTCGCGCGAATACCGGCGCCGAAAAGCACCGGCGAGGACGCGGTTCGCGCGCTCATCTTCGACAGTTGGTACGACGTGTACGAGGGCGTGATCGGATTGATCCGCGTCTTCGGCGGCGAAATCCACGTCGGGATGAAAGTTCGGCTGATGGGCACCGACAAGCTGGGCGAAGTGATGCGCCTGGGGCATTTCACGCCGCACGAACGGCCCACCGACGCGCTCGGCCCGGGCGAGGTCGGGTTTGTCGTGGCGGGGATCAAAACCGTCGCGGACATGCGGGTGGGCGATACGATTACCGATGCGGACAATCCCGCGGCGGCGCCGCTGCCAGGCTTCAAGGAGTTGAAGCCGATGGTGTTCGCGGGCCTGTATCCGACCGAGGCGAATCAGTACGGCGCGCTGCGCGACGCGATCGAAAAGCTGCGGCTCAACGACGCGAGCCTCATCTGCGAACCCGAGACCTCGCAGGCGCTGGGCTTCGGCTTTCGCGCAGGGTTCCTGGGCTTGCTGCACATGGAAATCGCGCAGGAGCGCCTGGAGCGCGAATTCGGAATCAACCTGATCGTGACCGCGCCGACGGTCGCCTACCAGGTGCGCACGGTTTCGGGCGAGCTGATGACGGTGGACAATCCCGCGCATCTGCCCGATGAGAACACGATCGAGGCGATCGAGGAGCCGTTCATCCTCACTTCTATCCACATGCCCGAGGAGTACCTCGGCGCGGTGATGAAGCTGTGCGAAGACCGGCGCGGCATCCAGCGCGATCTGCGTTTCCTCGGTGAAAAGCGCGTGATCCTGCACTACGAATTGCCGCTTGCGGAGATCGTCTTCGATTTTTACGATCGGCTGAAATCGGTGAGCCGTGGCTACGCGTCGTTGGACTACGAGTTTCTGGACTTCCGTGCCGGGCCTCTGGTTAAATTGGACATTCGAATTAACGGCGAGGTGGTGGACGCGCTTTCGATTATCGTGCATCGCGACAAGTCCTACGAACGGGGCCGGGCGTTATGCGAAAAGATGCGCGAACTGATTCCACGCCAGATGTTCGAAGTCGCGATTCAAGCCGGGATCGGTTCCAAGATTATCGCGCGGGAATCCGTGAAGGCGCTGCGCAAGAACGTCACCGCCAAGTGCTACGGCGGCGACATCACGCGAAAACGAAAGCTGCTCGAGAAGCAAAAGGAAGGCAAGAAGCGGATGAAGCAGGTCGGGCGGGTCGAGATTCCGCAAGAGGCTTTCCTGGCCCTGCTCAAGGTCGGGGAGTAGGGCAATCGTGGCCGAAACAGCGCGCAACATTTCCAAAGCTCAGCCGCAAAACGCCGCCGAGACCGCCAATCACGCGCCGGCGCAGAAGTCCGTCACGCGCGAGTATGGCGAGGCGATGTTCATCGCGCTCGTGCTCGCGATCTTCATCCGCACGTTCTTCGTGCAAGCGTACAAAATTCCGTCGGGCTCGATGGAACCGACGTTGCTCATCGGCGACCATATACTGGTCAACAAGATTGTTTACGGACTGCGGATGCCGGACTCGCTTCTCGGCCTCGAGATTCCCGGCCTGCCGTTGGGCGACTATGTTTTTCATCTCGCGCCGGTGCATCGCGGCGACGTCGTAGTGTTCGTCTTCCCGCCCGATCGCACCAAGGATTTCATCAAGCGCGTGATCGGCGTCGCCGGCGACACGATTGCGGTGAAGAACGGCGTCGTCTGGCTCAACGGTTCCGAGATGCCCGACCCGCATCGGCACTGGGAGGTTTCCCCGCAGGATCGATCGCCGGTCTCGCCGCGCGACAACTTCGGACCCGTAACTGTCCCGCCCGGCAAGCTATTCATGATGGGCGATAATCGCGATCGCAGCTACGACAGCCGTTTCTGGGGCTTCGTCGATCTCAACGACGTCGAAGGGCGCGCCACAATCATCTACCTGCCCTGGAATGAGGAGAAGGCGGATGGCGCCTCGATGCTGAGCGACATCCTCTTGTGGTTCGAGTACATCAGGTGGGATCGAGTCGGGATGATCGTGCACTGACCGGAGATCCGAAAAGGGAGCATCAGGTGGCGGACGAAGCGGTAAACCGGATTGGCGCGATCCTCGAGGAGCTGGGCGCCCGCTTCGATCTTGTGATCGAGGCAGTCTCGGGCTTCGGCGGACGCATGGACACGCTGCGCGATGAGATCTTCGAACAGTTCGCGGAGGTCGGCGGGCAGATTCGCTTCCTGTCCGAGCAGATTGCCGAAAATCGCCGCGGTATCGTCGCGACGCGCGACGATCTCGGCGCCGAGATCGTGCGCATCGGCGAGGCGCTTGGCAAGGCGCGCATCGAGTTCCGCGACGAGCTGCTCGGCGCTGAGAAGGGCCTGCGCGGCGAGTTCGCCGCACGCGCCGTCGAGTTCCGCGAAGAAGCCGCCCGCGCAGTGGCGTCCACCGGCACGCAGGCGGCGGACTCAAGGAGCGAGACGACCAGGATTCTCAAGCGGGAAATAGCGGCGTCCGCGGAAATGGCCGCGAAGAAACTCGGCGCCGAGCTCAGGCAAACCAGCAAATCGCTGGCCAATCTCGCGCGCAAGTTCGACCGCTTCGATGACCGGATCACGGTTCAGACCCGCGACCAGGATCAACGCTTAAAAAAACTCGAGCGCAAGGGCGGCGCATGACTCTCGCCGGGATGTGGAGCGGGATTGAGCGCGGGGTTGACGCGCATCCTTCGCGATCGTAAATTCTAGTCACCTTTAACCCGCTACTGAGATAGCGAAAAGGGACGACGATGAAAGTGTACATTTCCGGACCCGGCTGTTTTTGCAGCCGGGATTTTTTTTGGGCGTCGCGATGAGCGCCGCGCCCAATGTCGCACTCGACGCCGCTCAGCTCGGGCGCTCGCTCAAGCGGATCGCGATGGAGATAGCCGAGCGCAACGGCGGCGCGGACAATATCGTGCTGGTGGGAATCGTCCGGCGCGGCGCCACGCTCGCCGAACGGATCGCCGCCGAGTTGCGCGCCAATGGCAGGCGCGCGGTCCCCGTCGGTACGCTGGACATTTCTTCGTACCGCGATGACGGCAAGGGCTTGCCCGGCGATCCCCGGCTAATCGGCCGCGACATTCCTTTTTCCCTCGACGCCAAGCGGGTCGTGCTGGTTGACGACGTGCTGTACACCGGGCGAACCGTGCGCGCCGCGCTCGATGCGATCTCCGATCTCGGCCGCGCGGAATCGGTGCAGCTCGCCGTTCTGGTCGATCGCGGAGAGCGCGAGCTTCCGATTCGCGCCGACTACGTGGGCAAGAATATCCAGGCTCCGCCGGGCCAGCGCGTTTTTGTGCGGCTGGCTGAAATCGACGGCGCGGACGCGGTCGTGGTTGGCAACGCAAGATGAGGTCGAACCCCCGCGCGCGCTGAAGGACGAACGATACAATGTCACGGCTGGCAAAATTTGACGTCGTTTCGATCGAGGACCTCGAAACCTCGGACATCGAACGCGTGTTTGCGCTCGCCGACGGCTTTGCCGCCCAGCTCGAGCGCGGCGAGCAGATCACTACAGCCGCCGGGCTGATCATGGCGACGCTGTTCTACGAACCCTCGACGCGCACGCGGCTCAGCTTCGAGTCGTCGATGCATCGCCTCGGCGGCTCCGTGATCAGCTCGGCCGATATGCACGCGAGCTCCGCCGCCAAGGGTGAGAGCCTGGCCGATACCGTGCGCGTCGTCGCCGGCTACGCCGACCTGATCGTGCTGCGCCATCCGCACGACGGCGCGGCCCGCGTGGCCGCGGAGTATGCGCCATGCCCGGTGCTGAACGCGGGCGACGGCAGCCGCGAGCATCCCTCGCAGACGCTTTGCGATCTCTACATTCTGCGCAAAAAGAAGGGCCATCTGAAGGGACTCACGGTCGCGCTATGCGGCGACTTGAAGTTCGGCCGCACTGTGCATTCGCTGATCTACGCGCTCGCGCGTTTCGGCGCGAACATCGTCGCCGTGCCGACCAGCGGCATGGACGTTCCGGATTACGTCCTCGAGCGGCTTGCCACCGAGCGCAACTACAGCTTGTCGACCGTCACGATGGATGAGCTCAAGTCGTTGGCGGGCGGCCTCGACGCTCTCTATCTGACTCCCAGCGCGCCGCATCAGATGGCGCTTTTTACCGGCGACGGCGCGCTTCGACAAATCCCGGTGGCCGAGCCTCCGGCCGCGCTCGATGCATTCTACGTCACGCGCCTGCAGAAGGAGCGCATGTCGGGAAAGGAGGCCGGCGCCGGGGAGTATGTCCGCTTCGACGCGCGCGCGCTGCGCACCAGCCGCACGCAGGAAGCCGTCGTGATGCATCCGCTGCCGCGCCTCGGCGAGCTGGCGTACGAGCTCGATGCCGATCCGCGTGCGGTTTATTTCGAGCAGGCCGCGGCCGGCGTGCCGGTCCGAATGGCGTTGATCTCATTGCTGATGGAGAAAGCCGCCGGCGCATCCACCGGTCCGCGGCCGATAGCCGAGGCGATTCGCTTCAAGACCGAGCCGCTGCCGCGATGCTCCAATCCGAACTGCGTCACGCGATTCGAGGGCGCCTACCTGGCGCCGCGATTCACGCTCGGGCGCAGTATCGATACCACCGTGCTCGCGCTGAAGTGCGGCTTCTGCGAGCGCGAACTGAAGACCGAATACGTCGGTCATGCGCGAACGCATCGCTACTATCGCTTCGACGAAAACCAGCAAGGCTATGTCCGCCAATGGATCGAAGAAGGCTCGCTGGCCGTATTCGAGAGCCGCAAGCAGGCCGAAGAGGCCGGCTACGAGCCGTACCGGCGCGGTCCGCAGCGCGAAATCATGAATGAAGAGGAAGTAGTCGGTGCGATCGAATCGCTCGCCGACCAGGTGATTGCCGACGTTCACGATATGCCCGCAGTGTCGATTGTGGGTGTCGTCAGTCACGGCGCGATGCTTGCGCTTCGGCTGCGCGACCTGATTGGAGCGAAGACCGGAGTTCTTGCTCCGTGCGCGGCGCTCGATGCGTACAAGCCGGCTGACGCGTTGCATCCGATCGACGGCGCCGAGGATTTCAGCGTCGAAGACCGCACGATAATTCTTGTCGATGACGTGATTAACAGCGGCTGGACCGTGCAACGCGCGATGGCGACGATCTGGCAGCGCGGGCGTCCGGCCGCGGTCAAACTGGCGGTGTTGATCGATCGCGGGCATCGCGCCGTTCCGATTCGGCCAAACTATGTCGGCAAGAATATTCCGACCTCGCGCGGCGAGCGCGTGCAGGTGCGCTTCGCCGCGGCCGGCGCGGAGAGCAAATCGCACGATCGCGTAATGATCTATTCAATCGTCGAACCGCTGAAAGAGCCCGAGGCGGCGCATTGAACTCAATCCTGCTCAGAGGCGGGCGGGTGCTCGATCCCGTTAGCGCACTCGACGGCCAGTATGACTTACTGGTGCGCGACGGCGAGATTGCGGCGGTGGAGCGGACCGGGACTCGGATGAATTTGGACGATGCAAGTATAGTCGACGCGAGCGGATGGTGGATCGTGCCCGGCCTGATCGACCCGCATGTACATTTGCGCGACCCCGGCTTCCCTGAAAAGGAAACGATCCTGACCGGCTTGCGCGCGGCGGCCGCCGGTGGTTTTACGACCGTGGCCGCCATGGCGAATACCTCGCCGGTCAACGACTGTCCTGCCATTACGCGCTACATGCTCGAGCGCGCCGCGCAAGCCCATTGCACGCGGCTGGCGCCGGTTTCGGCGGTCACGCACGGGCTTGGCGGAATCGAGCCGGTGGATTTCGCCGCAATGGTCGATGCGGGTGCGCGACTGTTTTCCGACGATGGGATTCCGATCGACGATGCCGGCGTCCTGTCGCGCGCGTTGGATGAAACCATGCGGCTTGGATATGCGGTCGCGCTCCATGAAGAGGATCGCGCGTTGTCATGCGGTGGAGCGGTGAACGCCGGCGCGGTAGCCGAGCATTTGGGCGTCAGCGGCTATGTGCATTCGGCGGAACCGAATCGCGTGCGCCGCGATCTCGCGATCGCGATCGGCTCGGGCGCGGCGGTTCACGTCGCGCACGTATCGACCGCCGAGTCGCTCGAACTCATCCGCGCCGCTCGCCAACGTGGCGCGCAAGTCACCTGCGAGGTGACGCCGCATCATTTCACGTTGGACGAAAGCGCCGCGCTGACCTGGGGGCCGAACGCGAAGATGAACCCTCCGCTTCGCAATCGCGACGACGTCGAAGCGCTCCATGCGGCGATTCGCGATGGCACCGTTGACATGATCGCGACCGACCATGCGCCGCACGATCCGAAATCGAAGCGGATGGAGCAACTCGGCGCCTTTTTCGGTCCGGGGCGCCAGGCCGGGCATCTCGAGCGCGACGCAGCCGAGCTATTCGCGCACGCGGCGAACGGAGTCGTGGGTCTCGAGACCTCGCTCGGACTTGCGCTCGGCCTGGTGCATCGATCCCTGATCGAACCGGCGCGCCTGGTCGAGATGATGTCGCTCAATCCCGCGGCGCTGCTGCGGCTGGAGGCAGGCACGCTTGCGGTTGGCGCGGTCGCGGACATCACGGTGATTGATCCCAACCTCGAGTGGACCGTTGCGCCGGAAAAATTCCTGTCAAAGAGCCGCAACACTCCGTTCGCGGGGATGCGGCTGAAGGGCAGGGCGGTGCTGACTATCGTTGCGGGCGAAATCGTTTTCGACGGAAGGAAGGCGTAGCGGATCGATGAGCAAAGGGCGCGAAGCGATACTGGCGCTGGCCGACGGGCGAATTTTCCGCGGCCGCGCATTCGGCGCGGTGGGTGAGACCGTGGGCGAAGCGGTCTTCAACACCGCGATGACCGGCTACCAGGAAGTGCTGACCGACCCGTCGTACAAGGGCCAGCTGGTCTGCATGACTTATCCGGAAATCGGCAACGTCGGAATCAACGCCGAGGATGCAGAGTCGCGGCGCGTGTACGTCGAGGGTTTCATCGTCAAGGAATACTGGGAGCGGCCGTCGAACTGGCGCTCGGAGATGGCGCTTGGAAAGTACCTGGAAGAGGCAGGCGTGGTCGGTATCGAAGGTATCGACACGCGCGCGCTGGTCCGACATTTGCGCACGCGCGGCGCGCAGGAAGCGGTGATTTCGAGCGTCGATCTGGACGCCGACTCGCTGGTGCGCAAGGCCAAGGCGTCGCCGGGAATGATCGGCCGCGATCTCGTGAAAGAGGTCACCTCCACCGAGGCTTACGATTGGGACTTCGGCGATTGGAAATTGGGAAGCGGCCACGTCCGCATGAGCCACGAAGCGATGCGCGATGCGCCCACGATTGTCGCGCTCGACTACGGGATCAAGCTGAACATATTGCGCCGGCTGGTCGCGACCGGCTTTCGCGTGAAGGTGATCCCGGCGACCTCGAGTGCCGACGAGATCCTCGCGCAGAACCCCGACGGAATTTTCCTGTCGAACGGGCCGGGCGACCCTGCGGCGCTGCCGTACGCTTACAAAGCCATCGCGGGCGTGCTCGGCAAGAAGCCGGTGTTCGGCATCTGCCTTGGCCATCAGTTGATCGGGCTGGCGCTGGGCGGCAAGACTTACAAGCTCGACTTCGGGCATCATGGCGCCAATCATCCGGTGATGGACTTGCGCACCCGGCGCGTCGAGATCACGGCGCAGAACCACGGCTTCGCCGTCGATGACGAGTCGTTGAGAAGACGCGCGACGCTTTCGCATCTGAACCTCAACGACAACACTGTCGAAGGCCTGCAGGGAACCGGAGTGCCGTTCTTTTCCGTGCAGTACCATCCCGAGGCCTCGCCGGGGCCGCACGATTCGAGCTACCTGTTTGCGCGATTCAAAAAACTGGTCGAAGCGTTCCCGCGTTACGGCGCGCAGGCGCTGGACCGAATCCTTGCCGCCGAGGCATCGGCGCAATGACCCGATCAACGCATCGACTCGATCCAGCTTCGAGATATTGGGACAACCAAGTTGCCGCTTCGTAAAGATTTGAAATCGGTGTTGCTGATTGGCTCGGGGCCAATCGTCATCGGGCAGGCGTGCGAGTTCGATTACTCGGGCACGCAGGCGGTCAAGGCGCTGCGCGAGGAAGGGCTGCGGCTGGTCCTGGTCAATTCGAATCCGGCGACGATAATGACCGACCCGGACCTGGCGGATCGCACCTATGTAGAGCCGATGACGCTGGCGGTGCTGACGAAGATCATCGAGCGCGAACGGCCCGACGCGATCCTGCCGACGGTCGGCGGGCAGACCGCGCTGAACCTGGCGATCGAGCTTGCCGAGGCGGGCGTACTCGATCGATTCAAGTGCGAACTTATCGGGGCGAAGCTCGGCGCGATCAAGAAGGCCGAGGATCGCGACCTGTTCAAGCAGGCGATGCTGAAAATCGGGCTCGAGGTGCCGCGTTCCGCCATTGCGCGTTCGTCGGCCGACGCCGACGCGGTGCTGGGCGAGCTTGGCCTGCCGGTGATCATCCGGCCGTCGCGAACGCTGGGCGGAACGGGAGGCTCGATCGCCCGCGAACTCGACGACTATCGCGCCAAGGTGGCGTACGGGCTTGAACAATCGCCGAGCCACGAAGTGCTGATCGAGCAATCGGTCGAAGGATGGAAGGAATTCGAGCTCGAGGTGATGCGCGACACGGCGGACAACGTCGTGATCATCTGCTCGATCGAAAATCTGGATCCGATGGGCGTGCACACCGGCGATTCGATAACGGTGGCGCCCGCGCAGACGCTGACCGACAAGGAATACCAGATCATGCGCGACGCGGCGATTCGCATCATCCGCGAAATCGGCGTCGATACCGGCGGATCGAACATCCAGTTTGCGATCGAACCCAGGACCGGACGGATGGTCGTGATCGAGATGAATCCGCGCGTGTCGCGCAGTTCGGCGCTGGCGTCGAAGGCCACCGGATTTCCAATCGCCAAGATCGCGGCGCGGCTGGCGGTGGGCTACCGGCTCGACGAGATTCCCAACGACATCACGCGCATGACGCCGTCGTGCTTCGAGCCGACGATCGACTACGTGGTCACCAAGATTCCGCGCTTCACGTTCGAGAAGTTTCGCGGCGCGGCCGACGAGCTGGGGCCGCAGATGAAGTCGGTCGGCGAGGCGATGGCGATCGGGCGGACCTTCAAGGAGTCGCTGCAGAAGGCGCTGCGCTCGCTCGAAATAGGCTCGCACGGGCTGGAGAGCGGGCTCCCACAGCCGCCGAGCGGTCATGCGACGGCGCAGATCCGCGCTCAAGTCGGGATCGCCAGCAGCCATCGCCTGTACCATCTGGCGGACGCTTTGCGGCTGGGAATAACGCGGGCGGAAGTTTACCAGTTGAGCAAGATCGATCCGTGGTTTATCGACGCAGTCGCGGATCTGGTGGCGGAGGAAAAGCGCGTCGCGCGCGAGCCGCTTGGCGCGGCATATTTCCGGGAGTTCAAGCCGATGGGATTTTCCGATCGGCGAATCGCGGAACTGCGCGGAATCGATGAAGCTGCGGTGGCGTCGGCGCGGCGCCAGGCGGGAGTACTTCCGGTTTTCAAATCGGTGGACACCTGCGGCGCGGAATTCGAGGCGTTCACGCCGTACCTCTACTCGACTTACGAAGGCGAGGACGAGGCGCCGCCGACCGCGCGCAAGAAAGTGATCATTTTGGGCGGCGGGCCGAACCGCATAGGACAGGGTATCGAGTTTGACTACTGCTGCGTGCACGCAAGCATGGCGCTCAAAGAGGGCGGCTTCGAAACGATCATGGTGAACTGCAACCCCGAGACTGTCTCGACCGATTACGACATCTCGGATCGTCTGTACTTCGAGCCGCTGACGTTCGAGGACGTGATGGCGATCGCGGAGCGCGAGAAGCCGGTCGGCGTGATCGTGCAGTTCGGCGGGCAGACACCGCTCAAGCTCGCGGTGCCGCTGGAGCGGGCGGGCGTGCCGATTCTGGGGACGAGTCCCGATGCGATAGACCGCGCCGAGGATCGCGAGCGATTCAACGCGATGGTGACGCAGCTGGGGCTGCGCCAGCCCGAGGGCGTGTTGGCGCGCGGGCTGGAGGATGCGATCGCGGGCGCATCCAAGGTCGGCTACCCGGTGCTGATCCGGCCGTCGTACGTGCTGGGCGGGCGCGCGATGGAGGTGATCCCGAACGAAGAGGAGCTGCGCCGATACGTGACGCAGGCTCTACAAGCCTCCGAGCGGCATCCGCTGTTGATCGATCGCTATCTGCAAGGCGCTATCGAAGTGGACGTGGACGCGATCGCCGACGGCGAGACGGTCGTGATCGGCGGAATAATGGAGCACGTCGAGCACGCCGGGATTCATTCGGGCGACAGCGCGTGCGCGATCCCGCCGACCACGCTGAGCGCCGCGATCCAGCAGCAGCTGATCGCGCAGACCAAAATGCTAGCGCGCGAACTCGGCGTGATCGGGTTGATCAATATCCAGTACGCGATTTACGAAGGCGAAGTTTTTATCCTGGAAGTCAATCCGCGCGCGTCGCGCACGATTCCGTTCGTCAGCAAGGCGATCGGCGTGCCCCTGGCAAAGTATGCCGCGCTGGTGATGGCGGGGAAGAAGCTCGGCGAAATTGGTTTCACCACGGAACGCGTGCCGACTCACGTTGCGGTCAAGGAGTCGGTGTTTCCGTTCGGGCGATTCCCGGGCGTCGATACGATTCTGGGACCGGAGATGAAATCGACCGGTGAAGTGATGGGAATCGACACGACGTTCGCGATGGCGTTTGCCAAGGCGGAGCTGGCTGCGTCGTCTAATCTGCCCGACGCCGGGCGGGTGTTCATCAGCGTCCGCGACGAAGACAAGCGATACCTAGAGCCGATAGCGCGCGGGCTCGCTGCGATGGGATTCGGTCTGATCGGGACGCGCGGGACCGCGAAGCATATTCAAAATCTCGGACTCGATTGCGAACGCGTCAACAAGGTGCTCGAAGGCAGCCCGCATATAGTGGACGCGATGAAGGATGGGCGGGTTGCGATGGTCGTCAACACGCCGGACGCGAGCGGCACGAAGGATTCGTTCTCGATTCGGCGCACCGCGCTGGAGCTTCGGCTGCCGTATTTCACGACGATGGCGGGGGCGAAGGCGGCGGTCGAAGGAATCTTCGCACTGAAGCACGAGCCGCTCGAGGTGCGCGCGCTGCAGGATTACCATCGGCAGGGGTGACCCCTGCACTCAATGTTAGGAAAAGATGCGGCCTGACGGCTTGTCAGAAGCGGTACTAGGGCACAAGCGCGGGGCGCTTCAGATCGATAGCCCGCTTGCCGCGATGGCGGGGATCGGTCCCAAGCGCGCGGCGGCTCTGGAAGCGCGCGGGATCGTGACGGCAGGCGATCTCGTTTTTCATTTGCCGGCGCGTTACCAGGATTGGCGCGAGCGGACGCCGCCTGATGATCTGCGCGCCGGGAACATCGTCGTCGTCGAAGGCGACCTCGGCAAGATTTCCGAGCGGCCGATGCGCGGCTCGCGGTGGCGCCGGCTCGCGTCGGGATGGCTCACCGTGGGCGAGATGCGGATTCGGGTCGTGTGGTTCAACCTGCCCGCTTACATGCGCGGCTATCTTCCGGGCGGCGAGCGTGTGTTGGTTCGCGGGCGAGTGGCGGCGGGACTCGACGGCGGAATCGAGATAGTGCAACCAGAGTTGCATCCGCTGTCGGATGGTGAGCCGAAGGCGATCCGCCCGGTTTACCGTGTCCCTTCGATAGTCGGGCAACGGCTGTTCGCGAGTCTGGTGGCGCGCGCGCTGGCCGAGACGGGCAGCTCGATCCGCGGAGCGATCCCCGACGAAGTGCGCAGCGAAGTTCCGGCGGTTCGCGACGCACTCGGCTACATTCACGATCCGCCGCCCGATGCCGACTTCGATGCCCTGGCCAACGGAGAATCGCGCGGCCATCTGGCGCTCGCATTCGATGAACTGTTCGCGTTCGAGCTGGCGCTTTCGATTGAACGCATCCGCAGCGCGCGCCGCAGCGGAATAGCGCTCGCTGGCTTCAGGAGCCTCAGCGCGAGGATGACGGAGGATCTGCCGTTTGTGCTGACCGGGTCGCAATCGCGCGCGATAGAGGAAATCGGCGCCGATCTGGCGCGGCCGAACCAGATGAACCGGATGCTGATGGGCGACGTCGGCAGCGGCAAGACGATTGTTGCGTTCTGGGCGATGATCCGGGCGGTCGAATGCGGGCATCAGGCGGCGATGATGGCGCCGACGGAACTGCTCGCCGAGCAGCATTACCGGGGATTCGCGCGCGTGTGCGGGCGGCTCGGAGTAAAGAGTGCGATCCTCACGGGGAGCGTGACCGGTGCGGCACGCAGCGAGATTTTGCGCGAACTTTCAACCGGCGAAACCGGCGTCGTGTTCGGAACGCATGCGCTGATACAGGAGCGGGTGCGAATGCGCGGCCTCGCGCTCGGCGTGATCGATGAGCAGCATCGATTCGGCGTTTTCGATCGCGCGAAGATGAAAGCATTGGGGCCGAAGGCGAATCTGCTGATGATGACGGCGACGCCGATCCCGAGAAGCCTGGCGATGAGCCTGTTCGCAAATCTCGACGTATCATTTCTCGACGAGCTGCCGGCGGGGCGGACGCCGATCGCGACCGAGATTCACACTGAGGACGATATCGCGCGCGTGCATGAGGAGCTGCGCGCCGAGATCGACGGCGGTGGACGCGCGTACTACGTCGTGCCGTTTATCGAGGGCGACGAAGACGAAGCCAAGTCGGTATCCGCCACGGCGGCGCGGCTTAAGAAGGGGGTGTTGCACGGCGCGAGAATCGGCACGATGCACGGACGGATGGTGACCTCGGAAAAGGATCGCGCGATGCGTGAATTTCGCGACGGCGCGATCAACGTACTGGTCTGCACGACGGTGGTAGAAGTGGGAATCGACGTGCCGGAGGCGACGATAATCGTGGTGGTCGCGGCGGAACGCTACGGCCTGGCGCAATTGCATCAGCTGCGCGGCAGGGTGGGGCGCGGCGAGAAGCCGTCGCGATGCTGCCTGGTGGCGTCGAGCGACGCGGACGAACCGGCGCTGGAGCGCCTCGCGGTCATGCGCGAGAGCATGACGGGCGCGGAGGTCGCGGAGGCCGACTTGCGGCTGCGCGGTCCGGGCGATTTGCTCGGCGCGCGGCAGACCGGGGCGCTGCCGCTGCGCTTCGTTCATCTGATTCGCGACCATCGCACGATCGAACGCGCGCGCAAGCTGGCTGACGACTGGATCCGGCGCGATCCGTCGCTGGCGAGCCGGGAATCGGAAGGCGCGCGGGCGGCGGTCAGGAAAATGCTGGCGCTGGGGTTCAGTCTGGGCGACGTAGGGTAGGGCGGAGCCCTATTGAGCGGCAGCCGCGGCGGAGGTCTTGATACGCGCGGCGGCGCCGCCTGATTCGATCGCGCTGGCGCTCCAAATGGCAGGCGCGAGAGTCTCGAAATAATTCGCGCCCGGCCCGATCACGACCAGCACTGCCTTCGAGCGGGTATCGATGCGATGCGGGGTGGAGGCGCCGAGCAAGCGATCGAGCAAAGCCTGATAGACGGCGGCGAAATGGCCGGCAGTCTGCTCGTCGCTGAACGCGAGCATCCAGATCACGTTCACGCTGCCGCTCTGCTGCAGGATGATCATGCGGTCCGCGGTCCATCGCGAGGCGAGTCCGACTTCGCCGGATTGTTTGCCCAGATTGCGCTCGAGGATCACCCGCAGGAGCAGCTCGCCGTAAGTATCGTCGTCGGCTTTTTTCCAGCCGCTCATGATCCGGTCGTACCCGGCGAGCTCGATTCGCGGCTGGGGCGTGGGGCTGTCGAAGTAGAGCGCGGGATGCAGAATCTGGTGGCTCGACTGCGGCGGATTGCGATAGAGCGCATCGACGCCAAGCCATCCACCGCGGCGATAAGCCTCGGCGACGAAGCGGACGCCGTCCGAATATTGGAACAAGAGTGGAACGCTGAGGCCCTCGGGCGTGCCGGGCGCCTGCGCGGCGAGCGCTTGCGGGAGTTTCTTGAGACTGTCAACGAGCGTGTCGGCGACGCTGTTGTCCATCCTGCCCACCACGTAAGCGAATCCGGCGATGGTCGCATCTCCTTCCGCGACAGACTTGAGCGCGAGCGCGCGATCGTCGTCGTCCTTGGCCTTGTCGAGGCTCGATTCGAGATCAAAATTCTGATCCTGGAGCGCATGCGTCAATTCGTGCGCGAGCAGCATCTCGCCGACGACGTCGCGCTGAATCATGAACTGGGCCGCGCTGTTCCAGAGGCCAACATCGGCGCCGCCTTCGACCAGAACCATTTCCTTGCCGTGCGGATCGTAAAAGCCCGCCACCTGGCTCTTGAGCAGCTTGAGCGACGCGGCCTTGAGATCGATCCCCGCGGGAAAAAGACCGGTGAGTGCGCCGGCGACGGCGTCGACCTTGAGCTGGTTGTCGGTGTAGTCGCGCATCAGGTCGGCCTCCATCATGGCCTCGGCCTGGTCGGGAGATTTGACGACGAGCGGGACCGGTTGCTTGAAGCGAAGCTGGCGAACGACCTGGATGCCGGTCTCGATTTTTGCGGCCTGCTGCGAATTAATCCGGTCGCCGTTGACCAGCGAGTAGGCGCATCCCCAGAAAAGGACCAGGGCGATGACAGCGCAGATTGGCCACCAGAGCCGTCGTGTGAAGTAGATGGCTCGGCTGGTCATTCGGTGACGATCACGACTGGAAATCCAAAACGAGCGGCGGCGGACGCGCGCGCCTCGGCGGCGGAGCGAGTCGCGAAAGCACCCATCCGCACACGGTAATAGCGGCGATGGTCGGCATCAAGCCGATCGACATGAACGTCGGAGTAGGAGGCGGCCAATTTGCGTCGCAGCTGCTCGGCGTTGCGTTGTTCGGAAAATGAACCTACCTGAACGAAGTAGCGCAGTGGCGCGCCAACTTCGCGCGAGCCGGCCGGCTTGCTGATCAGCGAAATACGAACCCGCGCGGTGCCCTGGTCGAGCATCCCGATCATGCGCGCCGCCTTATGCGAGAGATCGATCTTGCGCCCCTTCAGGAACGGTCCGCGGTCGGTAATCGTCACTTCGACGGACCGGCCGTTGTCGAGATTCGTGACCATCACGCGGCTCCCCAATGGAAACGCGACGGAGGCCGCGGTAAGGTCCTCCTGGTCGTAAACCGAGCCGTCCGAGGTTTTGTGACCGTGGAATCCCGGCCCGTACCACGACGCCATCCCGACTACCTGCGGCGTCGGAGTTGGCTGCGGCACGACGGGGGCAGGTGGAGGACTCGGGAGTTGGACGGGACGGGAAAGCGAGCAGGCGGCGAAAAGCGCGCTCATTGCGATCGTCAAAGCGATCCGGCGGACGGCGCCGTGGTTTCCAATGCCAGACACGTCAGCTAACCCGGGTCAGATTATAAGAGCCCAGCGTCGGCGGCATAAGGCCGCAGCATGTTTACCGATGTCGACCGAGGCGCTTCGAGAGCCGTCGATGGCGTGGTAGCATCTCGGATGTTTAACCCAACCGCGGGATAAGGGCTGCGATGCTGCGCACGAGGCAGGAACTTGAGGAAATAGAGGCGCGGACGCTGGCGCCGTATGCGATGGCGTCGCGGGCCAGTCGCGGGCGCCGCTTCCCGGAACCCGAGCATCGGATTCGCACCGCCTTTGCGCGCGACCGCGACCGGGTTATCCATTCGGCCGCGTTTCGACGCCTGGAATACAAAACCCAGGTCTTTGTCAATCACGAGGGCGATTACTACCGCACCCGGCTGACGCATACGCTCGAAGCCGCGCAAATTGCGCGCACGGTAGCGCGGGCGCTGGGTCTCAACGAGGAACTTGCAGAGGCGGTAGCGCTGGCGCACGACCTGGGGCATACGCCGTTCGGCCACGCCGGGGAGAAAGTGCTCAACGAGCTGATGGCGCCGTACGGCGGCTTCGATCACAACGCGCAGAGCTTGCGCACCGTGGACTGGATCGAGATCCGCTACCCGAATTTTCGCGGACTCAATCTGAGCTTCGAGGTGCGGGAGGGAATCGTCAAGCATTCCCACTTCCAGGATCGTCCGGCAGCGCAGGAGTTTGACGTGAGCACGTACCCATGCCTGGAGGCGCAAATCGTCGACCTGGCGGACGAAATCGCGTACCTGGCGCATGACGTTGACGACGGATTGAAGGCGCAGATGCTGACGGTCGACGAACTTAACCAGTCTGCTCTGTTCAGAGAATCGGCGGCAGCGGCGCGCGGCGCGGACCCGGCGGCCGAGATGCGCGTGATCCGCTATCAGACGGTCATCAGGATGATCGACGCGATGTCCACCGATTTGATGACCAACCTCGCCGGCGAACTGGAGCGCAACAAGATCCGCAGCGTCGAGGACGTGCGACAAGCGGGGAGGGCGCTGGCGTCTTTCGGCGCCGCGGTGGGCGCGAAGGTCGAGGAAATCAAGCAGGTCATGCGCGATCGCCTCTATCGGCATTACAGGGTCAGCCGAATGACCGAGAAGGCGGGCAGGGTGCTGGCGCAGCTTTTCGAGACCTACATGACCGAGCCGCGCCAGATGCCCGAGCACGTGGTCGCGCGCGCGGAGCGCTACGGCGAGCCGATTTCACGTGCGGTGGCGGACTACATAGCCGGGATGACGGACCGCTTCGCGCTCGACGAATATCGCAAACTGTTCGATCCCAATGAACGCGTCTGACGGACAGAAGCCACCGAGAAAGATGCGCGCGCGGCGATCGCTCGTGATCCGGCGAAACGATCACGTCGGCGACCCGGTCGGGATGGCATTCCTCGAGTCGCCGGAGACCAACGGCGATGCGGTTCTCGAGCGGCTGCGCGAATACCTCGGCGACAAGCTGAAACTCGTCAAGGCGGAAGTATCGCACGGCGAGATCACGGTGGAAGTCGAATCGCGGGGATGGACCGAGGAGGGCGCCCGAATGGCCGCCGCCGCGCGCGATCTATATCAGAAGGGAGCCAGACGCGGGGCGTTGTCGATGTATCGCGACGCGCTCGAACTCGACCCGCTGAACGCGGAGGCGATTTTAGGACTTGGTTTTGCGCTTGCCAATCAGGAAAAATATGCGGAGGCGTTCGCTGCGCTCAAGCGCGCGCGTGAATTCGGCGCCGACGGCATCGAGCTGCTGATCGCGATGGGGCGATGCGCCGTGGGGTTGGAGCGAGGCGCCAATGCGATTGCGTATTACGAGGAAGCGTTGAAGATCGAGCCACGCAACTTCGTAGCGCGCAGGGCGTTGCGCGCGTTGGGGCACAAGCCCGCGACGCCCGCTAAGGAAGCCGCCGCTGTACGCAGCGGCCGGGATTAGCTAAAACTGTGCCAAACCGGCATTTTCTTTTTCACGGTTAACTGGGAGCATCCATTGCCAATCGTCAAGATCGTTTATTGCATCAGCAAGCTGCCGCATCTCAGCAATGAGGAATTTCATCGCTACTGGCGCGACATCCACGGTCCGATCGCGGGCCGGATTCCAGGCTGCCGCAAGTACGTTCAGAGCCACACGATTCATCGCGCGCTCGGGGCGCGCGAGCCTGCGTTCGACGGCGTCGCGGAATTGTGGTTCGATGATTGGAAGGCGCTGGAGGCTGCGATGGCGACCCAGGAAGTCGCAGCCGCGCTGGAAGACGAACGCAAGTTTATCGACCATTCCCGCACCGCGTTCTTCGTCGCCGAAGAACATCACGTAATCTGAGCCGGATAGAAAAAACACTCGAAACGGGGAGCGTTGGAGCACTCAATGATTTCAGGCCTTTTTCGGTTTTCAGGCATGCCGCGTAGTGGGGATTAGGTGAATGTTGACACTCACGGAATATGTTAATAATTAAGCATGTTTTCAAGGATTCTGACCTCCGCGGGTAAAATCGGATCACTAGTAGCGCATCTGCGGCGCGGGCGCGAGCAGTCCGGCGACGGCGTCCAGCATGATTTTCAGCAGGATTTTCATTTGGAACACGCCATAGTCGGCGTGTACTGTCGGATGCACTATGAATCCGGCGCGAGCTTGCGAATTCGAGTCCCCATTTGAAGCGGAGCCAGATCGAAGGATCGAACTAATGCGCTTTACGCTTTATTACGACGGGCCGTTAAGGTCGGCTGCAAAGCAGTCTCGACTTGAAGATAAACAAAATATCCGCCGCATCTTACACGCTCAACTCTTACAGCTTTTTCGTACTCATCCGGGCTTGCCAAAATTCAGCACAGGACGCCGGAACGTGGCAAATGTTTCCATGATGCCAACCGTGATCGGCGCCCTGTCAGATTGGGCGGATTGGCCCAAATGGCAATGGCCTTCTGAAGTCTGGCCTGAACCTTGGCGGGAACAGGATGCGGTCACACGGATCGGAAATTTACATTTCGTGCCGTTGATCAGGGCCAATCTCGGTCTTACTTGCGAGTTAGATATTTTATTTTTGAGGAAAGGAAGGCCAGGTTCTATCTTTGGTACGGAGGGAGATATTGATAATCGACTACTTACGCTCGCTGATGGCTTGCGGCTTCCGAAACATGAAAGAGAACAAGCTTATGTGATCAAGGATAGTTCTCTGAGCCGAACCAGTCCGATCTTCTGTTTGCTGGAAGATGATTCGCTTATCACCCGGTGGAATGTCCGCGCTGACCAACTTCTCGATCCCGTCCGTGCTTCAAATAATGACAATGTCCGGCTCGTTATCGATGTGACAACGAAAATCGCCAACATGACTTGGGCAACAATTCCGCTTGCGGGCGATTAGTCATGCTCGCCTTTGGCCAGGCACCCGTTGAGCGTGGCGGCAGCCTCCTGATCTGGTGTAAGGGTCTCTCCGTATATTTGAGTTATCAACGCCTCGCCAATGTTCCTCAGTTTTGGTGCCAGGGTGGCGACCGAAGCCCGGAGCGCATCGGAACTGATCCCGCTATCCCGTTGCTTGGTAATTTCCCGCGCCAAGTCCGCTGCTGCGTTGCAAGTCGCCAACTTGTCCGAGTTTCCGGCCAAAACGGATACCGGGGAAAGCGCCAATACCGCCGCGATGATGCCGAGCACTTTCAGCTTTCCCATATCAACGCTGAGACCGAGATGAATTGGTCACGGTTCTCGTATCTTGGAAGCCGCATTGTTTACATTTCAAAAAGTGTTGCCGCGCCCCTAAGTGCCCCAACGGGCCCGCGTCTGGTTCTGATCTTTCGACTCGAAAATCTAATTCACCACACCTGGGACATGCTTCGCCCGGCGCACGCTTCAAACGGGATTCAAGCTCAGCAACACGCTTTTCAAGGTTCGCGATCTGCTCTGGTGCTACTTTTATTTGCTCCCAGAGATCGTGCGCAATCCCAAGATACTTCCAGGAGGCCGATTTTTATGTCGCTAACAGGCTCAGACATTGAGTTTACCCCCAAGGCGAAACGACTTGAGGACGGTATCGTCAAGTTTCCGCCGAATATCCATTCGATTCGTATTAATCACAGCGATGAGACGGGACACACGACCCTTAATGCAAGGCAGAACAATGTTACCTTGACGTTTGTTCTCAATGAAGAAGACTGCCTATACCTCGCCGCGCTTTTGACCGGCGCGCCCAGTCTCAGCGAATCCGACGGATAGCGGTCGCCATCCTTAGTGCTCAGTCTTTGAGGAACGGAAAAGCGGCTTGACCAGGCGCTTGAACTTTTCTGGATCGGCGTGTTCGAGTTCCCGCCTTAAGCTGTCGTCGCTTTCGCGCTGCTTCTCGCTGATAGATTTTTGCGGTTTCGATTTCTTTCGCGGCACGCCGAAAGCATAGCGCTTTCAGATCGACGCTTCCACTACTGGCTACACGTCGTAATCAAATCCGCGAACATCATGTCGTTGTTGCGATTGTTGAACCGGAACGAAAACTCGTTCAGGTAGAAGGGCAGATATTTCGCGCTGACGTTGTGGTATGTCCCGACCACGCCGCGTTTGAGCAGGGACCAGAACGATTCGATGCTGTTGGTATGGACTTCGCCGCGGACGTACTCGCCCGCCGAATGCTTCACGGATTCATGGCGCAGGTTCCGGTCGATGTAGTTGTAATCCTTGTTGTCATCGGTCGCGACCAGCGAGACCTTTTTGCTCACGACGTTGCGAACGAAGGCCGCCAGAGTGGGCGCATCCTGACTGCCGATCACCCGCGCCACGACGTTACCCTTGCGCTCGATTGCGCCGATGACGCCAATCTTTCCGTAGCGGTATCCGCCGGTGCCAAGCTCGCGCTGGCGGGCGGATTTCTGTGCGGCGTGCCGGTTCCGATCTTTCCCGCCGATGTAAGTTTCGTCCGCTTCCACAATGCCGCTAAGCGGCTGGTACATATCGCCAGCCATCGCCGCGCGCCAGCGCATGCACATAAACCAACTTGTGTGGTAATCGTGCGTGGATTTCTCGCCGAAGATCACGCGATGGATTTGAAGCGCGCTGATTCCCTTTTTGCTGGTCAGCATCAAGTAGCCGACTTTGAACCAGAGATTGAGCGCAATCTTGGTATCCTCGAAGATCGTCTTGCTGGTCACGCTGAATCGGTAGCCGTTGCGCTTGTGACAGCGCATGACCTCGCCAGTCTGTTTATCGACGGTCTCCGCGCCGCTCTTACAAACCCAGTGATAGGGGCGGGCAGCGAGCGCATAGACCTTCTCGCTCGCCTTGCAGCGCGGGCAGCGAACGCCAGTCTGCCAGCGCATCTTCGCAAGGAAAGCGCGGCACTGTTCATCGGTCCCAAACTCACGGTCGAACTCGTTTATTGTCTGCATGTTTGGTACATTAGCAGGATTATGAGTGAGTGTCAACAATCACCCAATCCCCCGCGTAGTTTACATAATACTTCTTATGCGAAGCTGCGGTATGGTAGAAAGATAGCAGCCGTCGGCGCGCTAGTTGGCGCGATCGTGTCGGTGGGCGCCAGGGGCGCGGCGCTCGCGCAGGGCGCTCCGGGGGCCTCCCCTGCCGGCGCCGTCGCGGTCGCCACGAATCCCGCACAGGACGCCGCGCTGAAGAGCTGGCTGCAGAAGCACTTCAAGATCCCCAGTCCCGAGCTAATCACCCTGGGCCCCGCGTTTAAAACGGTGATCGACGGGGTGCTCGCGCGCCAAATGACCGTGAGCAACGAACAGGGGCAGAAGATCGGGACGGCGCTGTTTTTCGACAAAGATGAAAGCAAGGTGATCATCGGCCAGTTTATCGACCTCAGCACGGATCCTTGGGGACGAGTTAATATGGGCGCCGTGACCTTGGACGATCGGCCGGTGCTCGGACCCGCCGACGCTCCGGTGACGATTGTTGAGTTTGCCGACTTCGAATGCCCATACTGCGCACACGCGTTCAGCGTGATCGAGACCCTGGTCAACACGACCTACAAGGGCAAGGTGAAGGTAATTTACAAGGATTTCCCGCTCAACGCGCATGTGTGGGCGCTCAAAGCCGCGGAGGCGGCTGAGTGCGCGCGGCTGCAGAACCCGGCGGCGTTTTGGGACTTCGCGCGCTACTTCTACACGAACCAGGGAACGATCAACCCGAAGAACCTGCAGGAGCACGTGAACAAGCTCGCCAGCGCTCAGAAGCTCGACCAGCCTTCACTGAAGGCGTGCATGGACAGTCCGCAGACCGAGGCTCGCGTGAAGCAGGATCAGAACGACGGCAACTCGATTCGAGTCTCGTCGACGCCTACGTTCTTCGTCAACGGAATACCGGTAGTCGGATTGCCCGATGGAAAGGTCATGGAGTTCGTGATCAACTCGGAGCTTGGGGAGAAATCAGCGTCGGCCGCCAAGCACTAATGAATGACGACCGGCTGCGGGCCCGTCGCGGCTGAAGGCGGCGGCGGAATCTCGGCGGGTGCGCCGAGCAGCGCCAGCGATTCCAACACGTCCTGGCGCTGCTGCGCGAACGGATGGGCCGCGAGGAATCCGCGATAGGCGGCGATCGCGCCCTGCTTGTCGCCCGATTTCACGAGCATCCGCGCGACGCCCAGCTCCGCCCTCGCCTGCTCCGGCCCCGGATCGCTGGCGGCCTGTTGATAAGCGCCAGCCGCCTTCTTCCAATCCGCCATTCGCTCGTAAACCACCGCGAGGTTGGTCAGCGCCAGACTTCGGAACAGCGGGTCACGCTCTTCGGCGACAAATGCAACCAGCGAATCGCGCGCGTCCGGGAGGTCGCCATCCGCCAGATACGCGCTCGCCATGTAGAAACGCGCCAGGCGTCCCAGCCGGCGGCCCGGCTCTTCATCGGCGAGCTGCTTGAACTGGGTTTCGGCGGGTTTGTTCTGGCCGGCGTTGAGCGCGGTGATCGCTCCATAGAACCGGCCCGACGCGATATTGTCGCGATGGCGCTCGTAGTAGTACACGCCAACCACGATCGCTCCGACAACGACGACGACCGCGGTTGAGATCAGCACCTGGGTGAGATTGTTGACCAGGAAATCGCGCGCGCTATCGACCAGCGTGGTGAGCTCGTCGGGCGCCCTGAGTTCCTTTTGGGTTATTTTGCGGCGATGGGTAGTTGGCGGCATCGAATGCTCCAGCGGGCGCCGCCCGGCAGAGGATCAGAGCAGTTGGGCGCGCTCGCTGCTACATCTTGTATTTGAAATCCTCGGGCGACATCCGCTCGAGGATCTCGGACCATTTGTCGCGCGACACGCCGGCGAGGTTCTGATCCGAAGTCTGCTGTTCGCCTTGGGATTCGTGGAGCTCGCTGGAAGCTTCGAGCACTTGCTTGGCCACGTAGATGGGCGACTTGGTGCGCAGCGCCAGGGCGATCGCGTCGCTCGGCCGCGAATCTATTTCGATCGCCTTGCCGTCGCGCGTCTTGACCTGAATCCGCGCGAAGTAGGTATTGTCGCGCAACTCGGTGATCTCGGCCAACTCCACGGTCGCGCCGAACTCGACCAGCAGATTGCGCAGCAGGTCGTGCGTCATCGGGCGTTGCGTTTTGATCCCTTCGAGCTCGGTGGCCATCGCGGTGGCTTCGAGCGGACCGATCCAGATATGCAGATTGAGCTTGTTGTCGGGATCCTTCAGGACGACGATGGGCATCTTGGTCGAGGGGTCGAGCGTGATCCCGCCGACGATCATCAAAATGAAGTCTTCCCTGTGACCAGCCATAGACGGGCTCTTCAACCGTTTTTCCTCAGGCGCGCGCGGCTTCGAGTCGAAATCCCGCACGTCGCCCCGAGAAAATATCTTGGCCCAAAGATGGCGTGTGGTCAACCGAACAAGCTGCGCAGCCGCGAGGATCGAATCCGTCAGCCTGCGACCAAGCGATCGACCACCCGATAAAGCTGGTTGAGATTGCGGCACTCTTCCACCAGGTCGCAGTGCGGGGCGTAGCGATCCATTTCGCTGTCGCCGAAGCCCCAGGTATTGCGGCTTTCAGGATTAAGCCAGATCACTTTTTTGGCGCGCTGGCGGATTTCACGCAAACACCAATCGTGCGGGAGATTGTAATTGTTGCGCGCGTCGCCGAGCACGATGACCGTGGTGCGCTTGTTGACGGCACCCAGGTGATCGGTGACGAAGTTGCGGAACGCGTAGCCGAAATTCGAGTGCGCATAGACGTTGATGATATCGCCTGTCAGCGCGACGTCGAGCGCTTCCTTGGCGTCATTGTTGCGAAAGCACTCGGTTACTTCTCCGATGTCGGCGACGAAGATGAAGCTGCGCACGCGCGAGTAAAGATCCTGCAGCGAGTAAACGAACTGCAGCATGAATCGTGACGCGTTGCGCACCGAATCCGAAACGTCGCACAGGATTACCACCTGCGGTTTCTCTTTCTTGCGCTTCTCGAAGCGGAGCTTGAACGGAACCCCGCCGTATTCGAGGTTCTGGCGAAGGGTGCGCTTGATGTCGAAGCGGCCCTTCTTGGAACGCTTGCGGCGCACGGTGATCACGTTTTTGAGGCGCTGCGCCAGGCGCGTCACCGCCTCGTTCATTTTCTTGAGTTCTTCTTCGGTCAGGTAATAGAAACTCTTCTCGCCGATCTGGTTGAGCCGCTGATCTTCCTTCTGCTTGATGTCGCGCTTCTCGCGCTCCATCCGGACGTAGCGGCGGATGATGTCGTCGAGCGCCTTGAGGCGGCGCTCGAGGTACTCCTCCATCCGGGCTTTGAGCTCGGCGCCGATGTCCATCTTCTCGAGCTGCTCACGCAGTTGCTTGATCTCGGCTTCGATCTTGTCCAGCCCGAGCTGGCGGGCGAGCGCGCGCGCAAAGTAGTTCTCCTCAATCGTGCGCTCGATCCCGTTGAGCTTGACGGCGCGCGAGGCCTCGCGGAGTTTCCGCTCAATCTCGCCCGAGTTGTTCTGCAGCAATTGCTTGGCAAGCTCGGAGAGATTCTTGCCCTCTTTCTGAAGCATCTTCTCGACTTGATCGAGGAATTTCTGAAATTCCTGATCCGACATCGAGAGCGCGTTCTGCACGGCCTGGCTCGCCTGCTTGATAATCTCGCCGAGGCCGGAGAAGTAGATATCGAACAGTTCCTCGAACACCGGCAATTCGCTGGCCCGCTTGACCATCGTGGCCCGCAGCGCGGCGCGAAACGCATCGCGCTCGACGAGGCCGGTGACTTCGGAAGCGCTGAATGCGTCGAGCGTTTCCGCCAGCGAGACGCGCACCCCGTTCTCGCGCAGCAGATTGGCAAATTCGACCAGCTTCTCTTGCATGATGTTGTGGCGCCCTGCCCTGCTACCGGTTTGAAGCTTCCAGACCCCTCGCCGGGCTCAGGACGACGGCTCCGACCCGCCGCGCGGTCAATTTAGAAGATCCTTGTCGCTGCCGGCCTCGGTGCCGCGACGCGCGCGCACCCGGCGAACGTAGTCCTTGAGCTCTTCCTGCGCCTTGCGCACATCGCCCTCGTACTTGACGATCGTGTCGAGCGTCTCGGTGACGAGTTCCTGATCGAGGCTGTTCACGTTGAGCAGCGTCAGGGCCTTGACCCAATCGAGCGTTTCGCTGATGCCGGGGGTTTTCTTGAGATCGAGTTTGCGCAGCGATTGCACTACGGTCACGACTTCCTCGGCGAGCTTGGCGGCGGCCTCGGGGACCTTGAGCTTGACGATCGCAAGTTCCTGCGCGCGATCGGGAAAATCGATGTACAGATGCAGGCATCGCCGTTTGAGCGCGTCGGACATTTCGCGCGCGTTGTTCGAAGTCAGCACGACCAGCGGAATGTGCTTGGCCTTGAGCGTGCCGAGCTCGGGCACCGTCACCTGAAAGTCGGAAAGCAACTCGAGCAGGAACGCTTCGAACTCGGCGTCGGCCTTGTCGATCTCGTCGATCAGCAACACCGACGGCTGCTCGCTGGAAATGGCCTTGAGCAGCGGGCGCGGCAGCACGAAGCGCTCGGAGAAAAAAACTTCGTCCTGCGCGGCGATTCGATCGACCGCCTCGGTCAGGCTCTTGGCGCCGACCAGCACCTCGCTGATTTTGTCTTTGAGAATCTGGGTATAGAGCAGCTGCTTGGCGTACTCCCATTCGTAAAGCGCCTTGCCCTCGTCGAGGCCTTCGTAGCACTGAAGACGGATCATCTCGAAGCCGAGCGATGCGGCCAGCACCTTGGCCAGGTCGGTCTTGCCGACCCCGGCGGGGCCTTCGACCAGGATGGGCTTGCGCAGTTCACTTGCCAGGTAGATGACGGTCGCGATTCGGCGGCTGGCGATATAATTGTTCTTGGCGAATCGCTCGATTACGTCCTCGATCGATGAAAACATCCATCCTCCTCGACGCCGGAAGCTCCACGGGCGAACTCCACGCGAATTAGATTAAATATCATGGCTAGTTGAGCCGAGGAAACCGCAGGGGTGACCCCTGCACCGCAGGGCTGAGCCCTGCACCCACCGTTAAGGCCGCGCTCCGTTGTCGCGCGGCAGGGGTGACCCCTTGTATCTTGCCGTCAGCATCGCAAGATGGATTTGAACTTGGGCGCGGCAGACCGAGAACCCCTGGGTCCGCAAAGAGCGAGACCGCGGTGCAGCGCGGGTCGCCG
>Ga0187862_10000713_pt1 | contig 37145 bp, 33 predicted proteins | sample June2016WEW_10_1_FD_133003 | JGI IMG/M metagenome (GOLD analysis project Ga0187862, IMG submission 133003) | Peatland microbial communities from SPRUCE experiment site at the Marcell Experimental Forest, Minnesota, USA - June2016WEW_10_150 | ecosystem: Environmental > Terrestrial > Soil >... | reverse complement strand
TCTCCGCTTCACCGGCACGCCCAAACTACCACGCACCTTCTCCCCGCCTCGTCAAAACCGGACATTTCTACTTTGCAGAGAATAGGACATTTCTATTTTGCGTTGACAGATATGGTTTGTTGCGCTCTTGCTCGCAAGAGGAACTGCCGAATCGCATCTGCTTCGTTTCGCGGTGGGCGTTTCCTCATGATGGGCGGTCGTGCCTCGGTCAGGCACGGCGCGGGAAGGTGGATTCGTACCTCATTTGCCCGTGCACGCGCCACGAGTTCGACCGCGTCCAGCCGCTTGTGATGTGCTGGGGCCGCGTATGCAAACACCCAGTTTGTTTCAACAAAGACGTGGCGCATCGGCTGCTAGCCGGCGCGGCGCCAGCGGGGACCACCCGCTCGTACAATGCCACCGCTGACGACCGGGAGAACGTTGGATTCGATCGCCTCCGACTCGCAGGCTCTCAAGCCACTCTTCGACCGGGCGTTCCAAATCCGATTCAGTCACCACCCCTCGACGAAGCGTTCCAAGCAGTTCATCGGTGGGGCACTCGCCTGTCATCTCGATGGTTTGAGGCGCGTAGTCGGTATAACGGTTGCGGTAGAAACGCACCTGCATCGGAGTGACGAGCATTCCGACAGGGCAGCTCATGTGAACCATGTACGATTTCAAGGCGGTCTCGGCACTTATCTGGTCTGCGACGTTACCTTTCACTTCGACCACGAGTAGGACTTCTGGCGAGTCAGGTCTCGTGACCACAATGTCTGGCCGAAGCAGCATATGACGAGCGTAGCATTCTCTTCGGCGCATAGCGCTGAAGGGCGCCACCGGCCATGTTGGGACTGGTACCGAATAGCTGTATTTGGCAGCCCATCGCACCACCAACCCACCGCAGTTGTCCTCCCGCTGCGCTTATTTTGGGCCTCATGGGTCCATGCCGGGCGCGGGGCCATGCCCTGCCCGGCCCCTACCGGGTGAGGGCTTTCCAGCGGCTCTTCAGGCGTTCAAAAAAACTCTGCGGAGGCGGGGGCGCGGTTGGTGCGGCCGCGGCAGCCACTCCGTTGGCCACTGGCGGCGTGTAGACCGGTGGCTGCGCCGGGCAGTCGCTTTCCGACACCAGGCGAATCCTGCCGCCCGAGAGCACATACTCGCGCAGCACCCGCTTGTCCGCGCGGTTCATCACGCAGAGCGAAAAGCCCGGGGCGGTTTGCCCGTCAGCGCCGGCGGGTTTCGCCAGCACGGGCGAGTAGCCTTCCAGGTTCCGCTCCACGTGGCTGGTTTCGTAACGGTTGTGGCGAGAGCTCCAGACGAACACGCGAAAGCTGTCAAAGTCGTAGTCGTGAACGCCGCTCGAAACGGTGGTCCACAGCCAGATGGTTTTCCGCTCGTCGTGGTCGGTCAGTTGGCCGAGGGAGAAATAGGAGACGATGCGGTGCCCTTCGGCATATTGGGCCACTTCGTCCGGGATGGCCATCGAGACGTGGCGGGTCAACACCCATCCGGCCTGCCCGGTCGAAACGCGCACCAGGCTCCAGTAATCGAGCGCCGCCGGAGGCCGCTCGGCCGGTTCCTCAGGCTCGGGCGCGGGCTCATCGGGGTCCCTGCCGGATAACTCCAGCCAATCGGCTGGCAGCGGGGGCGGCTTGGGCATGGGGGGCGGCGGAATCTTGCCTGGAGGTTCCTCTTTTTTCTTCAGCGGTTTCTTGGGCGCTGGAAAGACCAGCGGCGCTCTGGGCAGGTCGGTGCGCGGCAAGGGAATAGTGGCCAGCACGTCGAACTTCTCGCCCGCCCGGATCTGCAGGAAACTGGGAGCGCCGCGCGAAGGCTGTGTGTGAGCGTTCAGATCGCTGTAACTGGAGGCCTGGCCTTGCGGCGGCATCTTGGCGGCGCGTTCGGCAAGTTCCTGCAGGCTGGCCATGTCCGAAGCGGCCAGCAACTGCCGCACTTCGGTCCATCCCTCGGTCCCGCCCGGAGTTCGCACGCGAATCAGGCTCCGGCGCCGCGCCAGAATCTCCAGCCGTTCGCCGTGCTTCACGGTAGCTACCGCGGCGGATTGCAGAGAGATATCGGCGTGAATTTTGAGTGTGGCCGGCCCCACGAAGGCCTGCCCGATGGCGGGCGCGCGTGCCGCCGGGCCGGTGCGGCACCCTGTCCACACCAGCAGCGCAGCCACCAGACTGACCGTGTTGATCGACCGCCAGCGCACCTATCGTGATTCTAGTGTAGTCGGCTGAACCGTTTCACCTGCGATGCGAACAGGCCAAGGCGCGCGCTCCTCCTTCAGCACGGGTGGGCGCCGCGCGTGCCCACGTAGACGGCGTAAACAGACTGGCTGGCAGCCATGAACAGACGGTTGCGTTTGGCGCCGCCGAAACACACGTTGGCGCAGACTTCCGGCAGGAGGATCATGCCGATCCGCTCGCCGCCGGGCGTAAGCACGTGCACGCCGTCATAGCCAGGGCCAACCCAGCCGGCGGCGACCCACAGGTTGCCGTCGATATCGGCGCGCATGCCGTCGGCGATGCCGGAGCCTTTGGCGGTGACCATCTTCGAAAACAGTCGGCCGTTGCGCAATTGGCGGCCGTCCGCCACATCGAAGACGCGAATGTCCTTCGCATCCCCGCTGTCGATGATGTACAGCTTCCGATAATCGGGAGAAAAGCAGAGGCCGTTGGGCTGCCCGAAATCGGCGGCCACCAGATCGAGCTTGCCTGTCTTCGGATCGGCGCGATACACCGCCGTCGGTGTTTCGGAGTCGGCCTGGAAGCCTTCGTAATTGCCCAGAATCCCGTAAGTGGGGTCGGTGAACCAGATACCGCCGTCGGGGTGCACGACGATATCGTTGGGCGAATTGAGGCGCCTGCTTTCCCACCGGTCGGCGATCACGGTAAGCGAGCCATCGTGCTCATAGCGCGCCACGCGGCGGGCGCCGTGCTGGCAGGAGACCAGGCGGCCTTCGAAATCGAAGGTATTGCCGTTCGAGTAACCGGAAGGCTCGTGAAAGACGCTGACGTGCGCGTCCTCTTCGAGCCAGCGCATCTGGCGGTTGGCGGGGATGTCGCTCCATACCAGGTAGCGGCCGGCGGCCTGCCAGGCGGGTCCTTCGGCCCATCGGGCGCCGGTGTAGAGGCGCTCGATGGCGGCGCTGCCTATTTTGTACTTATCGAAGCGCCGGTCGAGCGAGACGATATCGGGATCGGGATAGCGGATGGCCTCCCGGCCGGCCCAATCGCGCGGTGTCTGCGCAGCGGCCGGAACCAGCGCGGCAGCCGCGCTGAGGAAAGAACGGCGGTGGAGCATCACCAGGATATTCTATGCCAATCGACTGCCCCGCGGACGAACACGAGGTCCCGCCAGAGCGGAGTTAAAATATGGCGACGCGACGCTAGACTATAACCAGGTTGGCAGGCGGAAGCGCCTGCCTGACGGCCCTACTAACAAGGAGACCGAGACATGCCGTTGCAGGAGAAAGTAGCGCTGGTGACGGGCGCGGGCACCGGAATCGGGGAAGCCATTGCGCGCCGCTTCGCGGAGGAGGGTGCGCATGTTTATCTGTTCGACCGGGACGCGGAAAGCAACTGCCGCGTGGCCGAATCGATTCGCGCGGCCGGCGGATGGGCGGAAGCCATCACCGGCGACGTGCGGCGCACCGCCGACCTGGCGGGCCTGGTGGAAGCGGCGCGCGCGCGTTTCGGGCGCATCGATGTCCTGGTCAACAACGCCGGCATCTTCCCGCGCCAGCGGTTCCTCGAAATCACCGACCAGCAGTGGGACGAGATGCAGGACGTCAACCTCAAGAGCATGTTCCGCCTCAGCCAGTTGGCGTTGCAGCCGATGATGGCCGCGCGCGCCGGAAAGATCGTCAACATCTCGTCGGTGACTTTCTTCCTCGGCGTGAGCAACCTGGCGCACTACACGGCGTCCAAGGGAGGCGTGATCGGGCTAACCCGCTCCCTGGCGCGCGAAGCCGGGCCGTACAACGTACACGTCAATTGCGTCACGCCGGGCTTTATCCAGACCGCATCCGAGGTTCGCTTCGTGAACGACGACGAGGCGCGTAAGATGGTGGCCGACCAGTGCCTGGCGCGCAGAATCACGCCGCTTGACGTGGCGCGGGTGTGCCAGTTTCTGGCGTGCGAGCTAAGCGACGGGATGACCGGCCAGTGCCTGAATGTGGATGGCGGCTGGGTGATGCACTAAGACCCCAGGTAGGACAGACGATCTTTTTTGTCGTCTGTCAAGTCAAGGCGTTGTGCTTCAGCGACGTGTGACAGACCACGAAAGGCGATGGGCTGTCCTACCTGCGTCGGCAGAGGCTGCCCGGCAAGGTGCCCTCGCCACTAATCAGAAGATGAAAGCGAGGCCGCCGCGCACGCTGCGCGGGTTGTCCACCAGCAACAACTCGCCCGCCGAGGTGTTGATCCTCAGATACCCCTGCGCCAGAATGTTGCGCAGTTCGGCGGTTGCCTCGACGCGTTTTCCCAAGCCGGGGATCGGCTGCCGCAGGCTGAAATTCAGCCCCGGAAGCGCCCGCAGGGGCTGCATGCTATAAGGGTTGCCGGCCATCACCCAGCGCGCGTCGCCGAGCGACATCTGGTAGCTGGCGATCAGGTGCGTGCCGGTGCGCGGCACCGTCATGGCGAGCCGCGCGGTGACGGCCTGGCGGCGCCCGGCGTGGATCATCGAGCGCAATTCGTCCGGGCTGTTGCTCACCAGTTCCTCATTCCAGGCGGTTAAGGCGCCCTCATTGCCGTAAGACACGGTGGCGCTCGCATGCTCTCCCAGGTTTTGGGTGAACGCGGCATCCAATCCGGCCATGTCGAAGTGCCCGGCATTGAAGACCGAACTATTCGAGAACAGGTCGGGAACGATGTTGCCGGCCATGAAGAACCCCGCCGGCGTCACCACCGCCAAGGCGGCGTCGCTGAGCGCCTCGCGGTAAGCGGAAAGCCGGACCGTGCGCGATCCCATTTTGCGCGCCACCGCAACCTCGTACTCCTCGCCGCGCTGCAGCCGGGTGTGGCCGTCGGCGAGCGAAAGACGCGGGAACATTCCCAGCGTGTTCAGGTCCTGGCGCAAGTCGGCGTCATCCAACGCGCTGTCGGCCATCTCAGGCCGGGCGTTGCCGGAGGAGTAGGCGACCTCTATATCCATGGCATGGTCGATCGCCCACGCCAGGCGCGCATACGGACTCAGATAAGTGAGATGGTCCAGGAACGAAACCATGTCCACCTGGGTTCCGTATTGCACCGAGACGTTGTCGGTAACCTGGGTGCGGTCATCCACGCTGGCCGAAAGCGAACGCAGAATGGGCACACCCGCGTCGGTGCCTGCCAGCACGGGCCCCAACCGTTCCGGCAGATACAACTGCCGCATGGTGACGGAGACTACCGGCTTGCCGCCGGCGAGTTCGCGGCTGTAGCTGGTACGAAACGCCGCCGCCGGTACGCCGGTCTGCGAACCGTAGCCGAAGTTGCCGCTCATCTGCAGCAGGCTGTTGCCATACAGCGAGGTTTCCACCGCAAAAGCCGTGCCGAGATCCGCCTCGCTGGTGGCGTCGGTCACCATCTGGCCATCGCCGGCCGAGAAGCGGAGAATTCCGCGCGTATCGGCAAACAGCGTCACCGGCGGGTCCTGGCCCGCCCCGACCGGATTTTCCCGGAAGCGCATCACCGGGCGCACGTCGGAAGCGCTTCGCAACACCCACTTCCAATCGTCGGAGATGAGGGTGCCGTTTTCGATGTTTGGATAGTCCAACTGGATGGAGCTGAACAGCGTGTTCAAACTGACGTGCAAGCGGCTGAGCCGCCCCGCCTCGACCGAAATGTCCTTGCGGAAGGCGGGCACGAAACTGGCCAGCGTCACGCGCAGCGAGTACAGCGACGGGAACAGGCCGGTGAGGTGGAACTGGCCGTTCTCATCGCTCAGGATCTTGCCTATTTGCCGATCCTGTCGGTTGTATACGGTCACCGTGGCGCCCATTTGCGGCACGCCGCGCGAATCGTTGATAACGCCTGCAATCGAGCCGGACAGTTTGAGAGGCTCGACGCCGTTCGCGATGCCCGGCGCAAGCAAGCATAAAACCCCCGCCAGCATGCAGGCCGCCGTGTTATGCGCCTTGTTCGTCACCATCGCGACGCTCGCCCGTCCTTGACGGACGCTCTACTAGGTTACCGTAAACCGAGCCGAGGGTGTGAGGGTCTGGTTACGGTTCTTGTCGGTAATTTTCATCCGCAACGTGTATTGCCCGGGGAGCAGGGTCTTCAGGGGAAGGAATTTTTCAATTGTCAACTGGGCAGCCGAGGCGTCCGGCACTTGGCCCAGGTCTTCGGTGAAGTCGAAGATCCTCTCGTTGGAGCCGGACCGCACCAGCTCATACTCCACCGAACCGGTCGGTTTGTGGGTCATCTGGTCTGCCCCTAAGTTATAGACCTTAAAATAGATACCCATCTTTTCGTCGTGCTTGAACACATCGTCCATGCGCGGCCGGACTTTCGAATCGCCGATAATGAACTGCCCGGTGCCGATGCTCTTCATGGGCACTTTCTCGATAATGTCCGCCAGCATCACGCTGCTGAAGCTGGCCTTGTCCGGATCCAGGCGGGGCACTGTGATGGCCGCCTCAAAGTTGTTCATGTTCCCCGCGGTCAGATCCTTGGACACCACGTTCAGCCGGTAGGTCCCCGGCGCCAGCGGTATGCCCTTCTGATAAATCGACTTCAGCGCCTGGTAAGCCTGCAGTTGCTGCGGCGTGGTGTTGACAATGATGGTGTCTTCAAAGGTCGACTGGATGCGGCGCGTCATGGTGGTGATGCGGCCGAAAATATTCACCGTGGCCCGCTGCAAGCCCTCCTTCGAGGTGAACTGCAGATCTTTGTTGTCAAACTGCACGGTGACATACGTCAGCACCGAGGCGTCGGTCACCGGAAAGAAATCGGTGCGCACTTTGCACGGCAAAATGTTGTAGCTGATCTTGGAATAGACTTGCGCCTCCAGATCCGGGAACTGGGCCTTCGGAGGCTTGAATATCGCGGTGTAGTTTTCCAGGCGGGTGAATTCCATCATGCTTTCCGGCTGGCCGCCGAAGGCCTGGCCCAGGTGGGTGCCGTCGGAGTTCTGGAATCGCGCGTTCTTGCTGCTCATGCCCATCTGTTCCATCATGGTGAGGCCGGCGCCGGGCACGTACAACAGCGCATCTTTTTCCGACGGGTCCATAGTCAGGTGGAACTCGCCCGACATGGTGGGATCCACGAATTCGAGGACTACGTTATTGCCGATGCCGTCCACGTACCGGTAGCGCCATTGCTGGAACGGATAGGTGGACGTTTCGCCGCCGCCCTCTTCCGGAGGCCGCTCATAGAACCCGCCCGCCGAGTGGTCCTCGATCTCGTCCGGCGGCCCATACACGATGTAGATGCGCCCGCGATCGGTCTTCCAACCCGGGATCCCCGAGGCGTAGTGTTCGTTGGCGTAAGCGATCCGGCGGTAATGCTCTTCCTTGAATTCGTTCTCCACCGTGTCCGGCGTCGGATCGCGCCGCAGCCAGAAATTCTCGATGAACTGCTCGCGCTCTTCGTCGGTCTGCAGGCGCTTGAAGGCGGCCCGCTCTTCATCGGTGATGATATAGGAGACGTCTTCGTTGAGCCACTTGCGGTAGGGCGACTCCAACTCCCGCTTGAGCTGCGCTTCCTTCTTCTTCTTCTGCTTCTCGGTGAGCGGCTTGGAAACGGTCTCCCGCAGCGCCTGGGCCTTCTCCTTGTCGGTTTGGGAATCCTTGGAATCGGTCTGCTGGCCCGCCGCGATCAGACAGACCAGAATCGAAATCGAGACGCAAACAATGGAAAGTCGTATTCGGTCCATGCGACACCCGCACCGGGACAGGAGTAATCTGAGCTCGATCTTATTGTAGAACCGGCGTCTCACCCGGTCAATCCCGTGAAACCGTAGCACACCTGTGCCGCGAACAACTTGGTGGGTCGGGTTGTTAACCCGCGCACCGATTGTCAATCGGTGCAGCCGGGCGGCAAGCCCGGCCAGGTTGGCAGCGCTCTGCCCTGCGTCAGTCCGCCAGGCCCACCGCAAGACGCGGCGTGCCCCGCCTGTCCTGGTCCTCCGTGTCGGCGCCAATCGATTCCTGGCAACCGACGCAGTAGCGCGCCCAGGGCAAGGCCTTCAACCGCTTGGCCGGCATCGGCTCCTCACAGGCTTGGCAAATGCCATAATCGCCGGAATCCAAGCGGTCCAGCGCCGCTTCGATCATCCGCAGTTGCAGGTAATCGAGGCGGTTCAGCCGCAGCGACACGAACTCATCGTGGGTGAGCTGTGCCTGGTCTTCTTCGGCGACGCGGCCCATCTTCGCCAGAGTATCGAACTTGATGCCGAGCCCCGCCATCACGTCCTGCCGCTTGGACAGCAGCATCTCCCGGTAATTCCCGTTACCGGCCGCCACTGGTTGTTTCATTGCGCCCTCCCGTTATGAATCCCGCCACAACACTTCATAGGTCAACGCAAGGTAGCAGAATTCTCGACAGAAAATCAACCAACGACTGGATAGTAATGGTTGTGTCGCACTTGGTCAACAGACGGCAGTTCTCCAAAGTTGGCATCGGCTTCGCTATTTGCCGGCCAGCGGGTATTCGGGCGGCAGATTCAGCGCAAGGTCGCTCAGGATCTGCCGCTCGGCTGGGGAACACCGGGTCGCGAAGTCTTCACTCTCCAACCGCGCAGCACGCTCCTCCGGCGGCATTCGGTGCAGCCGGATCAGTTCCTGCCCGACTGGCCAGCGGCGATCCTCCGGCAACTGGTTAAACGCCTGGAACTGGCGGCTGATCAGCGCCTGTTGGCGCACCGGCAGGTCCTTCAGCAACTGGTATTGCCGGAAAAGCCGCTCGCGGGCCGCCGGGGGCAGCCGGTTGTAGCGCTCCAGCGCGGCCCGCATCCGCTCCTGTTGCTGCGGGTTGGCGCGTTCCATCAGGCGCTCCTGCTCTTCCGGGGTCATTTGCAGGAAACGCTGCCCCGGGTTCAACGGGTTGTTGAGCCGGTGGCCTGGCGCAGCCCCAGCAGCGCCATTGGGGTGGGCGGCTGCCGGAGCTGCATGGGGACGCTGCGCCGGAACCGGCTTGGGCGGTTTGGCGGTCTGCTCATCCGCCCACCCGCTCACCGCTATCAGGCAAGCCAAACCCGCAATGGAACAGAGCTTCGGCATTTTACATCTTCGATTCGGAACTATCCGGCTTGATCAGGCGATTAAACTGGTCGAGAACTTCCATCTCGTCCAATGCCCGCACCACCTGGTCCGGTTGCAACCCTTCCACCTGTGCCGTTGTCGTCGCCGGCTGCGGCGCCACCCTGGGAGGTGCCGGGCGCTCCAGGAGTACTCCCACCAACAACAACGCCGCCACCGCCGTTACCGGCAGCGCCCGGTACACCAACATCCGGCCCCGCATGCGTTGCCACCACGAAACTTGCTCGCCGATTCGTGCGTACACGCTGCGGTCGAAATCCGCCGGTACCGCCGGCGCTTGCCAGCCATCCAGCGCTTCCCACACCACCTGCTGCCCGCGCACGAACTCCCGGCACGCAGCGCAGGACTGCAGATGCGCTTCCAGTAATTCCGTATCGGGCGCGTGCAGCGCGCGGGAACTGTACGCCACCAGGATTTCCCTGTCTTCCCGAGTTTCCAGTGGACACCTCATAACGTCCTTCCCTATGCCATGTGGGCCAAGCGGGCACGCAGTGTTTCGTATGCCCGGAATAGTAATGACTTTACCGCAGATTCAGAACAGTTCAGCACCTTGGCGATCTGCGTATATTCCATCTCTCTATACTTATGCATCAGTACCGCTGCCCGTTGCTTGTCGGGCAACGCCGCCACGGCTCGTCTCACTTCGTCCAGCATCGCCTGGCGGACCATCGACTGCTCCACCGACGGCCGGCGGTCTTCCACCTGCAGCGCCGGCATGTCTTCCGCGCGCTCGTCCAGCCGGTCCTGGTTCCGCTCATTCCTGCCGTCGCGAAGCGCGTTCAAAGCCAAATGCGTAGCGATCCGAAACAGCCACGTGGTGAACTTCGCCGTGGGCTCGTAGCTGCCGCGCGAACGGTATACGCGAAGGAACACCTCCTGCGCCAATTCCTCAGCCACGGCCTGCTGCTGCACCATCCTGTACAAGAAATGGACTACCGGCGAACGGTGCTTCTCCAGCAATGCGGTGAAGCTTGCCTCGTCCCCGTCCTTCACCCGGAGCATCAGCTCCGCATCATAGTCCAGAGCCGCCGTGGCTCCTCCCATGTTCGTATTAACACGTTCCGGCATCGGAGGTTGCGGCCAATCCGGAAAAACCGTCTACTCCTCCTTGAGCGATCGTTCCATTAGCCGCTGGATGGCTTCCCGCGGAGATACTGCGTGGTACAGCATCTGGTACATCTGTTCGGTGATCGGCATTTCGACGCTGAAGCGGCGCGCCAGTTCGACGGCGGCGTCGGTGGTCTTGATCCCCTCAGCCACCATCCTCATCGAGCCGACGATCTCGTCGAGCTTCCGGCCGCGCGCCAACTCGATTCCCACCATGCGGTTACGACTGAGTTCGCCAGTGCAGGTGAGGACCAGATCGCCCAGGCCGGCGAGGCCTGCCAGAGTCTGCGCCCGCCCTCCCATGGCCACCGCCAGCCGGGTGATCTCAGCCAGCCCGCGCGTAATCAGCGCGGCAGTCACGTTGTGACCGAACCCCATGCCATGAATCACGCCGGAGCCAATCGCGATCACGTTCTTGATCGCGCCGCCAATTTCGACGCCTATAGGATCTGGCGAAGTGTATAGCCGGAAACTGGGCCCGGAAAACGCCGCTTGGATGCGCCGGTTGAGGTCGTCGTCGGGTGAAGCTACTACTAATGCAGTCGGCTCGCCGCGTGCCACTTCTTTGGCGAAGGTGGGTCCGGAGAGCGCGGCCACTTGCAAAGGAAATCGGCCGTCAACAGATCGGATTATTTCCGACATTCGTAGAATTGTGTGAACTTCGAGCCCCTTAGTGGCGCTGACGAAGATCATGGACTCGGTGAGCGAAGGTAGCATCCGGGCGTAGACCCTCCGCACATGGTGGGAAGGCATTACGCTCAGCACCACCTCGGCGTCCTCTAGGGCGATCCGCAGGTCACTGGTAACTGAAACTCTTTCAGGTACTTGAAAGCCAGGAAGGTAAGCGTCATTCTCCCGATTGGCCTGCATCCGCTGAGCGACATCTTCTTCGTAGACCCAGAGGCGGACACGCTCGAAGCGCGGGGCAAGCACGATGGACAGTGCGGTTCCCCAGGCCCCACCGCCTATCACGGCCAGCCTCTTCACGGTCTTTTGGCTCCGAAAGTGAATTTACTCTCGCTCCCCGCCCGCAGTCGCTGGAGGTTATTACTATGTTTGTAAATTATAAACACGGCACTGATCCCTGCCGCCGACTCCACGGGCCAGGTGGGCACCGCGATCAGCCAGACCGCCAGTGGGAAAACCGCCGCCGCCACTATCGAGCCCATCGAGATGTAGCGCGTCCACGCCACCACCCCAACGAACAGCACCAGAACGGCCGCCAAAGCCAGCGGCGTCAAACACAAAAAGGCGCCGACGAAACTGGCGACCGCCTTGCCGCCTCGAAATGCCAGGAAGACCGGGTAAGCGTGGCCCAGCATCACCACCACCGCGGCAGCCGCCATCCACAGCGGTTCGCCGCCGGTCAACCTGCCAGCCGCCCACACCGCCAGATACCCCTTGGCGATATCGAGCAGCAGCGTGATCACGCCCGTCGTCCGGCCGGTGGTGCGCAGCACATTAGTGGCGCCGATGTTGCCGCTGCCAGCGCCGCGCACGTCGCCACCGGTTTTCCATTTCACCAGAATGTATCCGAACGGAATGGCGCCCAGGACGTAGGCGAGCAGGCAAGCGGCGAGCGGCATCATGACTAGAAAGGATACTCCGCAAGCTTAGTGTACACGCTCCCACCGGGACGCAATTGACTCTGGTACAGGCAAAACCCGGCCGCCACGAAGCTACCGAATTCGAGCTCGGGCAGCCCGGCGATGGCCTCCCGCAGCGGTTGCGGGTTGAGACGGTCCTTGATTCGCGCCAGGGTCAGATGCGGCGAGAAGGCGCGGGTTTCCGGTTCCACGCCCAAGGCAGCGGTGGCGCGGTCCGGCTCGCCCGCGAGTTCAGCCAGGCCAGGCGCTTCGATGCCGCACCAGAATATGCGCGGCGCGTGCGGACTGGGGAAGAAACCCAGGTGGTGGATGCGCACCTGGATAGCCGCTCGCGCCGGGAGGGCGGCCAGGGCGGTCTTCAGCTCCGCCAGCCGATGGTCGGGCCACTCCCCAATGAACTTGGTGGTGATATGCAGGTTGGCGGGCGGGCTCCATTGGACGCGCGCGGTCGGCCGAAGCCGTTCGAGCAGCCGTTCCAGGTTGGCGGCCACGCCGGGCGCCAGGTCCAGGGCGGTGAACAATCGCATGGCGCTTTCCATTGTAACGGCGGATGGGCGAAGATGGTTCGGCGATGCTCGCATTCGGCCCCATTCTCAAACGGCCCTTTTACCAGCGGCCGACGGCGGAGGTGGCCCGCGCCCTGCTCGGCAAGGTGTTGGTGCATGGCGCCGCCGCCGGAATTATCGTCGAGACCGAAGCGTACCCTGGCCGCGACGACCTGGCGTCCCATTCCGCGCGCGGCATCACCCGCCGCACCCGCGTCATTTTCGGGCCGCCCGGCCACGCCTACGTGTATTTGATTTACGGCATCTATGAATGCCTCAACCTGGTAACCGAGCCGGCCGGCACGCCGGGATGCGTTCTGATTCGCGCCCTGGAGCCGGTGGCGGGCATAGAGCTCATGCGGCAGCGCCGGCCCGCCGCCGGCAAGTTGGAGGACATTGCCCGCGGTCCCGGCCGGCTCACCATGGCGATGGGCATCACCCGCGACCATTACGGCGCCGACGTTACCCGCGGCAGCCTGGTGGTGCGCGAGCCCGCCGAGCCGCGCGCGCTGGAGATTCAGGTGACGCCGCGGGTCGGCATCCGCGCCTGCGCCGAGCGCCCTTTGCGTTTCATTTTGCAGGGCAACCGCTTTGTCAGCGGTCCGCGAGGATTCGTCGCGCTCTGAAGCGCCGCGCGAGAATAACTTACGGCCGCTCGGTCACCAACCGCGAGTCGGCCTGGAACTTGCGGTATTTGCTGAAACCGATTTCGACTTCCGCGCGCTCTCCGGCCACCAGCAACAAGCGGGCCGAAACGTCCACCGTGATCAGCCTCGGCAGCCAGACTTCATCGTTGACGCGGGTTTGCTCGAAGGCCGCGCGGCTGCCTTTGGCGAGCCTCACCAGTATCCCGCCGAACGAGATCGTGTCCAGCGTCTCGATCTCACCCTTCACCCATTGGTTGTCCCGCTTGTCGATCCACAATTTGCCTTTGATCTTGGGGAAGTACGCGGCCGCGGCGAGTTTTGGCTTGTATCCCGGCTTCGGCGTGGCCGCGATCACGTAAACGTCCCGGCCGTTCAGCGTCTCTTCGCCCGCCAGCCGCAAATCGAACGCGTCCGGTATTTCCTGGAAGGGCGCGCGCTGCCGCTGCTGCTTGCGGTCCCATTCGGCGATGCGGTTCTGGCGCTCGGCGGGCGTCTCCTTGCGGCGTTCGTCGATGCTCCTGCGCAGTTTGTCCTGCTCCTTCCGCTCCTCCGGCGGCGGCAGCGGCCGGTCGTTGCGCTCGACCAGCCGGCGGTAGGGAGATCCTTCCAGCAAGGTCACGTCGAAAGTGCGGGCCTCGGGCGCCTTCTTCGGTTTCCCCGACCGGTCCACCATGCGCGTCTCATCCCGTTCGAGGAACGTATAATTGCGCGCAATGGCCTCGTTCTTCCGGTCCAGTTCGATCGAGCGCCGCACGATCTCGCGCGCATCCGTCGCGTTTTGAGCGGCGAGCAGGCCGGGGATCGCGGCGCACAACGCTAGCAGGCGCATGCCTTCATTTTAAGTCGAACGGAAGCTCCGCCTGTCAGCAAGGACTTCGGCCCGGGCGCGTCGCTTTCCGACGGCGGCCTGCGGGGCTCGACGGACCCGCAACCCCGGGCTCACGCCAACTACTTCGCGTTCTTGCAGGCGTCGGTCAGGGTGGTCTTGTCTGCCTGTGCCTTGAAACACTTGCCGACCGGGTTCAGGTTCGGGTCCTTATGCATGTCGGCCATGGCCCCGACCTTGACGTGGCAAGTGGTGCATGCCTTCTGTCCGGTCGCTTTCATATACGCCGGAGTGCCGTAGCTGGGCACGGTGCTCATCACCAGACCCGCCAGGACAATCGCGGCCGGGATCGCCAGTTTCAATATGCGCATGATATCTCTCCTTGGAATCAACTTGATCGAACCCGGAGAAACAGCATCCCGAGGTCCGAATATCCTCACATACTATAACCTGAATGTGGTTAAAGACAGCGGTATTTCAGATTAAAAAGTGGCAGTATAGGGGGAAATCACTCAATCAGAGGTTGGCGTTTGGCTCCAGGCTCCTCCAAAGATACCAGCTTGCCACCGTGCAGAAGGGGCGCCACCGCTCGGCCATCGCCTCGATTTCGGCGGGCAGCGGCAGCGCCTCAAGACCGTATGCCTGGCGGATGGCATTGCGGATACCCAAATCGCCGGTGGGCAGCACATCGTGCCGGCGCAGGGCAAAAATCAGGAACATGTGCGCCGTCCAGACGCCGATCCCCTTCACGGCGGTCAAGTGCGCCATCACTTCCTCGTCGGACAGTTCCGGCAATTCTTCAAAGCGGACCCGGCCGTCGCGCGTGTGGCGCGCCAGATCCCGGATGTACTCGGTTTTCTGACCCGAAAGCCCCACCGCCCGCATCCGCGCCGGGCGCAGCTTGAGGATGTTTTCCGGCGTGATCTTGCCGCCCGCGGCGCGCGCCAGGCGGCCAAAAATCACGTTTGCCACCCGCCCGCTCAACTGCTGGTAAACGATCGATTTGACTAGCGTCTCAAAATCCGGGTCGCGGAATTCGATACGATAGTCTCCGACCCGGTCGATAATGCCGGCCAGCACCGGGTCTGACCTTCGGAGGTGGTGAATGGCTTTCTGCATCATGAAACACTCTGTAGCCGGGAAACGTCAGACCCATTGTACCGGCATGCGAATCCTCCTGATATTGACACTGGCTGGCGCGTTGTGCGCGCAAGCCCCGCAGCAGAATGCTCCTCCCTCCGACGAGACCACCATTCAGGTGGATGTCGCCCTGGTCAACGTACTGGCCAGCGTGCGCGACAAGCGCGGCGGCCTGGTGGCCAACCTGGAAAAGAACGACTTCACCATCTTCGAGGATGGCAAACAACAGGAAATCAAGTACTTTGCGCGCGAAACCGATCTCCCGCTGACGATCGGCCTGCTGATCGATGTCAGCGGCAGCCAGCGGAACCTGATCGATATCGAGCGCAGCGCCGCGTCCCAGTTCTTCAGCCAGGTGATGCGCAAGAAGGACGAAGCCTTCCTCATCAGTTTCGGCGAAGAGGTCGAACTGCTCCAGGATTACACCAATTCCGCCCGCATGCTCAGCCAGGGAATGAACGGTTTGCGGGTGAGCTCGGGCGTGGGAGGCTTCGGTCCCGGCCCGGTGCCCACATCCGGCGACCCGCGCGGCACGGTGCTCTATGATGCGGTCTTTCTGGCGGCCGACGAGAAGCTTCGTTCGGAAGTGGGCCGCAAGGTGATCGTGGTGATCACCGACGGCGTGGACGAGGGCAGCCGCAAAAAGATAGAAGACGCCATCGAGGCCGCCCAGAAGGCCGACGCCGTCATCTACAGCATCGATTACTTCGACCCCCGCGCCTACGGCTACGGCCCCTTCGGATTCGGCGGCGGCGGCGCCGGCGAGGGCTACCTGCGCAGGATGTCCGACGCGACCGGCGGCCACGTTTACAAAGTGGATCGCAGCCACTCCCTGGACGAAGTGTTCCACGAGTTGCAGGAAGAAATGCGCAGCCAATACTCGATCGGCTTCATGTCCAGCAACGAGAAGCGGGACGGCAGCTATCGCAAGCTGGAAATCCGCATGGCGAGCAAAGAGCTGAAAGCCCAGGTGCGCAAAGGCTATTACGCCACGAAACCGGACGCAAGGTAGGACGGACCATCGCCCTGCGTGGTCTGTCATTGCTGGCCGGCGGGCGGCATCTTAACAGACGACAAGAATCGATCGTCCTACCTAGCGGGCCACCTAGCGGGCCAGGCTGGTCGCGCCGGCCGACCGCGCCCGTTCGGCAAAGTACTCTTCGAGCACCGTCGCCATGGGCGGCATGGGCTCCAGTCCCAACCGCTCCATCTTGGCGTTGGAAAGCGCGGAATACTGCGGCCGCCGCGCGACGGTGCGATATTCGCGATGGCTGGTGGCCAGCACCAGCGGGTCCATGCCCGCCGCCTGGAAGATCAACCGCGCGAATTGGAACCAACTGATGGGCACGCCGCCCCCGATGTGGAAAACGCCCGTTTGTCCGCGCTCCACCAGGTCGGCCGCGCGCGCTGCCAGCAGCGGAGCGAAAGTGGGCGACGCCACATGGTCCTGCACCACGCGGATCGGCTGCTGGGAGGCGGCCATGCGCAGCATGATTTCCACGAAATTGCCGCGCGCCGTGTTCCGGCCGCCGGGCCCGTACACGCCCGAGGTGCGGACGATCAGCGCGTTATCCAGATAAGCCCGGGCGTACAATTCCCCGGCGAGCTTCGAGACGGCGTAAGCGCTCAAGGGGTGTGGATGGTCGTCTTCGGCGTACGGATAGTGCGCGAATCCGTCAAAAACGTAGTCGGTCGAAAACTGCACCAGGCGCGCGTCCGCCTGTCGGCATGCCAGCGCCATGTGCCGCACCGCCAGCGCGTTGATCTGAAATGCCGCCACCGGCTCGCGTTCCGCCACGTCGACCTGGTTGTAGGCGGCGCAGTTGAACACCACGTCGGCCTCATGCCCCGCCACTGCGGCTTCCACCGCCGCCCCATCGGTGATGTCCACGTCTCCCCGGTCAAAGCCGATGGTCGCGTAACCGCGCGATTGCAACTCGCGCATCAGTTCGACGCCCAATTGACCGGCCGCGCCAAACACCACCGCTCGTCGGGTCACAAGAGAATCTCCCAATGCCATGGTTATCTTGCCGTACTCGCCCCCTAATGCCAGCGGTGCGCGTAGACCAGCGCCAGCGTGGCCAATATCATCAGCACTAGCAGTCCCAGGATGATGTGTTTGCGCACGGGCGTCAGCCAGGAATCCGCCGGGACCTCCCCGCCGAGCACGGAATCGAGCAGCCGCCGCTGTGACGGACCCGGCAGGGCGCGCATCGCCTTGGCGATTTCGCGCCGCCCGCGTTGGTCGGCAATCAGGATGGTTGCCGAGTTGCCTCCGTTGGTCGATTCGAGCAGCTTGGTCCGCAGCGAGGTGGGCACTTCTTCGAGCGACCGGTACACCAGGTCCGCGCCACCCGCCGAAATCAGCACCGTGGAGCTCTGATACATCCCTTTCGCCGCCGGATTGGGCGCCCCGCAATGCGGGCACCGCGCATCCTCTTCGGCCAGGGCCTTGCGGCATTGCCTGCACTTCATCACGCCACCACCTTCGGCGCCCGCGCCTTGGCCGGCACTTCACCTACGTTCTCCATGACGACCTGAATAAACCCCAGTGCCGCTTTCGAGAGCGCCTTGTCGCGGCGGTAGATCAGGCCCAGCCGCCGCACCATCGGCTCGGGAGCCAGCGTGATGGCGGAGATCTTGCCATCCGCCACCTCTTCCCGGCAATTGGAGATCGCCAGGAAGCTCACCCCCAGCCCCGCCACCACGAAGCGCTTCATCATCTCGGTGGAATCCAGCTCCATCGAGATGCGGATCCGCTCTTCCACCGGTTCCAGCCACTGGTTGATTCGCGTGCGCGTTTTTCCCTGTTTGGGCAGCAGCAGGTAAAACTCCGTCACTTCCTGCGCCTCGACCATCTTCCTTCCCGCCAACGGGTGTCCGGCCGGGACGATCGCGCAGATCTCGTCCTTGTGAATATCCACCACCTGCAGGCGCTTTTCGTCCACCGGAAGCTGCGTCAGTCCGAAATCGGCCGAGTTCTCCGCCACCGCTTCCACCACGCGCGAGGCGTAGGAACGGTCCACCTGTAATTGCACGGCGGGGAACAACTCCCGGTAAACCGAAAAAACCGTGGGCAGAATGTAGATGCAGGTGGCCTCATTGGCCGCGATCACGAGTTCGCCGCGAGGATTGGTCTCGAGCTCCGCAATGGTGTCCTGTGCGCGGCGCCGCAACGCCAGCATCTGTTCAGCGTGCTCGGCGAAGATGCGGCCCGCCGTGGTGAGCGAAATGCGGCTACCAAAACGCTCGAACAGGTCCGCCCGCAGTTCCTGCTCCAGTTGCCGCACCTGCGCGCTGATGGCCGGCTGCGTGCGGTAACACGTCTGCGCCGCCTTGGAGAAACTCTTCAGCCTGACGATCTCGAGAAAAGTATGGAGCTGATCGAAATCCATAGGCGTCCGGTCCGCGGCCCGGCAGGGCGTCCCTTTGCAACGCGGCGCACCGGTCTGCACTCAAATCCTGGATGGGCGGGATAGAAATTATCAATTTCCCCCGTGCACCAGGGTTTGGTAAGTATTGTAGCAAAGGCCTCGGGAAGGTGCGGGTGTAGTCCATGGAATCGTGACCTTTCGCAGCCGCCCGAATTCGGGCGGATTCTCCGCACCGTCACCCGTGGCACCATAAACGCGCGAAAAGCCCGGCCCACCGCGAGGGAGGCCGGGGTTTTCGCGATTGTGGTCGTCCCCTACTGCGAGACTGGAATCATCGCTCCAGTCGGTGAGCTGGCGCCGGCGTAGGTCGCGATCACCTGGTTGTCGCCGTTGGCGGCCGTCGTCGGCACCACCACGTTGAGCTGATACAGGCCGGGGCTGATCAGGCCGGCGTAGAGCACGGTGGCCGTGGCGCCGCCGATGGTGACTTGCGGCCAAGTGGGCAGCGGGCCGGTCTGCACATCCGAGCCCGTTGTCAGCGTCGAAACCGGCAGGCCGAAGCCATCGCCGTACAGCAGGATGATCTCGCCCGGTTTGGCCGGCGTGAAGGCAGATCCCGGCGCCGATAGGGACGCAGGCCCCAGCAGGCTGTAATCGGCGTGCTCCGCGGCAATGTGGATGCCGTCGTTGAAGCGGAGGAATCCCGGCGACACCGGTTGCACGTTCGCGGTAAGCGTGGCGCTGGTGGTGGTGCCGTTATTGATCGTAACGGCGACCGCGCCGGTCGTCGAATCGAGCGGCGTCAGCACATTCACCTGCGTGGCGCTGATGAACGAAACGTACGCCGGCTTGCCGTTCACCGTGACGCTGACGCCCTGCAACTGGGTGGGCATCTGGCCGGACGCGAAAGAGGGCGAACTGCTCCAAAGGAGGCCGTCCGCGCCCACGCTGGGCGGCGCCAGGCTCGCGCCGTAGATTTCGACCCAGGCATTGGGCGCCATGTAGCCGCCTCCGCCCGACACGGTGAGGCCGGTGATGGCGGGCTGCGGCGAAGCGAACACGTACGCGACCCCCTGGCCGTTATTCCCGGCACTGGCCCCGATCACCGCCGTGTTCCCACTCACCGATGCGAAGCGGCCGAAATAGTCCCCCGCCTGGCCATCGGATGCGGTCAGCTCCTGCTGCTGGCTCCACAATCCGCCGCTTTGCGCGAAGACGTACGCGGCTCCCTGGTGGGCGTTCGAACCGACGGTGTTCCCGAGAGCCCCGATCAGCGCCATGCCCCCGCTCAGCGACACGAAGTAGCCGAATTGGTCGCTCGCCGCGCCATCGGAAGCAGTCAGTTCCTGCTGTTGGCTCCACGTCGTGCCGCTCCGCATGAACACGTACGCGGCTCCCTGAGCGCTGTTCCTATTCATGGCGCCGAGCAGCGCCGTGTCCCCGCTCACCGACACGGAGTAGCCGAGGAAGTCGCCGCTGACGCCATCGGACGCGGTCAATTCCTGCTGCTGGCTCCATACGCCGCCGCTCTCCACGAACACGTATGCGGCCCCTTGAAGGTAGCCCGTGGTGCTCGCGACGACGGTCTTGAAGGGCGCCCCGATCAGCATCGTGTTCCCGCTCACCGAGACGGAATCGCCGAACTGGTCGTTCGCCGCGCCATCGGCAGCGGTCAACTTCTGCTGTTGGCTCCATGTTCCGCCGCTTTGCGTGAACACGTACGCGGCCCCCTGGAAGGCATTCTGGCCCGGAGCCGCAACCACCGCGCTGCTCCCGCTCAGCGACACGAAGTAGCCGAAATTGTCACCCGGCGCGCCGTCGGAAGCGGTCAACTCCTGCTGCTGCTTCCATACTCCGCCGCTGCGCACAAACACGTATACGGCGCCCCGGCCGCCGTTCTTGCCCATAGCCGCGATCAGAGCGGTGTCCCCGCTCACGGACGGGATGGCGCCGAACTGGTCGTTAGCCACGCCATCGGAAGCGGTCAACTCCTGCTGTAGGCTCCATACTCCGCCGCTCTCGACAAACACGTACGCGGCGCCCTGGAAGCCATTCTTGCCGGGAGCCCCGATCACCGCCGTATCCCCGCTCACCGATATGCAGCCGCCGAAGTAGTCCCCCGCCGCGCCATCGGAAGCGGTCAACTCCTGCTGCTGGGTCCAGATCGGGCTGGCGGCAGCCGCGGGCGCGGCGGCCAGAGATAAGAGAACCAGGGCTCGGACCAATTTCCGGGCGCCGGTGGGAATGAGGGCAGGGTTCAGCGTCGTGGGTGACACGTTGTTCTCCTGGACGCCTTAATAATCATACAGCAGTAATCACACCGCCATTGTGATTGTATGGTCCTCGTGGGCTTTGAGGATCTCTTTTTTTCACTTTCGGGGCCGCGCCGGCGCGACGCGCAACCCTCGCTGCGCCGAGTGCGGGCTGAACGATCTGTGCTAGGCGGCGGATAAGACGGTATAGGATTAAGACCTCTGACATCGCAACTTGCGATGTCAAAAGGGCGCGTGATCGGCGCAACGGCCGGGCCGGGCGTGCCCGGCCCTACTGCGAAACGGGAATCATCGCGCCTGTGGGCGAGCTGGCGCCGCCGTAGGTTGCAATTACCTGGTTGTCGCCATTGGCCGCGGTTGTCGGCACCACCACGTTGATCTGGTACAGGCCGGGGCTGATCAGCCCGGCGTATTGGACCGTGGCCGTGGTGCCGCCGATGGTGACCTGCGGTCATGGGGAGGGCAGCGCTCCCGACTGATATTCCGAGCCGGCCGTCAGCGCAGTGACCGGCAGGCCGAAGCCATCGCCGAACAGCGAAATGGTCTCGCCCGGTGCGGCCGGCGTGAACGTAGCCCCTGGCACCGACATGGAGGCAGGCCCCAGCAGGCTGCCCCCGCCGTGCTCGGCGGCAATGTGGATGCCGTCGCCGAAGCGCAGGAACCCAGGCGACACCGGTTGCAAGTTCGCGGTAAACGCAGCGCTGGTCGTGGTGCCGTTGTTCACCGTCACCGCGACCGGGCCAGTGGTAGAATCGAGCGGCGTGAGCACATTCACTTGAGCGGCACTGATGAAGTAGACGTACGTCGGCTTGCCGTTCACGGTGACGCTGACGTCCTGCAGTTGGGTCGGCATCTGGCCGGAAACAAAGTCGGCTGCGGTCCAGACGAGACCGCCCGCGCCCACGCTGGCTGGCGCCAGGTTGGCGCCGTAGATTTCGACCCAGGCATTCTGCGCGATGTTGACGCCTCCGCCGGAGACGCTGACGCCGGTGATCGTGGGTTGCGTCGTGGCAAAGACGTATGCGGCTCCGGGGCTGAAATCGCCAGAGCTCCCAATCACCGCCGTGTTCCCGCTCACCGACACAGGGTACCCGAAATCGCCGTAGGCCGCGCCGCCCGACGCAGTCAGTTTCTGCTGTTGGCTCCATAGTCCGCCGCTCTGCGCGAACACGTACGCGGCTCCCAGTCGGCTACTGTCGCCAGTAGCCCCGAACACCGCCGCGTCTCCGCTCACCGAGACGGACTGGCCGAATTGGTCGTACGCCGCACCGTCGGAAGCCGTCAGCTCTTGCTGCTGGCTCCACGTTCCACCGCTGAAGACAAATACGTACACACCTCCCTGGTAGGCTTGCGAGTCGATGGTCTTTGCCCAAGCCCCGATTAACGCCGTGTTCCCGCTCAACGAGACGGACTGGCCGAACTGGTCGTTCGCCGCGCCATCGGAAGCAGTCAGCTCCTGCTGCTGGCCCCATACTCCACCGCTAAGCACGAACACGTATGCGGCTCCTTGGAGGAGCTGCGGGCTGGTGGCCTTGTTAGGAGACCCGATCACCGCCGTGGCCCCGCTCACTGACACGGATGTGCCGAAATGGTCGTTCGCCGCGCCATCGGAAGCAGTCAGCTCCTGCTGCTGGCTCCATACTCCCCCGCTGCGCACAAAAACGTACGCGGCTCCCTGGGCCGTATTCGAATTGACGGCTTTCCAGTAAGCCCCGATCACCGCCGCGTCCCCGCTCACTGACACTGACCAGCCGAAATTGTCGCCCCTCACGCCATCGGAAACAGTCAACTCCTGCCGCTGGCTCCATACTCCCCCGCTGCGCACAAAAACGTATGCGACTCCCGCGCCGCCGTTCTTGCCCCGGGCCCCGATCATCGCCGTGTCCCCGCTCACTGACACTGACGAGCCGAAATTGTCGTTCGAGGCGCCGTCGGAGGCAAACACCTCCTGCTGTTGGCTCCAAACTCCACCACTCCTCACAAATACGTACGCGACTCCCCGGCTGTTGATCGCGCCAGGAGCCCCGATGACCGCCGTGTCCCCGCTCACTGACACAGACGCGGCGAAGCTGTCGCCGTCCACGCCATCGGATGCAGTCAACTCCTGCTGCTGCGTCCAGGGTGGGTTGGCCGCAGTCGTGATCACGGCCAGTGGCAACACGAGCGCGAGGACCCGGACAAGCCTGCGGGCCCCCATTGGAACGAAAACCGGACTCAGCTGCCGCGCTGACATGTTGGCCTCCTGAACGTTAACAATTATAGAGCCGTCGTCAGGTCTGAGGACCTCTTTATCTCTTTTCCCGGCACTTCGGTGCAGCGCCCGCCAGGTTCGACCATGTGAAAAAAGTTCGTGCATCTCCTCGGCGCCAGAGGCCAGCCCTGCCGTTCTTCGGCCCGTTACGCTTGGTACTGAACCGCCCGCCGACGCCCGCAAACGGGGGTAGTGGATTATCGGACCCCCTCATCCGCGAGCTCGCCGTTCATGATAGGCTTACAATTCATGGAGATTTCGGACCTGTATCGCGGGTTGGGTGAGGACGGGTTCGCTCAACTGCTGCGCGGCGTCTCAATCGGCAAGCTGAGGACCTACCAGATCTATGAAGGCTTCAAAGTCCGCGCGCGGCTGCACAAGTTGAACACCGAGACTCTGCGCAAAGCGGCGCCGCGCCTGTGGGCGCGGATCATGGAGGGCGATTCGGCGTTTGGCGCGGACCTGGCGCAGGCCGTGCTGGTCTCGCATCTGGACCTGATCATCGCCGTGCTGGACTTCCTCGGTGTGCCGCACGAGAATGGATTTTTTGCCAAGGATATGGACCCGAAACCACACTTCACCGAAGGGTGGGAAGGGCGCGTTTACGAACAATTTCGGACAACGGCACCCGAAGCGGTGCTGGTTTTTTACATTAACCATGTGCGTTGGGAGCTGCTGAAGGCGGAAGAGTTGTACCGTCCCGAAGCGGCGCCAGCGGCGTGAACTGGCCGATGGCGTGCACATTATATGAGATCGATGACGAGCGCGGGTTATTGGCAGTCGGCGAGGATGGTCCCAGACAAGCTGGCCCATCGTTTCAAGTACCTGCCGCTCAATACATTGCACACATCCTCCCGATTCGCCCCAGGAGTTTGCGTTTCATGACAGGTGTGGGTTTTTCCCCCAGTTCGATACCTGTTAGCGCGGTATCACCCAGTTACGGGGAAATGCGATCCGACACCTTCTTCGCCCGCGTTGCGGCGCCACCCTCCCGGGCCACAACGCCGGCGACCTGCGTGTCTGTCGCCAGGTTCCCTTCTTCACTCAAGATTGCGAGGTTCCGGTAATGAATCATTGCGATTTCCATTATTCTCATCTGCTGCCCAAGAAACCGGGCATTCTCCCGCTCGAGGAGACCATGAAGAAGCAGTGCCGCCGCTGCGGCGCGGAATTCGTGACGCGGTCGCGCATCCGGAAGCGCTGTGATGCATGCCAGACGGTGGTTTCAGCGGAAAAGCAGAAGAAGGCCAATGAGCGCCTGAAGGCCCGCCGCGCAGCCCGCCGGATGTGCCTGCTGGCCAGCTAGCCTGTCGGGAATAGCTTCAATCGCCGGCAAACCGCTCCCTATGGGGCGCGGCTCCGAATGCGCAGTGGAGTTGCGACCCGTGCAAAAGGGTTGGCAGGCGAAAGCGCCTGCCCCACTTTGTTGCAGGCGGGTGGGCAGGCGCCTTCGCAGCCTGCGCCACACGGCGGTCAGCGCTCTAAGGTGACGACGGCCTGTGCTTCGGCGGAACGGCCTTCGCCGACGGGGCCCATCTTCTCGGCGGTCTTGAACTTGACCGAGACGCGGTCGAGCGTGAGGCCGAGGGTGGCGGCCAACCGCTCCCGAATGGCTTCGCGATAGTCCGTCAGCTTGGGGCGCTCCAGAATCACCGTCGAATCCACGTGGACGATGCGGAAGCCGGCGGCCTCCGCCATCTGCCGCGCGTGGCGCAGAAACACCAGGCTGTCGGCGCCTTTCCAACGGGGATCGGAATCCGGGAAGTGCATGCCGATATCGCCGAGCGCGGCGGCGCCCAAAATGGCGTCGGTGATGGCATGGGCCAGCACGTCGGCGTCGGAGTGGCCCTCCAGGCCCATCTCGCTGGGAACCGTGACGCCGCCGAGGATCAGGGCGCACCCGGCGGCAAGCCGGTGCACGTCCCAGCCCAGCCCGGTGCGGATCTCGCTCAACCGATCGCTTCCTTAGCGGTGTCCTGGTGGAGGAACAGGCGGGCCAACTCCATGTCGGCGGGCCGGGTGATTTTGATGTTGCGGTCGCTTCCCAGCACCACCGTCACTTCCACGTCCAGCCGCTCGACCAGGCTGGATTCATCGGTGCCGATGAATCCGTCGCGGCGCGCCGCTTCGTAGGCGCGCGCCAGCAACTCATAGCGGAAAACCTGGGGGGTCTGCGCCAGCACCAGATTGTCGCGCTGCAAGGTAGCGCGGACGCGCGTCTTACCGGTGCCCCGATTCACCTGTTTGACCGTGTCCACCGCCGGCAGGCCGACGATGGCGGCGCCGCTTTCGGCCGCTTCGTCAAACGCGCGGTGGATGATCTCGAGATCGATGAACGGCCGCACCGCGTCGTGCACGGCTACCAGGTCCGTCTCCGGCCCCAGCGAGTGCAGCGCGTTTTCGACCGATTGCTGACGGCTGTTGCCGCCTTCCACCACGCGCACTTTGCGGCCGTGAAACTCGCCGGCCAGCATGGCGCCGACCCACTCCATGTCTTCGGCGCGCACGGCCACCACCAACTCGCTGACGCGGTCGGAGGCGGCGAACTTGCGCACGGTGTGCAGCAGGATGGGCGAGCCTTCGAGCAGCATGAACTGCTTGCGGCTGGTGCCGGTCTTTTCTGCCGCACCCTTACCCATACGTGTGCCAAGCCCTGCGGCGGGCAATATGACGGCAACTCTCATGTGTTCTACGATTCTATCGTGGTTTTCTCGGTGGCGACGGTGGCCACCGGCTGCGGCTCGCCCTTCCGCACGGGCCGCTCGTGCCCGGCGGCGACTGTGCTATGCTGCCGCTCATCGAACTTGCCGAAAATCATCTTCCCGGCGGTAGTCTGCAACACGCTGGTCACGGTGATATCGATGGTCTTCGAGATCAGCCGCTTGGCGTTGTCCACCACTACCATGGTGCCGTCGTCCAGGTAAGCCACGCCCTGGTTGTATTCCTTGCCCTCTTTGAGAATGAAGACGCGCATGATCTCGCCGGGCAGCACAATCGGTTTCAGGGAATTGGCCAACTCGTTGATGTTGAGCACTTCCACGCCGTGCAGTTGGGCCACTTTGTTGAGGTTGAAATCGTTGGTGACCACCTTGCAATCGTAGATTTTGGCCAGCTCGATCAACTTCATATCCACTTCGCGCACGTTGGGAAAGTCTTCTTCCACGATCTGCACCGTCAGGTGGGGCATCTTCTGGATGCGCTGCAGGATGTCCAGGCCGCGGCGTCCCCGGTTGCGCTTCATCGAATCGGCCGAATCCGCCACCAGTTGCAGTTCCCGCAGCACGAATTGCGGAATCACCAGCGCGCCGTCGAGGAAGCCGGTTTCGGCGATGTCGGCGATGCGGCCGTCGATGATCACGCTGGTGTCGAGAATCTTGAACGACTTCTGCGAACTCTTCTCGCCGCCGAAGACGCCGCCCAGCGCCGCCAGGTTGAGCATGTCGCCCTTCTTGGCGCCCACCACCAGCCCCACGTAGGTCATCCACAACAGCAGGCAGACCGGCAGGAGCGGCTGGTGGGGCAAGGCTTTCTCGACCACCAGGGACATCAGGAACGCGCCCGCAATCCCCAGCACCGAACCGACGGCAGCCCCAATCAGGCGAGTGAGGCTGACTTTTTCCAAACGGATTTCGAAGTAAATGATGCCGCCGCCCAGCAGAAGGCCGCCCACAGTGGAAATCCAAGGCGATACCTGAGCGGGATGGAGGAGAAAGGCGGATAGGGAGAGAACCAGAACGAAGAATGCACGAACAAAAATAAGATCGAGCCCCATGACACCCCCTTTAGGGTGGACCGACGTTTCCGGCAGGACCCGAAAAGCCGGCGCCCAACCGGTTGATTTGCGAGTGTTACGCCGCGCCAAAAGTATAGCACCGATGGACGTTCCCGGTCGCGCATTTTAATTGCGTGGGAGTTTGAATTGGGTTGCGGGGCGGCAATGACGGTCTCCGCGTTCTTTCTCTATGAGGTCTCACACTTCCGCACCGCCTCTCCATGGGGTACGGCGTGGAACCCACCTGGGCACTTCGGCGCAGAAGGATCGGTATTCGGATGGAAAACTTTGCCTGAGCTTCGGTTCCTCGTAGAGCAGTACAAACCCGTGAAACAGGAGCCAGACAAGGCCGCCGTAAGCAAGCAGCGTGAGGCTACCGAGAAGCAGGGCTTGACCGAGAATCGCCGCCGCCACCGCGACGTACATGGGATTCCGGACATAACGGTACAGCCCGGTGACCACCAGGCGGCGGGTTGGAAAGACAGGCGCCGGGGTTCCCAACCCATGCAGCGCGAATCGGGCAAAGGAGTCCAGCAGGCCGATCGTCCCCAACGCGATCAGGATGCCCCCAACGAAACGGAAAAGCGGCGTCCCGAAGAAAGCAGCTTCGACTCGCCAATGCGAAATCCACCAGGGCACCCAACCGGCCACCAACCCGGGAGCGATGACCAGGAAGATTGCAGAGCCGAGGATTGCCAACGCCTTCCTCATCCTGTCCTTATTTGAGCGGGCCGCGCGGCCGGACGCAACCGGGACACCCAGAAAAGCCGAGACGCCTCTCGGCTCAGCAAGCCTGACAGCCTAATGCCGCATACTTTTACCCGTCTCGGAATGCTGTGGGGCAGACCCCGGCGTCCGCCCCACAACCCACGCGGCCGCGCGGTAGGGGTAAAAGTATGCGGCATTGGGCTTGACAGCCTGCGCCACGGGCTTAGTTAATTCAGTTCGGGTCGAAAAGGCGCTTGTCCACTGGCACGGCTTGATAGGGGGCGGTGTCCGGGGATTTGGCGAAGCAGTCGGTGAGATCGGCGGCGGCAGCATCGAACAGGTTGAGAGGTGGAAGCTGCAGTAAGCGAAAGACGGTTTTGAGCAGGCCCGGAAAGCTCACGTTGCGGTGCGAGATGTAGCCTGGCTTGGCCCACGGCCCGGCGCACAGCAGGACGGTGCGGTGCGCGTCCACGTGGTCGACGCCGCCGTGCGTATCGGCCTCGGTGACGAAGACGGCCATGTCATTCCACCAGGGCGTTCCGGAAAGGTATTCGACGATTCGGCCGAGCGCATAATCGTTGTCGGCCACGTGCGATTCCGGGAACGGGTATCCGTTCTCGGGATGGGCGTCCGCCAAGTAGTCGCCGGGCAGGTGGACGAACAGCAGCGCCGGCAGCGCGGCGCCGGGCTTGCGGTAGCGGGTTTCGATTTCTTCGATGAAACGGGAGGCGCGCTGCTGGTCGGAAATGGCCAGATTGAAGCCCGGATACTGGCGCACGGTGTTGGCGAAGAGGGCTTCGGGCATCGGCATATTGGTCAGCAGGCGCACGCCCGCGGGCCCCAGGCCAGGGCCTTCACGCGATCCGGCCAGCTCGAATCCTTCGCCGAAATTCAGGAACGAAACGCCATGTGCCGCCAGGTGATCCCACAGCGTGCCGGCTTCGCCAATATCTTCAGGCGCGACCGAAGCCGCCATGTCGGCGAAGCCGAGCCGCCCCGGAGCCGAGCTCAATTGAAAACTCTTTCGGCCGCCGTAGGCCGCCGCCACGGAGCTGGCCACCCACGGGTTGGGATAGACGCCCGCCAGCCAATGGTGCCCTTCCACGCTGGCTTCGCCATCGGCATAGAAGTTGTCGCTCGAAGCCCAGCGGCTCGCCAGGGCGTGATGGTTGGGCGTGAGGTTGACGTCTTTGATGCTCAGGCGCTGCCGCTGGCCGTCGGCCAAACCGTGGGAACCCAAACGCGCTAGCCTGCGATCGCCCATCACCGGCCCATTGCGGGCGGCCGCAATATCGCCCAGCACTTCGTCGTAGCTCAGGCTCTCTTTCACGATCAGCACGACGTGGCGGATGGGTGGCAGCGCCGGCGCAGCTTCCGGCCGCGGCTGAAAGCCGTTCATCTCCAGCACCGCATCGGTGTGCGCTTGCAATTCCTCGCGAGCCGGCAGATGGAATACCGAAATCGTCCCCTGGTATAACCAGCTTTGCAGAGAACTGCCCCTGACGATTCCCGGCGCGTTCGGTCCCACGCCGTGGCCGCGGGCATTGGCGACGAACACGGTATCGCCATCGAGCGCCACCCGCGTGGGGAACCAGGCCGCCGGCAAGTGCCCGATGACGCGCCGCCCGCGCACGTCGATCACACCCACCGCGTTGATGCCGGCCTCCGCCACCAGCAGCCAGCCGGACGCTTCGTGATAGGCCAGGCCGATCGGGATCACGCCGCGCAGCCCATCGAGGCCCGGGATGCGGATGGGGATCTCCGTCTCGACCCGGTTGGTGGCGGGGTCCAGAATGCTGACCGAATCGTCGTTCGCGTTGGCGACGAACACGTGGCCGGCCGCGGCGAGGATACCCGCCGGACCGCTGCCGCCGCGCACCGCGCCGCCGAAATCGAGGCCGGTGCGGACGAACGTCTCCAGCTTGGGCGCCGATGGATTCGTCACATCCACCACGGCGACCGAATCGGCCTCGCGCGCGTTGGCGTCGCCTAAACCCGGCACCGCGATACCGCCTGCGGTGGCTCCGCGCACCGCTTCCGCGCTGGGGAAGCCGAATGCCGGAAACGAAAGGCCGGCCTCGGGCGCTCCCGGCAGCGCGCGGTATTCGAACAGTCCGCAGTTGGCGACGTACAGTTTACGCGCGTCCGGCGCCAGCGCCATGGCGAACGGCAGCCGTCCCACGCGCACCGAACCCACCAACTGGCGCGACCGCACGTCGATGGCGGCGATGCGAAAGTTGGCCTGATCGGCGACGTAGAGGATGCCGCGCGCCGCATCGAGCGCCAAGTCCCCGGTGAAGCTGCCGGAAAAGCCTGCCTGGTTGAGAGCGAACACGCGCCGCCGCTCGTCGAAGGAGTCGAACAGAATCACCCGGCCGCTTTCGCCCTCGGCTAAGTAAATGCCGTGGTCGCCGGCCAGCGCGACTCCCAGAGAAACGCTGTGCCAGCCGGCCGGAGCCGATTGTTCGAAAGCCTCGAGCGACCCTGCCGCCACTTGCCGCACCTGCCAAGGGGCTTGCCGCGATGGGCGCTGGAGGACGGTGAAGGAGTACCGAAACGGGCCGCCGTTGGCGGTAACCACGGTTCTGCCCGAACTGCTGACGGCGATGCCGAACGCGCCAGGCCCAGCCGCGTACTCTTCGTCCAGCGGCGCGACGATCCTGCCGCCGGGCAGAATCGACGGCCCGCTGCGGCGCAAAGCGGGGCGGTCGCCGGCGGGCGCGGTGTAGGATTGCGCCGAGATCGCGGCCCCGAAGACCATCAGCGTCATCGGCAGACGGCGAGTTCCGGACACCCCTCCATCATATAGCCGGGGTAAACGAATCGCGGCGCCAATCCGCTATAGTCGAAAGGAATGCTCCCACGCTTGGCAATTTTGGCGCTGGCGGTGGTGTGGGCCGCCCCCGCCGGCGGTCCGCCACGCCTCACCGCAGAGCAACAACGATTGAACATCGAGTCCTTCGAGCACGTATGGACTACAGTACGCGACAAACACTGGGATCCCAAGCTGGGGGGCCTCGACTGGCAGGCCGTGCACGATGAGTTGCGCCCCCAACTGGAACGCGCCACCACCATGGAACAGGCGCGTGCGGTGATGGAGGACATGTTGGCGCGGCTCAAACAAACGCATTTCGGTATCGTGCCAGACGAGGTCTACGAGGAAATGGAAGGCGGAGGCAAGGGCGAGGGCAGAACCGGTATCGAGGTGCGGGTGGTGGAAGGCCGCGCGCTGGTGGTCTCGATCGACCCCGATTCGCCGGCGGCGAAGAGCGCCGTCTCGCCCGGTTGGGAAATTGAAGGCGTGGACGGCAAGCTGCTCGCGCCCGGCCTGCGCAAGATCGACCGGAACTTCCGCGATTCGACGCTCCACGACCTGATGCTGGAACGCGCCGTGAGTGCGCGCCTGGCCGGTGGCGAGGGAAGCCGGGTGAAAGTGAGTTTTCGCGACGCGCGGGGCCGGAGCACGACCCTCGATATGGAGTGCGCCCGCCCGCGCGGCGCTGAATTCACCTTTGGCAACCTGCCGCCGATGTATTTCTGGGTGGACTCGCGCAAGCTGCGCCCGGATGTCGGCTACATAGGGTTCAACCTTTTTTTCGCGCCGGAGACTTTGAACAAAGCCTTTGAAAACGCGATTCGGGATTGCGCGGCCTGCCGCGGTTTTGTGGTCGATTTGCGAGGCAACCTGGGCGGAATCGGCGGGTTGGCGCCCGGCGTGGCGGGGTGGTTTCTGGATCGGCCGGGGCTGCGGCTGGGCGATATGCTGCTGCGCTCGAGCAAACTCAAATTTGTGGTATTCCCGCGGCCGGCGCCGTTCCGCGGGCGGCTGGCGATCCTGGTGGACGGCTGTTCCGCCTCGACGTCGGAAATCTTCGCCGGGGGCATGCAAGATCTGAAACGGGCGCGCGTCTTCGGAATGCGGAGCGCCGGCGCCGCGCTGCCGTCCTTTTTCGAACGGCTGCCCAACGGCGATGGGTTCCAGTACGCCATCGCCAATTATGTTTCCGAAGGCGGCAAGCAACTGGAAGGCGCCGGGGTGATCCCGGACGAAACCGCCGGACCGACTCGACGCGAGCTGCTGAAAGGGCGCGACCCCGCACTTGACCGCGCCCTGGCGTGGATCGAGGGCAGCAAGAACTGAGCGTGGAAATGCAACAACCAAAAGAATCTGTGTAAGAATGCAAGCCACCGATGAGCACCGATAGAAAAACGGACCTTTATCGGTGTTAATCTGTTGGCTCGGAAGGAAGTTTTCGGGAGTCTTTATGAAACGTTTACCAATCAGACGAACCCTGGCCGCCTGCGCGGTGATGGTGCTGGCCGCGGCCGGCGCCAGGCTGCGTGCGGCCGATGCGCTGCCCAAGGCAGAAACCATTCTCGACAAGTCCGTCGAGGCAACCGGCGGCAAGGCCGCCTACGAGAAGTCGCACAACACGGTCATCACCGGCTCCATGGAGCTTCCCGCGATGGGGATCAAGGGCACCATGACGATCACCAAGGCAGAACCGGACAAGAGCCTGGCCGAAATCGAAATCGCTGCAGTCGGCTCAATCAAACAGGGCTACGACGGCAAAACGGCATGGGAGATCAACCCCATGCAGGGCGCTCGCATCAGGGAAGGCGACGAAGCGACCGCAGCCAAGCGCGAAGCTCACTATCACGACGAGAACTGGCGCGACGATTTCAAGAAGGTGGAGACGGTGGGTACGGAAACCGTCGACGGTAAGGACTGCTACAAGCTGGTCAAAACGCCGAACGCAGGCAACCCCGTAACCGAGTACTACGACAAAAAGACCGGCCTGCTGGTGAAAGCCTCCACGACGGTGAGCACCCCCAATGGCGATATGGAGGCCTCGACCGTCTTCAGCGACTATCGCAAGGAGGGAGACCTGCTGGTAGCGCATAAGATCCAGCAGAGCGCCGGACCGCAGGAGATCACGATCACGCTTGAGACGTTCAAATTCAACGTGGACCTAGCGAAGAACAAGTTCGACCTGCCGGACGAAATCAAGGCGCTCACCAAGACTGAGCCCAGCCCTAAGAAGTGAGCCCGGCCCTGGCGCTTCGCGGTCTCGGTGTAGGAGCGCCTCGGTTTCGTCCTTAATAGGCGCGGCACTGCCGCCGCTGGCCCGGCGTTGGCGTGGCGCGCCAGGCGCGCGGAAAAGCTCTCCGCGTCGCGTGGCGCGCCATCGTCTACGGGAGTGCCGAAACGGCACGCTGAGTGCCCCTGCTACAACACGTGGCGCGGGTTTTTTCCGTGCTAACCTCGTAATTACCGGTTTCAACTTGAAACGTTCGGACATGTCACTTCGGCTTCATTTCAATCGAGTCGCGCCGGCCGTGATGCTGGCTTTCTGCGCCACGGCGCAGCAGTATACCATCGGCACCATCGGCGGCAATGGCAGCGCGGGCTACGTGGACGGCCCGGCGGTCGGCTCTCAATTCGACATCCCGGTGGCGACGGCACTCGACAAGAATGGCAATGTCTACATCGCGGATTCGGTGAACCACCGCGTGCGCATGATCTCGAATGGGACCATCTCCACGATAGCGGGCACCGGGACGCCCGGCTACTCGGGCGACGGTGGGCAGGCCGCGTTGGCCGAGCTGAACTTTCCTTCCGGCTTGGTGGTGGATAAGGCCGGGAACCTGTACATTTCAGACACCGAAAACCAGGTGGTTCGCAAGGTCACTCCCGCCGGCATCATCTCGACCTACGCCGGCAATCAAGCTTTGGGAGAAGGCTTCGGCTCCGACAACGTGATTGCCACCGCCGGGCAATTATTCAACCCGCTTGGGCTGGCGGTCGACAGCGCGGGAAACCTGTACATCGCGGATTCTCATGCCGGCGCCGCCCCCAATACGCTCGGATTGATTCGCGAGGTCAACGCCACCAGCGGCATTATCAGCACCGTGGTTGGGCTCGGCACCACAGCCGCGCAGTTGATCTGCCCGGAAGGGGTTGCGATCGATGCCTCGGGCAACTTGTACATTGCCGACAGCGAACTCCACGTGGTGGCGAAGTTCTCGGGTGGAGTGCTCAACCTGAACTTCGCGGGCAATGGCTATGAGTGGTTTAGCGGCGACGGCGGCCCGGCGGCGAAGGCCGAGCTGGCCGATCCGGTTGGCGTGGCGACGGACGCCGCCGGCAACGTCTACATCGCGGATCCGGTGAACAATCGCATTCGGAGAGTGACGCCGGATGGGATCATCGCGACAATCGCCGGGGAAACCAAGTTCGGCTACTCGGGCGACGGAGGACCATCGCTCAAAGCGCAGATGTTTTCACCGCGCGGGGTGGCCGTGGATGCGAGCGGCAACGTCTATATCGCCGACACCGAGAATGACTCGATCCGCCAATTGACCCCGGCCGATCCCGTGGTTACCTCCGGCGGTGTCGCCAACGCCGCCAGCTTCCAGCCGCAGATCTCGCCCGGGGCGCTGGCGTCTGTTTTTGGAACCGGCTTGAGCAACGCAACTTACATGTCCGGCCTGCCTTATCCGACCAGCCTGGGCGCATCCAGCCTGGGCGGGAGCGGCGTGAGTGTGAGCGTCAACGGCAAAGCGGCGCCGGTATTTTTCGTATCGCCGACGCAGATCAATTTCCAGGTTCCGTGGGAAACCGCAATCGGAACGGCCAGCGTGACCGTCTCGGTGGCGGGCGGCGTGAGCAATGCGGTGTCCGTGCCGGTGGTCTCGGCGGGCCCGGGCTTGTTCCTGTCGGGAAGGTCGGCGGTTGTGCAGAACGCCGCCGATTACTCGCTCAACGGTCCCGGCCGTCCCGCCGCGGCAGGCAGCACGATCATCGCCTATCTCACCGGATCCGGACCGGTGAGTCCGGCAGCGGACGACGGTTTGGCCGCGCCGCTGACCTCGCTGGTGTATGCCACCGCGTCTCACAGCGCTGCGATAGGCTCGGCCGCGGCGACTGTGAGTTTCGCCGGACTAGCGCCTGGCTGGGCTGGCCTGGTACAGGTCAACGTGGCGGTTCCGGCGGGCCTCGCCACCGGCACCTACCCGCTCACGGTCACTATCGACGGACAAACCAGCAACGCTGGCGACATCAGCGTGCAGTAGCCACAACCGGCTTCAGATTCCTCCCGCCGGCTTCCGGCGCAGACACGCCTCCCTGGCCGCCGGCACCCGAGGCGTCCGTCTTGCCGGCGAAGGAATCGCCCGGACCGCGGTCCAGCTTTCGCGCCAGCCGTTCATCTTTCCGTTGCCCGCGCCAATCGCGCAGGGCGCAGATGCCCAGCCGAAGCGCGTCTCCCGAGCGATACACGATGTTGTCGCGCAGCAAATGGTTGCGTGCTGTCAGCGTGGCGCGCCGCAAGCAACGCACCAGCAGCGAAGGCTCGGGGGCGCGCGCTCCCGCGGCCACATCGAGGCGCGGCTGCCGGCAGGCATTCAACACCACCACAGCCAGGCGGGAGTCCGTGTACAGTCCCTTGCGGTACTCGCGGCCCGGTCCACGCAACCCTTCCGGACGGCGCAGGTAGGTCACCGAATCCACGCAACCGGTGTAAACCAGGTCGCTCACCACTTTGTCGCGCTCCTGGTCTACGTCGTTTTCGATTTGGTGGGTGAAACCGAACGGTTTGAGGGAAAACGTGGTGCCAACATCCTGGGTGGCGGCCGAAGCCCACACGCGCTCGCCGCGCCACTCTCCGGGACGATTCCAAACGCGCAGGTGGTGCCGCTTCTCGAAGGTGTTGAGCGATTTCTGCAACCGCTTATCCGCCTCCTCGCCGTCCAGCAGGAGCGTCCTCATGGGAGCGTCGCCGTCCGAGCGGTCTTCCACAATCGCTCGGATGGCGCCGAACCCGGAGCGCACGGAGTTAGGCGCCGATCCGGCCCAGCCGGCGGCCTGGAACGCGGCGTCGAGCGATAGTTCATTTCCGATGAATATCAGGTTCACCAGGTCGATCGGCTGCGACTGGCGCTTGGAATAGGTCCAGTAAGGCAAACCATCCACCAGGCTCTGCAAATCGTACAGATCTTCGTCGGAGCCGCCAGCGGTGGGCAAGGTGCACGGCGACAGCCCGCGAAACGATTCCGGGAACTCGATTTCCAGGTAGAGTTCCGTGCCGCGGCGGTATTCGATTTCCGGGTCGGGGAAGCGGAACAACCCGGTTTCGGCCAGGAACAGCGGCGTCACCATTATCGGATGCGCGAACGCCAGGAAAGCCAGCCGTTGGCTGAACCGGTTCGCAATCGTTGCGGTTGCCCGCATGCCGTGGATCGCGCCGCGCCGGTCGATGCGCTCGCGCGCGCTGTCGATTCCAACCAGCCGGATGGGCGCGGCGTAATCCGTCCCATCCGGGAGGTGCAGGGTCTTGAAATCGACCTCCAGGGAGGCGGTCTCGTGAATCAGACCTAGCCCGACCTTGCGAACCCGTGTCACCACCCCCTGCACGGTTGTGCCTTCGGGCAGCGACGCGCCTTCCTGGCACAGCGGTGTGCTGACCACGGCTTCCACGGCAGCGCCCGGCCTTGAGCTGTAAGTGGAAATCGGCGTGAGCAGACGGGCTTCCACCCGGTTTGCACCGGGGGCCGCGGCCGATGCGGACCGCGCGGCGAACACAAGCGCCAAGCACAGCCACAAACCGGCGGCGCCGGCGGCATGGCGGCTGGCTGCTCCGCTCCGCTTGCCCCGCCGAGGCAGGCCGTCAGGTTGTGTCCTTAATTCGAGCGGTGGAACCACCAACTTTGGAATGCTCGGTCCCTCCCCGGCGAACCAGCTTCCGAGCGCCCCAGCGCGCCCGCCCATGCGGGTTCGACCGCTTTTGAAAAAACACCGTTCGATCGAGCGGTTGCAAGAATGATACCAGATATACTTAATGCCTGCGCAGCAAAGTACTCTTCTTGGCGCGCATGAATGCAAAGACCCCTGCCGCCACGAATAGAGACGCGGCGGCAGCAGACGCACAAAGCCCAAGTGCAATAAATGCCTTCGATAGTGCAGCTTTCGCCGCTCCAGCACGTCGTCGCTCTGCGGCCCATACCTTTGTCCAGCCTGGCGATCACAGTGGAGGCTAACGTGCGCTGCCTTTCCTGTTGGAGTAAGCGCAGGACCAACCATCCCAGACTTTGGAGGAACATCGTGACGACTTTGAGAACAGTAACGGATACGGCGGCGGAGCTTGGCAAGCAGGCCAGAGAATCAATCGAGGAGTTGGGCCAGTCCGCCGGCAAGAAACTGGATGAGGCGCGAGATGAGACCGGGGGTGCCCTCCATTCGGCCGCCTCCTCCGTCCGCAGAGCAGGACGGCAGGGTTCCGCAGCAGTCGACAACTGCTCCACCCGTACCGCCGATCGACTGGATGCCACGGCGTCCTACATCGAAGATCATGACCTGGGGGATGCCGTCACCGGCTTGCGAAGGTTTGCTCGCCGCCATCTGACAAGCTCTCTGGTAGCTGCGACTGCAATCGGCTTTCTAGCCGGATCGGCCTTGAACCGAGTGACACACGGGAGCGGAAAAGCGCCTCGAGGCACATAACCGCAGTTTTGCCGGCGAGGCGCCCCGCCATTATGAGTCGGGAGTCGCCGCCTTCTCCTCTTCGCGCAGTGCGGCGATCCGGTTCTGCAGCGTCCGCAGGCTGATCCCTAACATCTCGGCGGCGAGTTTGCGGTTGCCGCGCACGTGATCGAGCGTGAGTT
>Ga0187862_10000709_pt1 | contig 37263 bp, 19 predicted proteins | sample June2016WEW_10_1_FD_133003 | JGI IMG/M metagenome (GOLD analysis project Ga0187862, IMG submission 133003) | Peatland microbial communities from SPRUCE experiment site at the Marcell Experimental Forest, Minnesota, USA - June2016WEW_10_150 | ecosystem: Environmental > Terrestrial > Soil >... | reverse complement strand
GGTCATCTTTCTTTTCCTGCGCAGCCCTTCGGCCACCATCATTCCGGGCATCGCCGTGCCTCTTTCGCTGGTGGGCACGTTCGCCGTCATGTACCTGCTGGGGTACAGCCTGGATAACCTATCGCTGATGGCGCTCACCATTTCCACCGGTTTTGTAGTGGATGACGCGATCGTGATGATCGAGAACATCTCCCGCTATATCGAGAGGGGCGACTCCGCCATGCAAGCCGCGCTCACGGGTTCGGCGGAGATCGGATTCACGATTGTGTCGTTGACGGTCTCGCTGATCGCCGTGCTGATTCCGCTGCTGTTCATGGCGGATATTGTGGGCCGCCTGTTTCGCGAATTCGCTGTGACTCTGGCAGTCACGATCATGTTTTCGGCGTTTGTCTCCCTGACGCTGACGCCCATGATGTCGGCTCGAATTCTGAGGCACCATCCGGAAGCCGAGCAGGGAGCGTTGTACCGTTGGTCGGAGTGGTGCTTCGTCAAGACCATCGAAGCGTACGGCAAGATGGTTCGGGTGGTGCTGCGTCATCAACCCCTGACGCTGCTGGTAGCCGTGGGGACGCTGGGCCTCACGGTTTACCTTTACATCATCGTCCCGAAGGGGTTCTTTCCGGTGCAGGATACGGGCGCCATCCTGGGTATTTCGCAGGCGCCGGAGACGGTATCGTTTCCCGCCATGTCCCAGCGGCAGCAAGGTCTGGTCCAGGTCATCCGCCAGGACCCGGCGGTTGAGAATCTCACTTCGTTCATCGGCGCCGATGGCGTGAATACCACCATGAATAGTGGCCGTATCCAGATCACGCTGAAACCGCTCGAAGAGCGTGCCGGTGTTTCCGCGGTGGATGTGATTCGGCGGCTGGAGCCGAAGGTGCAGCAGGTGGCGGGCATCCAGCTTTTCATGCAGCCGGTGCAGGATCTGACAGTGGAAGACCGCATCAGCCGGACGCAATACCAGTACGCGCTGGATGCGCCCGATAAGGCGCTGCTGGATCTGTGGGTTCCGCGCCTGGTGGACCGGATGAAACAGATACCCGAGCTGCGGGACGTGGCGAGCGATCAGCAGAACAACGGCCTCGGACTGCTGGTGAATATCGATCGCGACACCGCGGGCCGGCTGGGCATCACCCCTCAGAACATCGACGACGCGCTCTACGATTCCTTCGGCCAGAGGCAGGTATCGACGATTTATACACAGACCAATCAGTTCCATGTGATTCTCGAGGTGGCGCCCCAGTATCAGCAGGACACGGCGGCCCTGGCAGACATGTATGTGCCCATCGGATCGGCGTCGGCGAATCTGGCAACGACCATCGCACTGGCGGGCACGAATAGCGCGCTCACGGGCGCGGCGGCGCTCGCGCCGGCTCCGCTCCGATCACTGATCGGAGCATCCATGATTCCGTCTCCCATTACGATTAATCACCAGAGCCAGTTCCCGGTGGTTACCCTTTCGTTTAATCTGGCTCCGGGAGCGTCGCTGGGCGCGGCGGTTGACCATATCAAGCAGGTTACCCAAGGACTGGGCATGCCGGCCAGCATCGAACCCAGCTTCCAGGGAACGGCCCGCGCGTTTGAATTGTCACTGGCCAACGAGTTGGTCCTGATCCTGGCGGCCTGCGTCACGGTGTACCTGGTTCTGGGCATATTATATGAGAGCTTTATCCATCCCATCACCATTCTTTCCACGCTGCCATCGGCCGGAGTGGGCGCGCTTCTGGCCCTGATTCTGTTCAAGAAAGATCTGGATGTCATTGCGCTGATCGGCCTCATACTTCTGATTGGGATTGTGAAGAAGAACGCCATCATGATGATTGACTTTGCGCTGCAAGCGGAGCGCAAGGAAGGTAAGCCGCCGGAGGAAGCGATCTACCAGGCGTGCCTGCTGCGCTTCCGTCCGATCATGATGACCACGATGGCCGCGCTGCTCGGCGCGGTTCCGCTTGCCTTCGGCAGCGGCGTAGGTTCCGAATTGCGACAACCGCTGGGCATCTGCATTATCGGTGGACTGCTGATCAGCCAGGTGCTGACGCTTTTCACCACGCCGGTTATCTATTTGTACTTCGGGCGGGCCGCAGCCTGGGTCGCGCGGCTCCGTGGTTCCGCCAAGAGTGAAGAACTTGTTGCCGGGGCGGAATTGACTTAAGACTGGCGCATATGAGCATTTCCACGCCATTCATTCAGAGACCGGTCGCCACGACATTGCTCCTGGTGGCGGTGACGCTGGCCGGCGGCATCGGCTATACGCTCTTGCCGGTGGCGGCATTGCCGGAGGTGGATTTCCCGACCATCATGGTCAGCGCCGGCCTGCCGGGAGCGAGTCCCGATGTGATGGCGGCGTCCGTCGCGACCCCACTCGAAAAGCAGTTCACGCGCATCGCGGGCGTCACGGAAATGACATCCAGGAGCTCGGTTGGATCCGCGAACATCACACTCCAGTTCGATCTGAGCCGCGACATCAATGGGGCGGCGCGCGAAGTGCAGGCGGCCATTAACTCCGCGGCGGGATTTCTCCCTTCGAATCTTCCTTCCCTGCCCAGATACCGGAAAATCAATCCGGCCGACCAGCCGATTGTGCTGATGACACTGGAGTCGGATGTAGTGCCGAGGCCGCAGTTGTACGACATCGCCTCGTCGGTGTTTGCGCAGAAGCTGGCGCAAGTCAGTGGCGTCGGCCAGGTCACGGTGGGTGGAAGCTCGCTTCCCGCGGTTCGCGTGGAAGTGAATCCGCAGCCGCTCTCCCGCTACAACGTGGGTCTGGATCAGATCGGCTCGTTCCTCCAAGGCGCTAATGCGAATAAACCGAAGGGCGCGCTCGCGAGCTCCCAGGAGGAGATTCCGATTTACGCCAGCGACCAGCTTTTCCTGGCGAAAGACTACAAGGATCTGGTGGTGGTCTATCGGAACGGCGCGCCCGTTCGCCTGTCGGACCTGGGCCGCGTCATCGATGCCAATGAAGACGTCCGGAACTTCGGCGTTGTAAACGGCAACCCGATGGTTCAGATCCAGATCAGCCGCCAGCCGAATGCGAATATCATCGACACGGTGGCGCGGGTCAAAGCTCTGATGCCGCAGTTTCAGGCCCAGCTTCCGCCGACGGTCCGTTTCAGGATCGCCAGCGATCGCACCACCACGACCCGGGAATCGCTGAGGGACGCGCAGCGCAACGTGATCGTCTCCATCTGCCTGGTGGTTCTGGTGGTGTTCATCTTCCTGCGCAGCGCGTGGTCGACGTTTATTCCGAGCGTATCGGTGCCGGTATCCATCATCGCCACGTTCGGCGCGATGTATCTGATCGGGTACACCCTGGACAATCTTTCGCTGATGGCGCTGACCATCGCCACGGGATTCGTGGTGGACGATGCCATTGTGGTGATCGAAAACATTACGCGCCACCTGGAACATGGCATGAAGCCGATGCAGGCTGCCCTCAAAGGCGCGGAAGAGATTGGTTTCACGGTTTTGTCGATGAGCATGTCGCTCATTGCCGTCTTCATTCCCATCCTGATGATGAGCGGCGTGGTGGGGCGCCTGTTCCGCGAATTCGCGGTAATTCTCGCGGTCGCCATCGCCATCTCCATGGTGGTCTCCCTGACGGTTGTGCCCATGATGTGCGCGTGGCTCCTCAAGGCACACGGCACCCACGGATACTTCTATAACCAGACCGAAAAAGTCTACAGGTGGGTGATCTCCAGTTATGGGTCGGCGCTCAACGCCGTGCTGGACCATCCCGCGCCCGTGCTGCTCACCGTGTTCCTCACAGTGGGCATTAGCGTCTACCTTTATGACAAGATCCCGAAGGGGTTTTTCCCGCAGCAGGATACGGGGCGTCTGCAGGGCGCCGTCATGGGCGAGCAGCACATCTCCTACCAAGCCCTGGTGGAGAAGGCGAGGTGGTTCGAGGAGAAGGTCCGGATGGACCCGGATGTGGAAACAGTCACTATGGTAGCGGGCGCCAGCGGCGGCGGATTCGGCGGCGCGAACATGGCGCAGATCAACGTGCAGCTCAAACCGACGGGGGTTCGCAAGTCCACTTCCGACCAAGTGATTGCCCGTCTGCGCCGCCAGACTTCGGGCGTGCCTGGGGCTTCCCTGTTCCTGCAGAACTCGCAGGACGTGCGCGTCGGCGGCCGGCAAGGCAACGCGCAATATCAGTACACGCTGCAGGGGCCCGACTTCGACTCGCTGGCGGTATGGGGGCCGAAACTCCTGGATAAGCTCTCGACGGTGCCGGAAATTGCCGACGTCAGCTCCGACCAGCAGAACTCCGGCTTGTCGTCCAATGTGGTCATCGACCGCGATACCGCATCGCGCCTCGGTCTCACGGCGCAGGCTGTGGACTCCGCGCTCTACGACGCTTTTGGCCAGCGCCAGGTCTCGGTAATGTACAAGTCGATTAATCAGTACCACGTGGTTCTGGCCTTGCAGCAGCAATGGTGGGAAAGCCCGGACTTCCTGAATACCATTTACGTACAGACGCCCAGAGGCACCGACGTTCCTTTGTCGACCTTCACGCACTTCACGCAGGGGCTCACGCCCATTTCGCTGCCACACCAGGGACAGTTCCCGGCCACCACCCTTTCGTTCAACCTCGCGGAAAATGTTTCGCTGAGCGACGCCGTGACCGCGATTAACCGGGCGGAAGTGGAGATGGGCCTGCCCGCCAACATCACGGGCAAGTTCGCCGGCACCGCGCGGGCCTATCAGGAAGCGCTTGCCAACCAGCCCCTCCTGATCGCAACGGCGCTGCTGGCCGTTTATATCGTGCTGGGAATTCTGTACGAGAGCCTGATCCACCCTCTGACCATCATCTCGACGCTGCCGTCGGCCGGCGTAGGAGCGTTGGTGGCCATGGTCCTGTTCAAGAGCGATCTGGACATCGTAGGCATGATCGGAATTATCCTGCTGATCGGCATCGTCAAGAAGAACGCGATCATGATGATCGATTTCGCGCTGGCGGCCGAACGGAACGAGGGGATGAATTCGCGGGATGCGATCTACCAGGCCTGTCTGCTCAGGTTCCGGCCCATCATGATGACGACCATGTGCGCGCTGCTGGGCGGGATGCCGATGGCGCTCGGCTGGGGCGTGGGAGCGGAGTTGCGAAAGCCACTCGGAATTTCTATCGTAGGAGGCCTCTTAGTCAGCCAGATGTTGACTTTGTTCACCACGCCCGTAATTTATCTTTATTTTGACCGGCTGCGCAAGCGTTTCGCGCGGCGGCAGCCGAGTTACCGGCACCGTCCCGGTTTTCTGATTCCAGGCGGGGTCGCCGAGAGCGGTGATTGATGACACGACTTTGGAAAATCGCACTTCTTGCCTCTCTCCTCTGTTCCGGTTGCACCATCGGCCCGCGATACCAGCGGCCCGTGGCACAGACGCCGCCGGCCCTCAAGGAAATGGCCGGCAACGGCCAGTGGAAGATGGCCACTCCCAGCGATGGCCTGCTCAAGGGCAACTGGTGGGAGATTTTTGGCGATCCTGAACTGAACCGGCTGGAAGAGTTAGTCAATCTCAATAACCAGAACGTAAAGCAGGCGGAAGCCCAGTTCCGGCAGGCGCGGGCACTGGTCTTAGCCAATCACGCCGACTACTATCCCACTATCGGATCGACCCCCGCGATCTCACAAAGCTATGCAGAGAAGAAAGCCAGTCATGGCTTTTCATTACCCGCAGTGGCGACCTGGGAGCCGGATCTGTGGGGCCGGGTTCGTTTGTCGATTGAGAATGCGGTGAGCAACGCGCAGGTGAGCGCGGCCGATCTCGAGAATATCCGGCTAAGCCAGCAGGCGCTGCTGGCGACCGATTACTTCTTGCTGGCGGCGCAGGACATGCAGCTAAATCTGCTAAGCAATACGATCGAAGCCTACGACAAGAATCTGCAGCTCACAATCAACCGCCACAGTGGTGGAGTTGCGTCGAGGTCCGATATTACCCTGGCGCAAACCCAGCTTGCGGGCGCCCAGGCCCAGAGTACGCAGATGCGCATCGCGCGAGCGCAGGACGAGCACGCCATAGCCATGCTGACCGGTCAACTGCCCGCCTCTCTCGAAATTGGCGCCAGCAAGATCGGCGGCCCGCCTCCGCCCATTCCGGTGGCTATTCCCTCGCAGCTCCTCGAGCGGCGTCCCGACATCGCGGCGAATGAGCGTCAGGTGGCCGCCGCCAACGCCAACATCGGCATTGCCGAGACCGCTTACTATCCCACGTTGACTCTTTCCGCGAGCCCCGGTTTTCTTTCAACAAGTCTGGTGAATCTGTTGACCTACGCCGGTCGCTATTGGTCCGCGGGGCCTTCGCTCTCTCAGACGCTGTTTGATTTTGGCCGTCGCGGGGCTGCGTTGGAGAGCGCCCAAGCCGCATACGACGCAACCGTTGCCGCTTACCGGCAGACTGTTCTCTCCGCCTTTCAGGAGGTCGAGGACGATCTTTCCAATTTGCGTTATCTTGCTGAACAGGCGGTCGAGGAGCAGGAAGCCGTTGTAGCCGCCCAGGAGGCGCTGAGTCTTGAGATGGACCGGTATAGGGCCGGAACGGATTCCTATCTGAACGTCATCACCACCCAGATCATCGCATTGGGCGACGAGCAGACCGCCATCACCATACTGCAGCAGCGCATGAGTGCGGCGGTGGATCTCGTCAAGGCCCTGGGCGGCGGCTGGGACGCCTCGACCTTACCGTCGGGCAATGCTCTTCGTTCGGCCGCGCTGGCCGATCCGAAGAGCACGCAAGGCGTAGCTCGGCCGGTCGGCAGGTAGGCAGAATCGACCTGTCTGTAGACAGGACTGAGCCTGAAAGCGACTCTCCGCTCGAATCCTCGATGGGCTGAGAGGCCGAGCCGGTCATGCTGGTTTCTTTTGGCGCTACGACTAAACTTGCACCGAACCGCGGCACTTAACTTTCCGGATTAATCAAATACTATCTCTCACTGTTGCCGGCGAGGGAATGAAGCCCGCGTGCCAGCAACGAAACGCCGTTTGGGAAGCCAAGGTCAGTTACCCTCCTATCCCACGGGGACACTTACTTCGGCCTGGGTCGAAGCGCAGACGCGCGTTCAGGCTCAGAGGCGAGCTATGCCCAACGTTTTCAGTGTGGAGGATGTGGTCGGGCAGCTAATCTGGATGCGAGTGAGTTTACTTACTCAATTCTGCTGACCAGTTAAATCTGTTCGCCTTATAGCCGAAGAGTAGTGATTTCATTGATTTGAGAGCTGCTAACCAAAGAAAGCGTTGCCTTCCTGCTTACCGGCCAATAATCTTTCTCATGTGGGATCAGTTTTTGTCGATAAGGCTTTCAGATCGAAAACTCTGAAGTCGTGCGCTGCCTTTGGCAATGGCTTCGCACGGCACGGGGCCGATCTAAGGAGTGATTATATGCGGCGAATCGCCCGATTGACGTCATTTTTCGCTACCATTGCCTGTTCCTGGGCGTTGGCGGCCACTGTTCCTGTCGAGCAAGTCACGGTAAGCCCGTCCACTGTAAGCCTGGCTCCTTCAGGAACTCAACAGTTTACGGCAGCAGTAACGGGGACACCCAATACAGGGGTGACCTGGTCGGTGAATTGGGCGGGGGGGGCGATCTTGGGGACGATCTCCAGCAGCGGCCTGTACAAGGCTCCCGCGGCGCTCAGCAGTCCCCAGACCATCACCATCACAGCTACCAGCGTGGCGAATATGAGCAAGACGGCTACGGCCAGCGTGACCATTGTTCCCTCCGTACAGGTCACGGTGAGCCCATCCAGTGCGAGCCTGGCGGCTTCGGGGACTCAGAAGTTTACCGCGGCACTGACGGGCACGGCGAATACGGCAGTGACGTGGAAGGTAAATGCCATTGCCGGCGGCAACTCCACCGTGGGTACGGTGTCGAATACGGGCCTTTACACCGGGCCGGCCTTGCTTAATAGTCCCCTGTCGGCCACAGTCACGGCGACGAGCGTGCAAGACTCCACCAAGTCGGCGACCGCGAGTGTCACGGTCACGCCTCCGGTCACGGTCACGGTCACGGTGTCGCCGGCCACCGTCAGTCTCGGAGTTGGCCAGACGCATCAGTTTTCGGCGACGGTTACCGGCTCGTTGAACACAAGCGTCACGTGGTCCGTGAGTCCGGCGGTGGGGACGATCTCCAACAGCGGCCTGTACTCCGCCCCCGCGACGCTCGGCAGTTCGCAGACCGTCACCGTGACGGCTACCAGCGTGGCGAATACAAGCACGAAGGGAACCGCCAGCGCGACCATTGTTCCTAACGTACAAGTCACCATGAGTCCGCCCACTGCGAGCTTGATGGCAGCGCAGACTCAGCAGTTTACAGCAACGGTGACGGGAACGGCGAACACGGTCGTTACGTGGTCGCTCATCCCGTCCGTGGGGACCATTTCTCAGGCCGGGTTGTACACCGCGCCGGCGTCTGTGAGCGCCGCCCAAAATGTGACCGTGATTGCGACCAGTGCGGCGGATCCTTCGAAGTCCGCGCAGGCAGTCGTGGGACTCTTACCTCCTTCGATACCTCCGGAAACCGGGGGTCTGGTGTCGTTTCCCACGCCCTTGATCAGTGCCAGCCTGCTGAGCAATCCCGGCTTCGAGCAAGGGAATGCCGGGTGGTCGGCCGGCGGTTTCACCGTGGATACGGCCGTGGCCCACAGCGGCCAGGCGAGTTTGCGCCTTACCAATGCCAACTTAGCCCCTTACACCCCGTCAGCCACTCAGATTGTCCAACTGAAGCAAGGGATCTACAACTTCGGCGGTTGGGTGAAAGTGAATGGAGTGGCGGCCACCACTGGTACTGGCGTGCGTTTCTGCCTGTACGCGCCCCCAACATATCCGTGGACTGTGGCGAGTGCCTGCACTTCGGTCGTCAGCGGCACTGCGGATTGGCAGTTCATCCAAACGATCAGCATCACCGTCCCCCAAGACACACCCGCCGAGTTTCTCATCGACGCCTACGGCAAACCGGATGGGACCGCCTGGTTTGACGATCTCTCGTTCACGCGTTCACAACTCCCGCTGCAGACTTTTATGCTGTATCCCAACTACCGCGGCATGCTGTTCGACGATCAATCGCAGGTGGCGCAGTTTAACATCGCCATGGACCCTCTGGGCGCCTTGCTTCCAAGCAACTTCCTTCTGAGCGGGCAGGTCACCGATGAGGCTACCAGCACGGTCGTGCTGCAGAGTTCTTTCCAGCCTGCGGCATCCCTCGTCGCGAGCTTCGACATGTCCAGCCTGCCGGACGGTCATTCCTACCAAGTTACGTTTCAGATGAACACGCCCGACCTTAGCCAGTCGTATACGTATCCGGCATACCGTATCGTCAAGACGCCAGGCTCGCAACGGGCTTCCCTGCCCGTGAGTTTTGACCAGCAGAACCGTTTCCTGCTGCACGGCCAGCCGACCTTCCTTTTGGGCGTGTACGATTCCGGCATGGGATATGATACCGACGAGGCGACCTGGACGAGCCAGTTCACCACCCAGCGGCGTTTGTTCGAGCTGCCCATCAACTTTTACCTCAACTACTGGTACGGCGCGGCTCCCAACAGCTCCATACTGCCGATGATGGATGCTCTCCAGCAGCACGGCATTTACAACCTCACCAATGCCAACTGCTCGGGAAGCACAACGGTGGATCAAATGGGGGCAAACTGGTTCCTAAACGGACCCAATTCGGTCATCCAGCAGCGGGGCGCGCACCCCGGCTTCGGCGGCTTCTATGCCGCCGATGAATGCATCCCCGGCCTGGTTTCCAACGTGTTTGGCCACTACCAGTTGATGAAAGCCCTGGATCCCGGAGGCATGGTGCTGGGCACGCTTCTTCCCGATGCCAATGTGCCGGAATGGCGCGATGCCGTGGATGTCTTAGCTACGGACCCATACCCCCTCTTCGGAGCGCCGCCGCCAGCAGGGTACCCGCTCTCGATGGTAGCGAAAGCCGCCCTGAGCACTCAGAATGCAGTGATGGGCAGCCGCCCCTTTGTGACCGTCATCCAGTTCTTCCAGTTCACCTCCAACAGCCGCTGGCCGACACAGGCGGAACTGCGCAGCATGAGCTACGCGGCCATCGTAGGAGGTGCTAACGGGCTGTTCTACTGGAGCCTGGGGGCGGACGCGCTGGCGTACATTTGCGATGGCAGCGATGCTAACCACTCCCCATCCGGATCGGGATCGTGGTGCCAGGCCAAGATCGATAATTTCACGAACCTGCAGAACGTGATCACCGAAATCCAGGCCCTGACGCCCGCGCTCACCATGCCGGACCGTCCCGGCCTGCTGGCGGCCAACAGCAACTCAACCATCCTGACGCGCGTGAAGTATAACGGCACAACCGCATACCTGATTGCGTATAACGCATCCAATTCGGCACAGTCGGCAACCTTCCAGTGGGGCCAAGGCTTCGCCACGATCTCGGTACCTCAGGAAGCACGAACGATCCAGCCGAATGGCAGCAGCTTTACCGACACGTTCCTCTCGAACGGCGTCCACGTCTACGTGATTCAGTGACGATGCCGGGCAAGGGGCGGCAGAGGTTCTCATCTGCCCGCCCCTTGGCCCCCGCCATGCTCGCGGGTCCGGCCTCCCGGCGTTCCCTCGACTCACCGGCACGTCGAGTGGAGTATGCCGCCCTATGCAGGTACGCCGTTGTTCCGTCGTACTTCACACGCTTCGGCTGATGCACAGTGCGGGACGGACGGGGTTCGTCCACTCGCCCCACGAAGGGGCGCGCTGCCTGCGACTGCCCCCGCGCGCTGCGCGCTTCCCAAGGGGAGCGTACCAGCCTTCAATCAATGTAACCTCAGGCTACTCCGGCGAAACACTCTCTATCTTACGTTTGACCTCAGGAATCGATAACAGCCGGCTGTATATCCGTTCAGCAACAAATCTATTCCCCGCAACGGAGTAATGGCCTTTTGCTTCTATGTACTTGGTGCTGTCCTGTTGAATGAACATCTCACCCACCTGTCGCACCGGCAGCGCCAGAAAATCCGGGAGCAGATCGATCACAGCGATACTGCGCGCACTGGCTTCAGCGCCGATCCATTGGCGCCAATCTTTAGATTCGGACCGGTAACATTCTCCTTCGGTGGGCAGGTAAACGAATACGAAGACACGATTCCTCGACCGATCGAGGTCGCGAAAAGAATCGAGCATGCGCAACACGACCTGGCGTTGCTGTGCCGCGGACTGGCTCGGCACACCGGATGCGGCGTCGTGCCGGGCGGGGGTGAATCTCTTGAATTTCCGAATCAGTCGCCGGAGGACTGAGATAGACCTCACCTGATCGAGCCGCTGATAGATAGATACCAGTCTGGCCCGCCATAACCCCTTTGGCACAGGGGTGTTCCCGGCCACCAGTTGACCCTGGTCCAGCCTTAGTACGGGCTTCTTGTAACCGAGGAATTCGTCGCTCTGCATCCGGTCAAAATCATCGCCGATCACCGCGACCACATGCACGTCCGCGTTAAGGCGATCGATGTCGCGCCTATACCACAAAAAGATCTGATCGGCTCCAAATCCGCCCTGTCCCATGTTTACGGTCTGGAGCCTGCGATCGCGAGATTCGAGCGTCTGGCACCAGGTCTCGTCGTTGCTGACTCCGTATCCAAAGGTGAATGAGTCGCCCGAACAAAGTACCCTGAGCTTCCCTGCAGGAACCTTCTGACTAAAGTCCTCGTTACTCCGATAACCCTGAGAGTTAATTTTTACGTACTTTGAAGTCCCGTACATATCAGGAATGTAAATGCCGGGAACATTGCTCCAACCCAACTCGCTGTCGTAGCGCGTATGCAGTCTCTCGGCCATGATAGGCGCCGCGGCAAAGTCTCTTATCGCCAGAGTGATGCTGCACACACCCTCGAATAGGAGGAAAATCAGAAAGGCTACAAGAAACCCGAAGACAACATTCCTGAGTGTCTCGAATGGACTTCCCTGCCGTTGCGTCCGAAGGTTCGCCGCGTTAACCTCCTGCGATGCCATCTTGTCCTCGGGCGTGGTATTCGGTCCTGTCATCCCGAACGAACCCAAAACCGCGAAGTCCTGAGTTTTCCGAGCATCTCACGAACACCTCTACTCCCCACGCCGGCTCTTCGACCACTCTCTCCGCCTACCTTTTGGGCTTTCTGGCCAGTAGCAATTATACTCCCCTCCGCTTCGATTGGAGATTTTTCTCTCATTTCATCCATCCCGAGCCACTCCGGCAGCCTAGGAAGGGGGCCACTTGTGGCTCCTCCAAGCGCGCAAAATCCTGGAAGTGCCTGATTTCATGCGATTTCTCAGACAAGTGTCCATTTCCTCCGCCCTCGCCCCGGTCAACGACCAGTTGTCGATCCGCTTCGGCAGCACCAGCCGGCGCCAAAGGTCCCCAGGTTGTAGGCCCTCACGCTCAGCCACAGCCTAGTGTACCTGGATGCCGAATCGCTCCCGGACTGCACCAATGTCTCCAGTTTGTCCCACAGACGGATCGGGCTTTCGTGCGAGATGGCGACAATCGGGTCTGTCTCGGCCAAAAACGCAAGGAAGCCTCGATCGCGGAAAGGCTCGATCGCCGAAGCATTCCCATTCCAGGCAATCCAGCATTGTCTGAAGCAGGCGGGCATCACAGCCGAACAACTGGACTGCGCCGCTTCATAAGGTATTAGGGTCTTCGAGCTGCTCACTCAATTTGTGGTCGGTAGATGCTGATCGGTCCGAGTGCGAATGCCGGGCGGCCGCGGCGAAGTTGATCGTCCAAATCAGACCGGTCGATCGTGACAATAGTACCTGGCCACTTCATGATCGGCGAAGATCCCAAGAGAGCGTGCCGTGAAGAGTTCCGGACCTCGATATACTCGAATTGAACGTTGGGTGCTGCTTCTCGCACCAGGATTCGCAGTGGGTATTCCCAGCTATTGCCACCGCAAACAACTCCGACCCGGGCAGATGGCGTCGTAGACAGTTCGGCCGCGGCGGCCACGTAAGGGCCCTGCCAATCGGCACTTTCTTCGAAGTACTGCGCCGTTCTATCTCGAAAGAGGATGCTTGAGTGCATTGAGAGTAGTGGCCTCGTGGCGTTCCTGGTGGCCGGCAGCACACCGACCACCAACAACACTATTCCGACGGCGAGCGACGATCTCCGAAGGCCCGTCAGACTGAAAGCGACCCCCATAATCGGAGTTGCCGCCACGAACAATGGCAATTGAAGGCGGGAAATCCAAGGCTGCCATTTCAAGAACGCGCAAAATAAGAGGAGCCCGGTGCAGACGCATACCGCGTAAATCCGGTTCCTAGATCCGCCAGGCGCAGACCAGAGACAGATCACAATTGCCAGCCCTCCTAACAAGACATGCAGAGGGTTTCCGGCGGTGTCCTCATGAAGGGCTGGTCCTAGAAATCGGAAACGCGTATGCGCAAAAGTGGTCCGCCGGTCGTTGATGTCCCATCTGATGAGTTGATGGAATCGCTGCACTACCCCCACGACTACGCCCCTTCCACGCGGCAGCCCTGCTGCGTGGACGGCCACGTTGCGAACGACATTGGAAGCAATGGCCGCCGGGGAATGAACCTCGTTCTGGTAGGCATCTTCGTCCGGCGGTTCCAGCAATGACCCGAAAGTTCCCCAGTTCCGCTGGAAATGCGAAGCGTTCACGGCGACAATGCAGAAGGCCATCCAACTCAGTACGGCGATGGCCCGCATCCCGTGCCGGCGGTACATCGAAGCGCCAATCCATATAACGAACGGCGCAGCGAATAACAGTCCACTCATTTTGGTGAGCGCGACCAAACCCAAAGTTGCTCCTCCAAGCGTCGCGTTCCCCCAAGTAACACGCTCATTCATCAGATCCATCGCAACATTCACAAAACACAGAAGCCAGAAAGCGGTCACGTAATCGTTCTGTGTGCTGGATCCCTGCAAAATCCCCATTGGGATCGTAACGCAGCATACGGATGCGAACAATTGCCCCTGGCCAGTGGCTCCAAGTTTGCTGGCAACCCTCGATACTCCGATGACACTTCCCAACATTGAAATGCATTGGACACAAGCCGAGAAGCGGTCTCCGCCGGACAGAATTTGAAGATGCAGGATCACGAATTCGGCCCACGGGCCCAAGTACAACTGCCGGAGGTCGTGAGTGGGATAGTTCCGGAGGGAATGATGATCCATCCAATTCAAGACTCGCGTCAGGTGGTAAGTCATCGAATCAAAGTTGTTCGGAGCGGAAATCAAAGCCACGCAGGCTGTAATGAAGAGAATCACACCAATTCCGCTTAATAGAATTCTTTGAGACGTTTCCCGAGGTATTCCGGAAAACACTGATCGCACAGAAACCATCACTGCTCGTGGCTCCGAGACCCAAAAGAGAACGGCGGCACCGACCGAGATCAGAAGCCAAGCGGTTACCAGAGGCCAGAAGGCGAGCTCTTCAAATAGGCTAAGACCTTCCGTAAGTGCGGTGATCGCGATACCCCAGACTGCCCAAGCGGCCAAGAAGGCATCGCGCCAATCGGGGAGTCGCTTGCTTAGTATCCCGAAGAGACAGAGCCACAGTGGAAGTATCAAAAGCGCGAGCATTTGGTCACGGGCCAACTCCCAAGCGCCTTCACCAGTTTACACTGGGGCGGCGAATCTACAGGCTGAGAGTTTTGACCGGGATTTCCGTTTTGGCTCCCGGTTTCCAGTCAGCATATCACAAGCCGAGGCGATGCAACACCCAAACGCCAACTTCTGGTCCGCGTCGGCCGGCGCAGCGCCTGAGGTTCTACCCGCCGTCTTGGACCCGGCGCGCTGTGGAAATGACGGGCGGTAGTAGCGCGGCTCGCGCACGCCGCACCGTTCCGCCACTTGGTTACAACCGGGGCGGTTACACCAGCTTGCCGCGCGTGCCCGGCGGCAGTTCCATGTGCACTCGCCGAGCACCGCAACGAGAGCCGCGATTATCGGTACCGGTACAACGTCACGCGCTGGATCGCGCGTTCGCCCCACGAAAGGCGCACGACGCTTTGGGAGGAATCGTCGCCCCCGAGGAAATGCGTCGCCACCCACTTGCCGGTCTTGTCAAACCGGCCCGCTTCCTGCTCGGCCAGACCGGCAATCGGCGGCCCCGGCGTGTCCGGCGTGAAACTGATCATCACATTATTGCCCGCCACCAGGTACTCGTCCGGGCCGGCCGCCATGAATAGACCGTAGCCGATCAGATCGGGTACGACATTCTGCTGGCCGCGGCCGCGTGGCAAGCCCACGTTCAAGATGTAGTTCCCCAATTTCACTTTTTCGTCCGGTTTCTGCTTGTCCAACACCACTCCCGCGATCGTGCCTTTGCTCTGGTGCTCCAGGATCTGAGGAGCGATTTGGGAAAGGGTCAAGAACGCCTGCGAAAGCGCCTTGGCTTCGTATTCGGGAGGCACCGGCGGGAGTGGCTTGCTAGAGCCGGGCCCGCCAAACCCGAACAGCCGTGTGGGCGCATCCATGCCCGCCGGCGTATGCCATGCCGGCGAATTGATGCCCGTCTTTGTGAACCAGTCCAGCAAGCCGTCATTCCCCATCCCGGAATAACCGATGGCGCGTTGCTGGCCGATGGCATAGAAGGCATGGCCGGCGCCAACTTCACCGTCCGCCGCTTCGACCGTGAAGAACGGAACGGCGCGGGCGTAGCGCGTGGTGATATCGACTATGTGATTCGCGGCGTCCTGGCGCCCCATGTAAGCATCGGGGCAGGACATGTCCACCGCCGGAGCGCCCGCTTTCAAGATGTCGATCACGTGGTCAAACGCCTCGCCACGCGGACCCCTCCCCCAGCCTCTAATGCCCCACACATTCACGAACATGGGGACCGGGTATTCCTTCTTGCCGGCCTCCGCGACGCGATTGATATAGCGCGCATAGTGCCAGACCATGAAGATCTCGTCCGCCTCCGGACCTTTGCCGAATACCTCTTCCCACGTCCCGGAGGTCTTGAAGCCGGCCGCTTCCCAGACTTTGTGGAGATCCGGTTGCAACTCATCTTTGTGCTTCTGGAGGTAATCCATCAGCTCGGCCGGAACCGGCGCCGCAAATGCTTTTTCTGCCAAATCGGACCGGTCCCGCGAGTCGCCGTTGATGCCGATTTCATTCTCCACTTGAGCCATGATCACGCGGTGCGTCCGGTCCACTTCGCGGATGTGGCGCATCAGGGCCGCAAACGCCCGGGCATCCGCTTCCGAGTTGTTCTCGTTAAAGGTGGAGAGGGCTTCGATGGTTCTGCCGCCCTTGATTTGTGCGCGCGGGAAATGATCCTGGTCGGCCTTCACCCACACCGGCACGAATTGGGACTCGCCGTTTTTCCAGCTTCCGAACCACACCAGGACGACGTGCTGGCCGATCTGCCGGGCGTCCTCGATGGTCGCATCCATGATCTTGAAGTCGTACTTGCCTTTCTGGGGCTCGATCCAGTTCCACCCCACGGCAATGTCCGAGGTGTTCTGGTGCGTGTCGGCCTGCACCTGTAACATGTACTTCAGGTACTCGAGGTTGGATGGTCCGCTGGTGGGCGGTTCCGCGCCCAGAACGAGGAAAGGCTTCCCGTCGACGATCAACTGCGTGGCCAAGCCGCGCCTCTCCAGATGGGGAACGGCCGAATCCGCGGGTCTGGTTTGCGCATACGCTGCGGAGATTGCCAGGGCGCAAACCACGGCGCCGCCGGCGCGAATCGAAATTATCATTATGTTGCTCCTCTTGCCATCCCGGCTGGGCATAACGCCCGCCGAAACGTCACGGAAGCCCAGACGGGCCGTAACGCCGGACGAACTGACTTAGCCAGGATTTCCATTGTGCCGTCCTGGTTCGGTGTTGATTATACATCCAACCGCCCTTTGGGAGCTGGGTTCCCTCATGTTCCGCAATTCGCGATTGACTCGAAGGGGCGTCATCCGCGAACGTTGAATGCGCTTCGCCTTTACGGGCTCGCGCGCCAGGACGCGGGGTGATCGGCGGCTTTCCGTCGCAGCAATACGATCAGCCCGAACGCAGTCGCGAGAAGCAGCACACTGGCAGGCTCAGGGACGCTGGCAGGCTCAGGGACGCCATCGATTTGGAACTGGAGTTCGGGGTTTGGCCCGCCGACGGGCGTCCATCCACCGACGCCCAGGGGCGAGGTCGTAAAATCGGTCGGAACCGGCTGGCTGCCTCCCTGCTCCCAACCGATTTCAGTGAAGCTGTCGACGGGCGTCAAGACCAGCCAGTATTGTGTTCCCGCCAGTAATTCAGGGTTGAAGCTGGATTGGGCCGGAACAATGCCCCCGAGCGGTGTTGCCGGAGCTGTCAAATCTGTCCCGAACTGTTCGATTAACGTGCCTGGGGCACCGGCCAGATCCGAGAACAAGGAGACGTTGAAATGAGGGTCGCCGCCGAAACCCAGAACTTGAAACACTACTATCTGGGCGTCGGCTAGCGAACCCGAGACAGAGGGGGTGAACGCGGTCGCGAGCGATACGCTGCCGAAGTTGGACCCCGCGACGGCGTCCCCGCCGCAGCAGGGGCCAGTCAAATTGGTAAAAACGTCGGCATGCAAAGGCGCTGAAGAACTTGCAAGAGCGCTCATGAAGCTGACGACCGCCACCCAATGCCGTACACAGAGAAACCGAAACATATAAGCCTCCTTCGAATAGTCTCGTAAAGCCTGGCGCTGAGACAGCTCAGTTCGGGCAATTCTTCGCAGCGATTCAAGAATCTCCATTTTGGCATCCTCGCCGGCATCCAATATACACCCAATCACCTGGGCGGATGCTGGACTTGCCGCGGAGGCTGCTCGATAGACTGATCCGCTGGGCCGCAGCACGCGGATTCGCCGGGCGCCAGCTCGTTACCGGGCGTTGCTCGCCGGCAGCCCGACTGGCACTGCTGCGCTGGCACCGCCGCGTAGTTATCAGAATTTGAAGTGCAGAGCCAACTGTAGGATTCGCGGATCGGCTGTGCTGGAGATCTGGCCGAAGCTGGGATCGCCGATGTTGGTGTCGGGGTTGGAGAACTGCGCCGAATTCAATAGATTGAAGGCGTCGACGCGGAATTCCAGATCGTATCCTTCTTTCACGACGAAGTGTTTCGATAGCGCGAGATTGACATTGAACGCGCCGGGGCCGCGCAAAACGTTGCGGCCCAGCGTACCGTAGGTGAACTGGTTCATGAGCGAAGCCGGGTTCGCCCCGTTGACCAGCTCCTGGTTCAGCGCCACTTCCCGTGCGTTGGAAAAGCTATTGGGATTGAACCAGTAGTTGCCGCTTTGGTTGCCGCCGGCGTTCGCATTGTTGATGGTCTGGAAGTTCTTGGCGTTATAATACACGACGGGCGACACCAAATCCGCGCGGACCCATTGCGGGTCGCCGACGCCGGAAGGCCCCGGCGTTATCGGTGACGGCGAGACACTCGGAAACGCAAACACATCCAGCGGGAAACCGGAGCGATAAGTCACGATCGGGTACAGCGTCCATCCTTTGGTGAGTTGCGACGGGCCCTTCTGCCAGAGTTTTTCAAACGGCATTTCCCATCCGCCCGAGAGCGAGAGGGCCTGCCGGATGTCGAAGTCGCCGGACGCCATGAATTGGTAATGGTTGTAGTAGGGCACTGAGGTATTGCGCTGGCGATAGCCCGATTCGTTGTCGATTTCGTGCGACCAGGTATAGGCGAACTTGAAGAACGTATTGCCCAAGCTGGAATTCGACATACGCTTGGTCAGGTCGAACTGCAGGCCATCGTACTTGGCGCGGCCCACGTTCTGGAACTCGTTCATGAAGGTGTAGTCGCCCTGAAAGCCCGGAGTCAGGTTCAGGACACGCGTATCGGTGCCGCGCACGAACGGGTCGATGTCGACCAGTCCGGTGAGCCCGTGTGCCTGGTAGCCGACATGACCTGCCTGAAGCGTGAGGTTGTTGACCAGTTGCTGCTGCACGGTCAGGTTGTACTGATAGATGTACGGCGTCCTGATGTGCGGGTCGACGTAGAAGGGGTCGGCGCCGCCGATGGGCAGGTAACCCGCGTCGGCGAAGTTCACGTTGTGGTCAACCGGCTTGGAAGGGAACGGATTCACGGAGCCGGCGGCGGCATAGGGGTTGGACAGAATTCCCGGGTCGGAGACAAAGCCTCCCGCAGGCGCCGAGAAGTCCAGGAAAGCCGCCCCGAAGAACGGCGACTGCCCGTTGAACTGGAGGTTATCCTCGGCCTTCAGAATGTCGTAGAACACGCCAGCGCCTCCGCGGACGCTGGTCTTGGCATTGCCGAAAACGTCCCATGCGAAGCCGGCGCGGGGCGCCCAGTCCCTTTTGTCGGGGAAATTCGCGCCAGTCGGCGCGTTTTTGTCGCCGGGAAAAAGCAAGCCCAGGGGCGCGCCGGGAAAGACGGTGGACTGCTGGCCCGGAATGAAGGAAAACGATCGCCCATGGGTGTCGTACTTGGGTTGGTTGTATTCGTACCGCACGCCATAGTTCAGGGTGAAGTTGCGCGTCAGCTTCACGGAATCCTCCACGTAACCGGCCATGGAGTAGGAGCGAATGTTGGTCGGGGCGTTGGGATACTCCTGGAAGTCGTCCGGCAGTCCCATCAGGAAGTCGGCGCGGTCGTTGCCCGAGCCGATCCCCGTACCCGGTCCGTAGAAATCGAACTCGCCGTTCAGGTAATACCCGTAAATCATCGCGTCCCGGTAATTCGAGTAGTAGATCCCGCCCTTGATCGAGTGCCTGCCCTTGTTCCAGGCGAGGTCGTTCGTGAAGGTAATCGTGTTATCGACTATATTCGCCGGGCCGAACGGATTAAAGCCCGCAAACATGCCTGAGCCCAGGAGGTCGATATTAGTGGGACCGTCCACGAGGTCCGGCGTGATGTTGATCCCCAACTGCGAAGGGCCGGGCGTGGTGCCGATCGGGTAGTTCTGGTAATTGTTGTTGCGCTGGCCGGTGAGGCGCGCCACATCGAGCAGCGCCGGCGTGAAGGTATGGGTGTAGGTGATGCTGGCGAAGTACGCGGAAACGTCGTCGGCGATCGGATAGCCGTTGACGGTGGTAGCGCCCGCGGCGCCGGAGTACGGCACTGTGCTGGGCGTGTCCTGAGCGGCCATGGTGGCGCTCAGGGTGTCCCGACTACCGAGAGTCCAGTCGAGTTTGCCGAGAAACTCGTTGCGGTTCGCCTGCGACGTGGCCTCGGGGAACACATACCCGGCGGAAGAAACGGGGATCAGGTTGTTCTTGAAATAGTTCAGCGCCACGGGACTGATCCGCGTAGGGTCGATGATGGCCTTGCCGGCCAGCGACGGGTTGCTCTGAAAGTAGGGGTTGCTTTCCAGAAATGCGGCCACCGCGGGATCCGGACCGCCGTTGGACGATTGGGAAAAATTCCCCTGCTCCTCCAGCGGCGTGAAGGTCGTAACCTTGCCCGAGGCCGCGTTGGCGTTCTGTTTCTGCCCCTCGTAAGAGAAAAAGAAAAAGAGTTTGTTGCGCCCGTCCACGACGTGCGGCAGGAATATCGGGCCGCCGATGGTTCCACCATACTGGTTCCGCTTCAAAACCTGGCGCGCGATCCCTTGTTCGTTGTTGAAGAACAGGTTGGCGTCAAGATCCTCGTTGCGCAGATAATCGAACGCCGTGCCGTGCAGCGTGTTGGTCCCGCTCTTGGTCACCACGCTGACCACGCCGCCGCCGTTGCGCCCGTATTCGGCCGAGTAGTTGCTTTCCAGGACGCGGAACTCCGCCACGGCATCGGGATTAGGATTGATCACCACATCGTTGTTGATCAGATGGTTGTTGTTGCCACCGTCAAGCAGGTAGGTGACCGAATCGGAGCGCATGCCGCCGATCGAATAGGATCCCGCCTGGCGCGAAGCGTCGCTGTTCTTGGCGGTCGCGCCAGGTTGCGTGCCTAGCAGGTCGAGCGTGTTGCGCCCATTGAGCGGCAACTCGAAAACGGCATTTCCGTCGACCGTCGTACCCATGGTCGAGTTCTCGGTCTCCACGGCGCTGGCAGCGCTTTCAACCGAGATCGTGTCCCTCGTGTTGCCCACTTCGAGTGTCAGATCGACACGCAGAGTCTGGTTGATTTCGAGCGGGTTCTTCGCCTGCACGACCAGGCGCGCGAAGCCCGGCGCCTCGGCTGCGACCTCGTACAGGCCGATCGGCAACTGCGAGACCTGGTAGAAGCCGTCCTTGTCGGTCGCGGTCTGCCTGGAGATCTGCGTGGCGATGTTGGTGACGGTCACTTTCGCCCCGGCAATGACTGCCCCCGTCGGGTCTATAACGTTGCCCGCGACCTTTCCCGTTGCGTCCTGGGCCTGAAGACCAGCGGCCAGGGGAAAAAACAAAGCCAATAACAATCCGGTTCTTACGCTGACGATGCGACGAATCATATCATTCCTCAAAACATGTTTCCTCAAACGTTGGAGAGGGCTTCTGGCGCCTGTTGGCCATGGGCAACCCAAGGGCCATCACAACAAACGAGGCAGTTGGCACGCTCGGGCGAACGCGACCCCCAGTGCAGCCGTCACAAACCGGTCCAAAACGATAAAGAGAATTCTAACACTTTTTATCGAATGCTTCCACGGGCTGATAGCCGATGAAACCGGACTGGAGATTTCGGTGTGTCACTTCCCACCTGGTACCAGACGCGGAACGGCCGGCGGTCCTGGCTGAGATCGCCGCGCTTCGCCACGAAATCGAAGCATCCGACAACGAAATGCGCCGTGACCAAACGGAGACTGACATCATGGCAGACATCGATGGAAATTCACTCACTGCGGAAGAGTTGGAACACGTCAAGAAATTCCGCGAAGCTCATGCGAGTAAGGTCGGGCAAAGGGAACGGTTTGAGAAAATTACAACACACACCTACACCGTTGCTGGGACTGCACTCACTCGCCATTCGGCACGCCGATCACGATGAAGGTTGCGAAGGCGCGCAAGCAACAGATACTGCCGAACCTGGACCGTCACGCCGAAGCCGCGGGCGCCAGCACTGTTACGTCCACCGCCCTCGCGCTTGAACAAAACGGGGCCGGTTTCGAGGAAAGTGATGGCGAGGCCCGGCGGGCGGAGGACACAGTCGCCACGCCCCCCTACGCCGTGGGAGCCAGATCCCGCTTCCGCACGCTACGCAGCACGCCGAGCGCGATGGGCACGGCGCCGGCGAGCATGCGAAGATCTGCTGGGGAGTGAGCCGCCGGCCCGCCTGCATCTCGATGCGCGTCAAAGCCGGACTCACGGCCGCCCCTCTGTGCTTCCAGTGATCGCTTTGCCAGCTTACCGCAAAGCTCTCACCCATCAATCGAATTCTTTCTTCCTCTAGCTGCCTTACGTTGCAAACACAACACCTAGGGCGGCGACCCGGTCAATTCCCAATTCCCACGGAAATTGGGGGGGGACCCTGGAGGACACTCAGAAACGTATTCTTGCGAGGCGGTGGCGGAGTTTTGATCTGCCGCTTTGGACGAGAGCCAGCATAGCCGCAGCGGGTTCACTGAAATGGCACCCCGCCCTTTGGGACCTACGGGCGATTGAACTCCCGCCGAGTCCCAGAGCTTATCGGTACCCGCGTGAGAGTGTTCCCCTCTACTTCGACGAAGTAGGTGGTCGAGTTCTTGTACACGCCGTTGCAGTCCCCCTCGCACCCAAGGTCCTGTTGCTGTAAGACAAGCCGGCCTGCTTGGTCGACCGTAATTGTCAGCTTCGCTGCTAGAGTTTGATTAAGAATCTGACCGTCCCCTGTACCTTGGTGCTCAGGAAACTGCCTGCGACATTCGTCGCCGTTGTCACTAGCGTCCTGCTTGGTGTTAAGTGTAGCGAATCTGTTATACGAGCTATCGCCGATAAGCTCAGCATCCTTCAATCCAGATTCTTCAAACGTATAGCTTTGCCGGTAGGAATCAGAAAATAGCATACACACCTCATCGACGCTCACGTTAGTTCGAAACTCCTTCCAAGACCAAAAACCCAATGCTTGGCGGAGCTTGCTCTCAGTGGCCTCGCGTTGGGCCCGCAACGCATCATCCTGTTCTGCTTTCTTGCGTAGCTTGTACTCCAACTCGCCGATCTTGTCCTGGACCTCGGCCCTTCCCGGAACTGCCTTATCATACTTCCGATACAGCGCGAGGCTTTCATCTAGCGCCCCGACGCATTCTTTGGCCTTAGCAGTAAAGAATATCCAAATCGGATCATTCTTCCCATGTGACGACACCTCATCGAGGGCCTCCGCCGCCGCTTTACAGTCGTGGAACTTATCGAGGGCTACCCTAGCCTCCGTGAATAAGTCAGCATCCGACCGCTGTGCATGAAGACTCGTGGGCCAGAATACGGCGAGCGCGGCACAAAGACTCAGGCTACTGAGGCTGTCTGCTTTATTGATCATTCTCTATACCTCAACAGTCTCGCTCTCTATCTAAGCGACCTCAGATAAGAAGCCAGGTTGGCCGTTTGAGTCAAGACCTTCTCATGCTCATAAGAAAGCATGTCGTAACAGGCTTGATTGCCAAACTCGCGTTCCATTATTATTCCTTGCTTGTCTTCATTAAGGTGCTTGATTAGTTCAAGAATCTGGCCATGAATGTCGTCGAGCCGGACACGCGTGTCGGTGTATTCGGATGAGTTCACGCTCGCGCTCCGCATGGTGCTTATATCTCTCGGAATCTCATTGACAAGGGACAACAGCGCGCTCCTGTGTCGTACGTAGGAATCAGAGAAAGTTGACAGAAGGGTTGGCTTCATGACGCCCAGAGCTACCTGGACCCAGAGGTCAGAAAAGAGGCCGGAAAGGCCAGTGTGCTGCTCCTCAACAATATGTTTGATGACCTCATCACTTGGCTCATCTAGGTCCCTGTTTGGCGAGATTGGCAGTTGACAAAAGCCCTCGACACAGGTATATCCTGGCGCCATTTCCTGGCACTCCTTATCCGAGGTACAACGTAGCGAGATACGACCCGGGTCAGATGACAATCCGGGCACTCGCGGGAGGCGCGGTCGCGATGCGTGTGCGTCGGCCAGCTTCGCATCCTCCACGCTACATTGGCACTGAAGTCTGGCAAGCTCTTCGGCGCGGGTCTGTCGGACATTCTGGTTGGCCCCAGCAAATTTCCGAAGTTGGTCGATCGCCGAGGTAGGATCCTTGTGCCAATGGTTTGCTGGGCAGATGGGCGGCGGACCTCCCGCCTGGCAGGTTCCGGGATGGTATTCTACCCATCCGAGCGCGGCAGAGCAGTATCGATTGCGGACTTGTGTCCACGCGGACCCGTCGTCGGCTCTCCATTGTGCAATGCGGCTCTGCTGCACCGCCGTGCAACGATCCGAGACGTTCATGCCGACCGCGGATGGGATTCGGGTGGCAATGGTCTCGTCGCGTTTTACGCGGGTGAAGGGATCGCCCAGAATTGCACAGGATTCCGGATCGGTTGCCCCCATATTGCTTGAATTGGCTTCCAGGTTCTGCGCAAGAGCGGTGTGATGGGTAGGGAGGATGCAAAACGACACACATGCGACCAAAACCAGGATCATGCGGCCGGGGCGCTTGAGGGTCATTGTTTTCAAAGTGTCAGCCCTGTAACGGAAGATGCAGTGCGCGGTTCTTGCGTCGCAATATGAAGTAGTTCGAATTCTGCGCAGTTGTACTATTTAGTACTAAAGCCGGGATAGCCTTGATGTGGATGGAGTTGTCGAAATGCGCCGCTTCTCGTCCGCTGCGCGCGGGCGTGCGGCGATTTCGTCAAGAGCGCGCCGCTTCGCTTCCATCCGAACGTTGGACTAACGCGAGAGCATGGCCCGCGAGACGTGTCCGGCGATGCTCATGATCGCCTCGTCGCCGGCACCAGACTCAGAGAGCTCCGAAACCAGCGTGCGGCGGTTAGCCGATCCGTCCGGTGTGCGAAACCGCTACCTCGTATCCTGCTTCCGCGAGGTGCTGTGCTATTATATCGTCTAGGAAGAAAGCATACATTTAGGAAGAATCTGTAAATGGCTTTGAACATCATGAACGCTCAGGCCGACGAGTTGGCGCGCGCGCTGGCCGCTCGCACCGGCCAGTCGATCACCGACGCCGTAGTGAATGCGCTCCGGGAGCAACTGAAACGCGAGACGGGACGCAGTCTCGCGCCCCGCTTGGCGGAAGAGCTGCGCGCTATCAGTGAACGATGCGCGGCTCTGCCGGACTACGACAAGCGCAGCCCTGAGGAGATCATCGGCTTTGACGAGCACGGATTGCCGGCGTAATCCCAATGGTGATCGACACATCTGCCATTGTTGCGATTCTACTGAAGGAACCGGGCTTTGAACGCTTCATCGATTCCATTGCCAGCGATCCGGTGCGCTTGATATCGGCGGTCAACGCCTTGGAGTCCGCGATTGTAATCGAAGCGCGGAAGCGCGACCAAGGCGGGAGCGAGCTCGACCTGCTGGTACATAAGGCCAAGATCGATATCGTGCCGTTCACGCCGGAACAGATGGACGAGGCAAGAAGCGCTTGGAGGAAGTTCGGGAAGGGCAATCATCCCGCAGGGCTGAATTTCTGCGATTGCTGCGCCTATGCGCTTTCGAAGGTCTCAGGGGAACCGCTTTTGTTCCAGGGGGCTGACTTTCCGAAAACGGACGTAGTCGCGGCGTGAAACTCCCGCCTACGTCAGCCCCGACCTCTCGAGCAGCGCCTGCGGGTCGGGGTCTCGTCCCATGAAGCTGCGGTATAACTCCGCGGGGTCCTGGCTGTCTCCCTGGGAGAGGATCTTCTCGCGAAACTCAGTCCCGATCTCGCGGCTGAAGATGCCATGGTCCCGAAAACGGGTGAAGGCGTCGGCGTCCAGGACTTCGGCCCATTTGTAGGAATAGTAGCCGGCGCCGTAGCCCACCGGGCTGCCAAACAGGTGGGTGAAGGCCGCGATCATGGCGTGCTCGGGCGGCAGCGGTGCGGGCACGAATTCCTGCAAGAGGGTCCGCGTGTACTCGACCGCGCCTCCATCCCGCTCGGGTGAATAGCGGGTGTGCAGGAGCAGGTCGACAAAAGCCATACCGAGTTGCCGCATCTGGGCGTTGGCGGCGCGGAAGGTGCGCGCGAGCTTCATCTTTTGGAAGAGGCCGTCGGGGATTGGCTCGGCGGTTTCCCAGTGGCGCGCGAACAGGTCCAGCGCCTGGCGTTCCCAGCACCAGTTCTCCATGATCTGCGAGGGCAGCTCGACGAAATCCCACGCCACATTGGAGCCGGCCAGCGTGCGGATTTCCACCCGGCTGAGCAAATGGTGCAGCAGATGGCCGAACTCGTGGAAGATGGTCTCCACTTCGCGATGCGTGAGGAGCGCCGGCCGGCCGCCCGCCGGGGGGGTGAGATTCCCGCAAATCAGGCCCAGGTGCGGCTGGAATCCGCCGGCCGCGGGACCACCGGTGATCAGGGCATCCATCCAGCCGCCGTCGCGTTTGTTCTCGCGGGGATACCAGTCGGCGTAGAAGCCGCCCAGAAACGCGCCGTCGCCGTCGTGGACATTGTAGTAGCGAACCTGTAGGTCCCACACCGGCACGCCCGGCTCTTCGGACACGCGAATGCCATAGAGACGGTTCACCAGGTCGAACAGGCCGGCGGTCACGCGCTCGAGCGGGAAGTAGGGCCGCAGCGCCTCCTCGTCGAAGTCGTAGAGAGCGGCGCGCTGCTTTTCGGCGTAGTAAGCCACGTCCCAAGGCTCAAGTTCCGGAGCGTCCGGCCCCTCCAGAGACCGGCGGAACTCCAGCAGTTCCCGGTTCTCTTCCCCAAAACGCCGCTCGGTCTTGGCTTTGAGATCTTCGAGGAACGTCATGGCGCGGGCGCCGTTGTGGGCCATGCGATCTTCGAGCACCAGGTCCGCGAAATCCGCGAAGCCCAGCAGCCGCGCCTTCTCGCGGCGCAGATCGAGGATGCGGGCGACGAGCGGGCGGTTGTCCCACTGGCCCGCCGTCCCGCGCACCGAGTGGGCCAGGTAGACCTGCCGGCGGATGGCGGCACTGTCGAGATAGGTCATGACGGCGAAGTAATCGGGCGATTGCAGGGTGAAACGCCAGCCTTCCCGGCCTTTGCGCGCGGCGCTTTCGCGCGCCGAGGCGAGCGCCGTGGCGGGCAGCCCGGCCAGATCCGCCGGGTTGGCGATCAGGAGATCGAAAGCGTTGGTGGAATCCAGCACGTTTTCCGAAAACTTCGTGGTGAGCTGGGTCAGCTCGACGTCGATCTCTTCCAGCCGCTTCTTGCCCGGGGCGTCCAGGTCGGCGCCGTGACGGCGGAAATCGTCCACCGTTTTGTCGAGGTACCGCCGCCGCTCGCCCTCCAGGCCGGCGCCTTCCGGGGTGGCGGCATACGCCTGGATACCTTTCCACAGCCCTTCCTGAAGGGGGATGCCCGAGTAGAACGCGCTGACCTCCGGCTCGACCGCGTTGAACGCGGCGCGCAACTCCGGGTAGGTGGCCACGGCTTCGAGGTGCCGCACCACTCCCATGGCGCAATCCAGCGGCTCCGTCAGGTGGTCCAGTGCGCGCATGGTGTTCTCGAAGGTGCGCTCGCCGGGCTGGGCGGCGATGGCGTCGAGACGCGCGCGCGCCTCGCGCAGCAATTCCGCGGCGGCGGGCTCGACGTGCGCGGCGCGGATGCGGTCGAACGGAATTCGGAACTCGAGTGCAAGAAGCGGATTCGGCTGGCTGGGGTCGGGCACTCTATAAAGCGTAACAGGTGCGCGAAAAGAGCTACAAAATGGTTACCATAGAATGAGCATGGGTTCTGAAGAGAACGGGGTGACCCGTGGTGTGCCAGCCGAGGAGCGGCTCAATGTCTTCGCCCTGGTGATCTATATTCCAGACCCGCTGGGACAATTCCTGGACGACCTGCGGCGGGAACTGGCCCCCCAGTGCAATCCCCATGCGCACGTGAGCGTGCTGCCGCCGCGGCCGCTGGCGGTGGAATGGCAGGCGGCGGCCGGACAAGCCCGCGCCTTGATGGAGGGGTGGGCGCCTTTCGAAATTGAACTGGCTGGGCTTCAGATCTTTCCCGTCACCAACGTGATCTATATCGAAATCGGCGCCGGAGCCGCGGATCTGCGGCGCATGCACGCCGCCATGAACGCCGGCGCGCTGGAGTTCCAGGAGCCGTTTTCGTACCATCCCCACATCACGCTGGCGCAGGAGATTCCGCACCAGGAGGTCCGGACCATTTACGAACTCGCCCAGCGGCGATGGCGGGAATACCGGGGCAGCGGCGTGTTTCGGGTGGAGCGGACGGTATTTGTCCGGAACACGTTGAGCAATGGGTGGATCGACCTGGCCGAGTGCCGGCTGGGACAGTAGCGGTCAGGTAGGGGCGGATTCTTGAGACGTATTTCTTCGGGCGGCACTACAGTATTGAGACCTCAAAGCCGATATAGTGATAGAGGAGCGCGCGCTGTGCGCGGAAGGTGGGCCTTTGGATAGCGTCGTGGTTTGCGACACAGAACCGGTCGCCATGGAAGGGCTTCGAAGCCTGCTGGAATCGGCGGAGGGGCTGTGCGTCATCGCTGCCGAGACCTCACTGGTGGATGGTATGGACGCGGTGCGCGAGTTGCAGCCGGCCGTACTGGTCGTGGACAAGTCTTTCGGTATCCAAGCGGTGATGGAGTGCCTCCGGACCCTGCGGCGCGAGGAATTCCGCACTGCGGCGGTGGTGTGGAGCGTGGCACTCTCGGAGGCCGAGGCGTTGCGGTTGCTGCAAGCCGGTGCCGCCGGAGTGGTTCACAAGACTGCCCGGCTGGACACGCTGGTGGATTGCATCCGCCAGGTGGCTGGCGGAAGCACCTGGATGGAAGAAGATCTGGTCGCCGCACCGGACCAGCCGGTGCGCATTGGCCGCTCGGCCCTCACCGCGCGCGAACTGCAGGTGATGGAACTGGTAGAGCGCGGGATGCGGAACAAGGAAATCGCCATCGCACTGGGCATCCGCACCGGCACAGTCAAGATTCACGTGAAGCACATTTTCGAAAAGACCGGCATCCGCGGCCGGTACGGCCTGGCGCTTTCGGGGCTGAAACAGAAGGGTCTGAGGGCGGCGGGCGCGGCGGCCGGTGCAGGGGGCGGTTCTGCTGGGTGAGGTTTGCCTATTGAACGGCAATCGTAGCCGTGTTGGACGACTGGCCGCCGATGGTCAACACCACCGGCACGGCGTTTCCTGAACTGACTCCCAACGGTACGTGTGCATTGATCTGATTGAGTCCCACACAGCAGCCTGCCAGGCCGGCGAAGAAGTCCTGCGGACCGACGTTGATGCCGCCGATGGTCAGAGTCACCGGCGCAACCGTGCTGGACGCGCCCGCCGGCAATGCGCCGGTCGCAACGGCAGGCGTGACTTGCCCGAGTCCTGTGGCATAGAGAATCACCAGTTCTCCCGGCTGAGCCGGATTCTGAGTGGTAACCGCCGAGCCATCCACGTGCGTGATCGCGCCGACGCCCTTACCGTCCGACGTAGCCGTAAAAATGCCGGGAGCAACCGGGGCCAGAGTTATGGTCCCAGAGCTGCCCGCTTGCCCGGCTACAGAGACGGAGACCGTCGCTGAGGTTCCCGTCACCTCGAAAGGAATCTGGATGCCGAGCTGCGCCGGCGCGGCGTAGAAGATGGGCACCGGCGTGCCGTTGACGCTGACTTGAGCCCCGGCCATGGTGGTGCCCAACTTGCCGTTGCTAAATGTGGGATTACACGCCGGCGGCAGGCAGGATGTGCCATCCGTCAATTTGGTGCCGAAGAGTGCGGCAATCGATCCCGGAGCGACGGAAGGGAATTGGCTATAGCTGGCGTTGTTGACGATTCCACCGCTGTTGATCTGTGGTAGAACGGTTGGTGCAATCTTAGCGACGAAGCCGTGGTAGCAGCAGCCGCTGTTGCTGGCGGTCGTCTGGAATGCGCCGGGGGTCGTGATCAGGCCCGGGCCGACGATATTGCCGGCGAGATAGATGTTGCCGGCGGAGTCGACCGCCAGCCCGGCGGGATTCGTGTTGGCGAGCCCGCCGGATGCTCCGATGCGCGTGGAGAACAGCAGGTTAGCGCCCGCCGGGTCAAGCTCGGCGACGGTCACCTCCATGTACCCGGGAGTTACGGGCGGCTCAACAGGATTGACCAATGGGAAACCCGGACCGGCTTGCCCCATGATATAGATGTTCCCGCTCCCATCCAACTGGATGGGGCCCGTGAAGAATAACGCGTCGCTCGCATCGCCCTTGCTGTCTCCCACAAAGGTGGACCAGAGGATGGAGCTGCCGGTAGGATTCAGCTTGGTCACGTGGGCTGCCGCGCAGTTCTGCCCATTTGGCCCGCAGACTGTCGAATAAACGCCTTGCGTCACGGGAAAATCCGGAGAATTGGTGTATCCGACGATATAGGCATTACTGGCGCTGTCGATGGTGATGCCGCTGATGAAGTCGCTTAAGGCCTCAGTGTGCCCACCAAGGTAAGTGGAGTAAGCCAGCGTTGCTCCACCGGCGGAAGTGACAGGATTGAACTTCGCGACGAAGCCGCGCCAAGCCTCCACATAGGTTCCAGTGCTGCCCAGAGGAGCGGCGCTGGTCTGAATGACGCCGGCGGTGGTCGGCAGCTTGCCCGCCGAGGTCTCGCCGACCAGATAGAAATAGCCGTTGGCATCCACTGCGACCCCGGTGCCATACGTAGTGCCGCCGCCATTGAGGGGAGCGAGTCCGTTCAGGTCGCCGAAGATCGTGGAATACAGCAGTTGCGCGCCGGTGGGATCGAATGCCGTGACGAAGGCGTATTGCGGCGAACCTCCGCCAGTCAGGTCTCCGCCAATTACCGCGCCGCTGGTTGTTGGAAAGCAGGATTGGTATGGGGTGCAATACTCGTCTTCGTTGCCGGCAATGTAAGCGCGGCCGGCGCCATCCACGGCAATGGCAGTTGCGTACGCATTATTGGCGCCGCCCAGAAATGTCGAGTAGACAAGGCCGGTTCCGGTGGAATTCAGCTTGGTCACAAATGCGGAAATGTTACTGGCGTAGACTGTCTGGTACGCTCCGGAGGTTACCGGGAAAGTGGTCGAGTTTGTCTGGCCGGTCACGTAGGCACTGCCACTGGAGTCCACCGCTATGGCGTAGATGTAGTCATAGTTGTTGCCGCCCAAATAGGTGGAATAGACCAGCGAACTGCCATCCGGACTGAATTTGGTTACAAACGCCGAAGGCCATTGCCCGGGAAGGACGCCCGTCACTTTTGCCGGAGGCGCGCTTTCATAAGGGTTCTTCGTCGGGAAGTCGATCGAGTAGGTGTCGCCCGCCACATACACGCTACCCGCGCTGTCCACCGCGAGACCCTGCGACGTACCGACCTGAAGGTTACCGGGTCCGGTCGTCCACCCGATGTTATCGGTGGCGCTCCCGGCAAGATAGCTGGCATAGCTAAGCACGGGATCGATGATCAGCGCCCTGGAATGGTCGTAGCTGCCGAGCCGGAAGCGCACCTGGTTCCCGGCCACGGCGAACCACCCTTCGACGCTGGTCCTCTTGTCTCCATCCATCTGGTACAGCACCGGCTTCTTGAAGCTGGCCGGACCGTTGGAGGCACTCAGAGCCAAATTGCCATCCGCGTCGAGGCTGGCGCGGGCGCCGTCGATCCGCCAGGCGATGCGGCTGGGGTCGGCGCCGGGGGCGACGACAAAGTCGTACTCCAACTGGCGCTGATTGCCGTAAAAGACCAGATCCACGCCGGGGTAGATCTGGGCGTAGTTGACCTTGCCATAGGTGGGGATGCCGGAGCGCCAGTTCTTCGGGTCGTTGCCGATGAAGTAGCTCACCACGCCGGGCTGCGGGGCCAGTCCTACTGCGTTGGCCTTGGCGTTCGCCCCGATCAGGCTCATGCGCAGAGTGTCGACGGACGCGGCCGATGCCGGCTGTTGCCGCTCCAGGTTCAGGACGACCTTGCCCGGAGTGAGGAAGAGGGCGTAGCCGGAACCGCGCGAGAGAAACTGAACCGTGGAGGCCGCCTGCCCCTGGTTGGGCTCGAAACTCAACGGCACGCTCATGAGCTTCGCCTCGGGGCGGTTCGTGGACGCCGTGGCGGCGCGCGGCCAGCCAAGACCAAACGAGATCGAAATTACCGCGAGCGCCGTTACCGCCCAAAGCGCACGTACCCGGCGTGCAACCGAAGACTCTTCGCTTGTCATACTCGTTGTCCCTCTTTGTCCTCTCGGAGTTCATTGGCCGGGACTACCGTTTTGGCTTCCTGGCCACACCATCAAGCATAACTCTAATCGTATAACCGGAGCCGTTTCTCTCATTTCTTTCCATCGCGCGGGCCGGCTGCGGCTCCTCCGGGAGCGCCGCGGCTTGGGCGCCAATGCTATCCTAAGTACTTGATCCGCTTAGTCTCGCTTCGGCTCACGCTTCTGATTGCGGTGGCCTCCATCGCCTTCGCCCAACCCTCGGTCCTGCTCGACGCCATGTCCCAGGAACTGAACCGTAACTTCAGCGTTTTGAAGGAGAAAGCCGATCCTCCGCCGTACTTCATGAGCTACGAGGTCACGGAGCAGGAGGTTCGGTCGGTTTCGGGCACGCTGGGCGCCATCACGGCGTCCGAGGGCGGAAAGGACCGCTTTCTGGATGTCTCGGTGCGCGTCGGCTCACCCCAGATCGATAACTATCACCGGGTGCGGGGAGACCGCGGCCAGTTCACCTCGGGCGCCTCGCTTACCTACGAGGACAACGTCAACTCCATCAAGCGGCGGTTGTGGCTGGAGACCGATCGCGCTTATCGCACGGCCGCGGAGCGGCTGATCCGGATCAAGACGAATACCCAGGTGAAAGTGGCGGAAGAGGACAATTCCGACGATTTTTCCACCGAGGAACCGGCCGTGTTTCAGCAGGCGCCGCCCAAGTTGAAGTTCGACGAGGCGGTGTGGAGCGACCGTGTCCGCAGGTTGTCGGCGCGCTTCCAGCACTACCCCAGCGTGCTCACCTCGCACGTTGCCGTGCTCTGCCAGACCGACACGCGCTACCTGGTCAACACCGAGGGCACGCGCGTCGAGCACGGGCGCGGTTTTGCGCGCGTGGTAATCACGGCTTCGGCCAAAGCCGACGACGGCACGGATCTGAGCGCGTTCGAGACATTTGAAGCCGTGGATGCGTCCGGGCTCCCCGAGGATAAAGCCTTGCTGGCGGCCATCGACCGCGTGGCCAACGACGTTTCGGCGCTGTTGCGCGCGCCCGAAGCCGAGCCGTTTGTCGGCCCGGCGATTTTTTCCGGACGCGCGGCGGGCGTGTTCTTCCACGAGATCTTCGGGCACCGCGTCGAAGGGCACCGGCAAAAGGACGAAAGCGAAGGCCAGACGTTCACCAAGAGCGTCGGCACCAAAGTCCTGCCGGACTTCCTCTCGGTCGTGTTCGACCCCACGCGCCGCAAGATCGGCCCGGTGGATTTGAACGGCTGGTACGACTACGACGATGAGGGCGTCAAGGCGCGGCCCCTGACGGTGGTCGACAAGGGTGTGCTCAAGACGTTCCTGATGTCGCGTTCGCCCATCCGCGGCTTCGATCACTCCAACGGGCACGGCCGGCGGCAGCCGGGGTTTGAAGTGGTTTCGCGCCAGTCGAACCTGATCGTGGAATCGTCCAACGCGGTTACCGATGCCCGGCTGCGCCAGATGCTTATCGGCGAAATCAAGAGGCAGAACAAGCCTTACGGCCTCTACTTCCGCGACATCACCGGCGGCTTCACCACCACGCAGCGCGCCGGGTTGCAGGCTTTCAAAGTGATTCCGGTGATCGTCTACCGGGTGTATGCCGATGGCCGGCCGGACGAGTTGGTGCGCGGCGCGGACATCGTCGGCACGCCGCTGGCGAGCTTCGCCAAGATCCTGGCGACTTCCGACAAGCCCGAAGTATTCAACGGATATTGCGGCGCCGAATCGGGCAGCGTCCCGGTCTCGGCGGTTTCGCCCGCGATACTGGTCTCGGAAATCGAGATTGAAAAGAAGGCCAAGTCGCAGGACCGGCCTCCGCTGCTCCCCGAGCCCACCTCCATGGAGAGCAAGGGAGCCTCGCAGTGAGGCGCCTGGTGCTGGGCGCCGCGGCACTGGGAGCGGCGATGGCTTGGAGCGGCCAGGCACCCGCACCCACGCCCTCGCTCGATCCGGTGCTCCGGGCCATGCGCGATGAGTTGGAGCGCTCGCGCAAGCTGACGGTCTCCAGCCTGGAGGCGCCTTATTTCATCGAATACCTGATCGACGAGGAAGAGGATTTCAACGTCACGGCCAACCTGGGCGGCCTGGTAGCCCGGCGCCACGAGCGTTTTCGCTCGCCGGAAGTCCGCGTGCGCGTGGGCGATTACAAGTTCGACAACACCAACTACGCCGGCAGCGGATTTTCATTCGGCACGCGCTACGACCTGGAACGGTTTCCGCTGGAAGACGCTTACCCCGTGCTGCGACGGTATTTCTGGTTGCAGACCGATTCGACTTACAAGTCGGCGGTGGAAGCCATCTCCCGCAAGCGCGCGGCTCTGCGCAACCTCACGGCCGGCGAGCAGATCGACGATTTCGCGCACGCCGAGCCGGTGCACTATATCCGGCCATTATCCCGGCTGGCCATCGATGAAGAGGCATGGACCAACCGGGTGCGGGCGCTCTCCGCGATTTTTGCGCAGTATCCCGAGGTGAAGAACTCCACCGTGGTGCTGGAAGCCGGCGACGGCGGGTACTACCTGGTGAATTCCGAGGGCACCGAGGTGCGCGCGCCGGAAAGCGCCACCTACCTGCGGGCGCAGGCCACCGCGCAGGCGCCCGACGGCATGACCGTGCGGGATGCCGTGGCCTTTCACTCGCTGGATGCGACGCGCATGCCCACCGATGTCGATCTCGACCGGGGCGTCACGGCGCTGGCCGAGAACGTGGTGGCGCTGGCGCACGCGCCCAAGGGCGAAGACTACAGCGGGCCGGTGCTGTTTGCGGGCGTCGCGGGCGCGCAGATTTTCGCGGAAGTGCTGGGCCGGAACATGGCGCTCACGCGGCGGCCGGCCATGGAGCAGGGGCGCGGCGGCGGGTTTTCGGCCAGCGAGCTGGAGGGCCGCATAGGGGCGCGCATTTTGCCCGATTCGTTCGACGTGGTGGACGATCCCACCCAGAAGGAATGGCGCGGCCGGCCGCTTTTCGGCAGCTACGACGTGGACCGCGAGGGCGTGGCGGCCGCGCCGCTGCGCCTCATTGAAAAGGGCGTGCTCAAAGGATTCCTCCTGACCCGCCAGCCGGTCCGCGGGTTTGAACGATCGAACGGCCGCGCGCGCATGCCCGGCAACTACGGCGCCAGCGCCGCCGGTATCAGCAACCTGTTCGTCAGCTCTTCGGAGGTCACCCCGGCCGCGGAGCTAAAGAGGACGCTGATAGATCTCTGCAAGACCCGCGACAAGCCCTACGGCATCATCGTCCGCAAGATGGATTTTCCCTCTTCGGCGTCGCTCGACGAGGTGCGGCGGCTGATTTCCGGCTCGCAGGGGACGACGCGCCCGGTCAGCATTCCGATCCTGGTTTACAAGGTCTACCCGGACGGCCGCGAAGAGCTGGTGCGCGGCCTGCGTTTCCGCGGGTTGAACACCCGTTCTTTGAAGGACATCCTGGCGGCGGGCGATGACAGCACGGTATTCGAATTCATGAACAGCCCGGCGCCGTTCGCCCTGATCGGCGCTTCTTCCTTTACGGCTGAAACGTGCGTGGTGGCGCCCTCCATTCTGATCGACGATCTGGAGCTGCATCCCGAGGAAGAGGAGCTGCCCAAACTACCGGTAGCGCCGGCGCCGGAGTTGGTGCGCTGAGGAGGCGGCGGAGTTGCGCCTGATCGGCCGTTACGTTTTTCGGGAGATCCTCTCCAGCGCGGTGCTCGGCACGCTGCTGGCCACGTGTGTCATCTTCCTGCAGCGCGTGGACAAGCTGTTTGAAATGCTGGTGGGCAGCAGCAACGCGACGTTCAAAACCGTCATCACGCTGTTTGCCCTAGCCATGCCCCCGGTGCTGCCGCTGACGATTCCTTTCGGAGTGCTGGTGGGGATTCTGATCGGGCTGGGCCGCATGGCCAGCGACGGGGAAATCATCGCCATGCGGGCGGCGGGCGTCTCCAGCCGGCGGGTGATCGCGCCGGTGCTGGTGTTCGCGGCCATCGGCGCGGGACTGGCGGGTTATGCTTCGCTGCGGCTGACGCCGTTCGCCATTCGCGAAAGCACGCGCATCGCCAACGATCTGCTGGCCACGCAGCTCTCCGCCGAAATCCAGCCGCGCGTTTTCGACGAGGACTTCCCCAACACCATCCTCTACGTGGGCGATGTGCGGCCCGGACCGGTCACGGTTTGGCGCGCCGTGTTCATTGCCGACCTCACCCCGCCCGAGCAGCGCACCGGCGGCATGCGGGAGAAGGCCGAAGGCCCTCTCATCACCGTGGCGCGCGAAGCCTTCGCCGTGTCCGATCCCAAGAACAACCGCATCCAGCTTTCCATGCGCGACCGCGCCGTGCACGAAATGGGCAAGGACAGCAAGGCCAACGACAGCTTTTCCCCGGCCTGGGAGCAGGCGCTATACGCCTCGGCGCCGGTGCCCAAGCCGCTGGCCTCGAGCGCCATGAATACGCGCCAGTTGCTGCACTACACCGGGCCGGATTGGATTGACGCCCAGGTGGAACTGCACCGCCGATTCGCGCTTCCGGTGGCCTGTATCATGCTGGCCCTGGTGGGAATCCCTCTGGGCATCGCCACGCGCAAGGGCGGCAAATCGGCCGGATATGTGATTGGGCTGTTCCTGGCGTTCTTCTGCTACCACCTGGCTTCGGTCTCGCTGATCGGCCTGGCGAGGCAGCGGACGCTGCCGGTTCCGGTAGCCATTTGGCTTCCGGACGTGGTCTTCGGCCTGGCGGGGCTGATTTTTCTGGCGCGCATGGAGCTGCCCGGGGATAGCGATCTTCTCAGCGGCATGAAAGGGGTCTTCGGCGGGCTGTTTGACAGGCTCAAGTCGAAAAAAGCGGGCCAGCCGGAACGGCGGCGCCTGGCGGGCTGGAGACTGCCGTTGCTGCCGCAGCTTGTCGATACTTACATCCTCTCGAACTTTCTGTTCTACCTGGTGGTTCTGCTGGCCAGCTTCGTATCCATGACGCTGGTCTACAATTTCTTCGAGCTGATCGGCGACATGATCCGCAACAAGATCCCGCTCGTCAAAATGTTCACGTACCTGTTCTTCCTCACTCCCAAGCTGATCTACGACACGCTGCCGATCAGCATCCTGGTGGCCGTGCTGGTGGCTTTCGGAGTGCTCAGCAAGCAGAACGAGGTGACGGCGTTCAAAGCCTGCGGCGTGAGCCT